>OBEQ011349385.1_pt1 | contig 11376 bp, 11 predicted proteins | sample 1670901 | NCBI WGS metagenome assembly OBEQ01 (sample SAMEA104232315, study PRJEB22302) | groundwater metagenome | biome: forest; feature: aquifer; material: groundwater | place: USA | collected 2011-08-07 | depth 5.4 m | reverse complement strand
GTTCTGCAGCCGTCTCCGGATGTGGCCGTGCGCCTCTGCCGCCTGCCCGGGCGTCGCATTGCGTCCGGTCCCAATCGCCCAGACCGGTTCGTAGGCGATCACGAGCTGCACGACCTGTGCGGAGGTGATGCCGTCGAGTCCTTCTTTGATCTGGCGATCGAGCACGGCGAACGTTTCGTTCCGCTCTCGCTGATCGAGCGTTTCGCCGATGCAGACGATCGGCGTCAGGCCGCCCGCGAACGCGGCGGCAAGCTTGCGGTTCACCGACGCATCGGTCTCGCCAAATAGCGTCCGCCGCTCGGAGTGACCGATGATCACGTACTCGGCGCCCGCCTCGGCGATCATCGTCGCGCTGATTTCGCCGGTGAAGGCCCCTTCACGCTCCCAATACAGATTCTGCGCTGCCACGCCGACGTTGCTGTTGCGCGCCGCTTCGGCGGCGGCGTGCAGCGCGGTGAACGGCGGGGCAATCACGATCTCCACCCCGGTGACGTCCTTGACCATCGCGCGAAACTCTCTCACGTACTTCACGGTCTCCGCGACCGTCTTGTACATCTTCCAGTTTCCGGCAATGAGTGGTGTTCTCATTTCACTTCTCGGGTAATACCGCGACGCCGGGCAGCGTTCGACCTGCCAGGAACTCGAGCGAGGCGCCGCCGCCAGTGGAGATGTGCGTGATCCGGTCGGCCACGCCCGCTTTCTTCACCGCCGCGATCGAGTCGCCTCCGCCGATGATCGTCGTCCCCTTCACCTCCGCCACAGCTTTCGCGACCGCGATGGTTCCCTGCGCGAAGGCGTCGATCTCGAACACGCCCATCGGACCGTTCCAGACGACGGTCCTGGGGTCGTGCAGCGCCTGGGCAAACGCCTTTGCCGTCCGCGGACCGATGTCGAGTCCCATGCGATCGCCGATCTTGGGATCGTCGACGCTGAGCGTCTCCGTCGGCACGCCCGCCTCAATCTTCGGCGCCACGACGTGATCCACGGGCAGCAGCAGCGTGAGCCCGCGAGCCTTCGCGCGCTCGACGATATCTCTGGCTGCCGTCTGCTTGTCGTCCTCGACGAGCGACTGTCCGACAGGTTTTCCCTGCGCCTTGAAGAACGTGTACGCCATGGCGCCGCCAATGAGGAGCCTGTCCAGGTGCGGGATCAGATTCTCGATCACCTCGATCTTATCGGACACCTTCGCGCCGCCGAGCACCGCCACGTACGGCCGCGCGGGAGTACCGACCGCTTCACCAAGGTAGCGCAGCTCGCTCTCCATGAGGAGCCCTGCACCCGCTTCCGGCAGCAGCCGCACGATGGCGCGCACCGACGCGTGCGCGCGGTGCGCCGCGCCAAACGCGTCGTTGACGTATACGTCAGCCAGCGACGCCAGCTTCCTCGCAAAATCCTCGTCGTCTTTCTCTTCTTCCGGATGAAATCGCAGGTTCTCGAGAAGCACCACGCCGCCCTGTGGCGCACTCGCGACCACCCGCTCGGCAGCCGGCCCGACGCAATCCTCGCCAAATGACACGTCGCGTCCGAGCAGCTCGCCGGCGCGCTTCGCCACGGGACGAAGGCTCATCTCGGGGTTGGGCTCGCCTTTCGGGCGCCCGAGATGGGAGGCGAGAATGACCACAGCTGCGCCGGCGTCGAGCGCGTATTGAATAGTCGGCAGCGACGACTGGATGCGGGTGTCATCCCCGATCGTGCCGTTCTTGAGCGGCACGTTGAAGTCGACGCGCAGAAACACGCGTCGGCCCTCGAGGTTGAGATCGCGGATTGTCTTTTTCGCCACAGATGCGTCCGGCCGGGCGTAAAGCCCCGCTCTACAGTCCGCGTTTGACGAGCTTCAGCACCAGGTCGACGCAACGGTTCGAATAGCCCCACTCGTTGTCGTACCACGAGAGGACCTTCACGAAGTCGCCGTCAATCACGGCGGTATACGCGCTGTCCACGATCGACGAGTTCGAATTGCCCCGGAAATCGATGGAGACGAGCTCTTCGTCTGACATCGCGAGGATGCCCTTCATTCTCCCGTTCGCCGCCTCGCGCAGCGCGGCATTGACCTCTTCACCGGTCGTCTTCTTCTCGACGATCGCGTTGAGATCGACGATCGACACGTTGGGCGTCGGAACGCGCATCGCGATCCCGTCGAAGCGGCCCTTCAGCTCGGGCATGACTTCGCCGACGGCGCTGGCCGCGCCGGTGGTCGTCGGAATGATCGAGAGCGCCGCCGCGCGCGCGCGCCGCAGGTCCTTGTGCGGCAGGTCGAGAAGATGCTGATCGTTGGTGTACGAATGCACCGTCGTCATCCACGCCTTCGTGATCGTGAACCGCTCGTGGAGCACCTTGGCGAGCGGCGCGAGACAGTTGGTGGTACACGACGCGTTGGAAATGATGTGGTGCTTTGCAGGGTCGTACTGGTCATCGTTGACGCCAAGCACGATCGTGATGTCAGGACCTTTCGCGGGCGCGGTGATGATCACCTTCTTCGCGCCGGCGGCCAGGTGCTTGGCCGCGCCGTCGCGGCTGGTGAAGATGCCTGTCGATTCGAGCACGATGTCGACACCCAGGTCCTTCCAGGGCAGCTGCGCCGGATCCTTCACCGAGAGCACCTTGAACTCGTCACCCGCGACCGTGATGCCGTCTGTGGTTGCGCGCACGTCCGCGTGGAGGTTGCCGAGCACCGAGTCGTACTTGAGGAGGTGGGCCAGCGTGGCGGCGTTCGTCAGATCGTTGACTGCGACGAAATCGATCTCCTTGTTGCCGATCGCGGCGCGCATGATGTTGCGCCCGATCCGCCCGAACCCGTTGATCCCCACTTTGACGGCCATGCGACCTCTCCATTCGCGCGCCATCAGCGGCACGCCCAAAACAATCGATTCTATCGACGCGCGTTGAACGCGGTCAATTGCCGCGATATACTTCGATCACCTTAAGGGCCGCGTTTCCCGCAACTTACCGTGTATCTCGTCTACAGCATCGTCACGCTCGTCGTGTTCGTGGCGGCGTCGCCGTACTTTCTCTATCAGGCGCTGCGCCACAACAAGTATGTGGGCAGCATCGGGCAGCGCCTCGGGTATCTCCCGCTGTCGTTCAATCTGGACGGTGACGAGTCGATCTGGGTGCATGCCGTGTCAGTGGGCGAAGTGCTCAGCGCGCGTCCACTGATCTCCGAGCTGCATGCACGATATCCAAGGCTGCGCGTGTTCCTGTCGACGACCACGCTAACCGGGCAGCAGCTGGCGCGCCGCAGCGTGTCCGACGTCGACGCGGTCTTCTACTTTCCGTTCGACTGGACGTTCACGGCCCGCCGCACGCTGAACGTCGTCAAACCGCGGCTGTTCGTGATGGTCGAGACCGAGATCTGGCCAAACCTCCTTCGTGAATGCCGGCGGCGCCACATCAAGACGGCGATGGTGAACGGCCGTATCTCGTATCGTTCGTACCCGCGCTATCGGATGATCCGTCCGTTCATCAAGCGCGTGCTCGCAGACATCGATCGCTTCTGCGTGCAGGGCGAAGAAACCGCCCGACGCCTGATCGAGCTTGGCGCCGATCCGGCGCGGGTGACGGTCACCGGCAGCCTGAAGTTCGAATCGGTCGACGTATCGCCGACGCCAGGGCGCGGCCGCGATCGCGTCCTCCGTTTTTTCCGCATCTCACCGAACCGCCCGGTCATCATCGCCGGCAGCACGCTGAAAGGCGAGGAGGAGCCGGTGATCCGCGCGTTCAACCGGGTGAGGACCACCGGCACCAACGCACTGCTGATCATCGCCGCACGCCACCCAGAGCGCTTCGACGAGGTCGAACGCATCTGCCGCCACGAAGGGCTCTCGACGGTCAGACGCAGCGAGCTGCCGATCGATGCGGAGCCTCGTGCCGACGCCGTCGTGCTCGACACGATCGGCGAGCTGGCGCAGATCTATCAGGTTGCGACGGTGGTCTTCATCGGAGGAAGTCTCGTACCCGCAGGTGGCCACAACATCCTCGAGCCGGCGAGGTACGGCAAGCCGATTGTCTTCGGGCCGCACATGCAGAACTTCGGAGAGATCGCCGAGACGTTCGTGGCCAACGGCGCGGCGATCCAGGTGCGCTCGGAGGGCGAGTTCGAAGACACCATCGTCAGCCTTATCGGCGATCCCGTGCGGCGCGCGCGTGTCGGCGCCGCCGCGCGGGCGCTCGTGGAATCCAACCAGGGTGCGGGGGACCGTACGCTGGCGGTGATCGGAGACCTTCTGCCCTCGGCCGAACGCGGCGTGGTCCGTCCTTTCCGCGTAATCCATTGACGGGCGAGCACCGCCATGGATCGCGTGCCGGACTGCTCAGCGGCGTATATGGCCGCGTGACGCAGGCGCGGCGCGCCTGGTATTCCCGTCGCTCCGATCGCCGTCGCCGCCTCCACCATCCTGTCATCAGCGTCGGCAACCTCGTCTCAGGCGGCAGCGGCAAGACGCCGGTCGTTGCGGCGATTGCCCGGATGCTGCGTGAACGCGGCGAGCGGCCGGTCATTCTCACACGCGGGTACGGCCGTCGCGAATACGTAGACGGCGTCCTCGTGGTGACTGACGGTGAGCGCGTGCTCGAGCCGGTGACGCGCTCCGGCGACGAACCGCAGGTGCTCGCACGCACGCTGGGCGGGATTCCAGTCCTCGTGTCACCCGATCGCTATCTGGCCGGATCGCTGGCGGAGCGACAGTTCGGCGCCACCGTCAGCCTGCTGGACGACGGGTTTCAGCATGTGCAGCTGGAGAGGGATATCGATCTGCTGCTCGTCTCGCCGGCGGATCTGCAGGATCGCGTGCTGCCGTCAGGGCATCTCCGCGAACCGCTCAGCGCAGCGCGATTCGCGGATGCACTCCTCGTGACGGGCGCCGACGACGAGGTCGTGCAGATCGCGCGCGACCTTGGACACGAGAGCGCGTTCCGCGTCGCGCCGCGGTACGCGGACCTGAAGGGCCCGCGCGCCGTGGCGCCGGAACGCGTGCTCGCCGTTGCCGGGATCGCGCGCCCCGAGCGGTTCTTTCTCGCGCTGCGGACGCTCGGCTGGGACGTCACGCGCGAGCTGACATTTCGCGACCACCATTGGTTTACGGCGCGGGACGTCGAGACGATCGAGCGCGCGGCGCGTGAGTCGGGGGCGTCGGCGATCATCACGACCGAGAAAGACGCGGTACGTCTTCCTGCAGCAACCCACGACATTCCAATCCTCGTCCTGCCAATGACCGTCGAGATCGAGCCGGCAGGCGTCTTCGAATCGTGGCTCCTCGAGCGGCTTGCGCGTGCACGCGCCTGTCCGCCGGCTGGTCCCGACGAAACGATGGAAGCGCGAAGGCTGAGGCCGCGGAACGGCGAAGGCGGATGATTCGCGCAATCGAGCTGGCGGCGGTCCGCGTTGTTGCCGCGATCGTGTCGCTGCTGCCGATGCGCGTCGTTCGGCGCTGCGGCGCGATACTCGGCCGCGTGGCCTATTCGGTGGACGGCGCCCATCGACGGATTGCCCTGGAGAACCTCGCGTCAGCGTTTCCGGCGCGACCAGAAACCGAACGGCGCGCGCTTGCACGCGCGATGTTCGGCCACTTCGGGAGCCTGCTGCTCGAGTTGTTGAAGTTCGGCACCTACACGCCGGATCAGATGCGCGCCGCGGTCGATATGGAAGGGGAAGAGCGCGCGAGGCAGGCGTACCAGCAGGGCCGCGGCGTGCTGTACTTCACAGGCCACTTTGGTTACTGGGAGATCCACGCGATCGCTCAGCCGCTCAAGATGCATCCCATCGCGGTGCTTGCCCGGCCGCTCGACAACGCCGGGCTGAACGAGATGCTCGAGCGGATCCGGACGCGCACCGGTAACTCGGTCATCTACCGGCAGGGCGCAATACGGAAGGTGCTGCGCGAGCTCGCGGCGAATCATGCCGTAGCACTCCTGATCGATCAGCACCTGCACACGCCCGATGCGGTGTATGTCGACTTTTTTCGTCGTCCTGCCGCGACGACGTCAGCGTTGGCGGCGCTGGCGCTGCGGACCGGCGCGCCCGTGGTTCCGGTGTTCGCGCTGCCGCTGCCGCGCGGCCGATATCGACTCGTCTACGAGCATCCGGTCGATCCGCCCACCGCCGACACGCCGGACGCGGTGCGGGAGTTCACGCAACGCTGCACGGATGTCCTCGAGATGTACGTCCGTCGACATCCGGAGCTGTGGCTGTGGATGCATCGGCGGTGGCGTGACCAGGACGTGACGGCGGCTGACGATCTGCTCATGGGCGATGAGCCGGACGTTGAGGCGGATGTCTGATTCGCCTGTGGTCGTCGTGGCGCCGAACTGGCTCGGCGATGCGGTGATGGCGCTTCCGGCGATCGCAGACGTCAGGCGCCACTTCGCGCCCGCACCATTGGTCGTTGCCGCCCGCCGCAGCGTCGCCGATCTGTTTCGCATGGTTCCCGGCGTCGACAGCGTGCTCGTATTGGAGTGGAACGGCGCGTGGTGGCGCCGGCGCGCGCTCGACGAGGACGCGATGCGCCTGCGCGAGAGCGGTGCGGCAACCGCGATTCTCCTGCCGAATTCATTCGCCAGCGCGCTCCTTCCCACACGCGCGGGCGTTGCTGACATCTGGGGCTACGCATCCGATCTGCGAACGCGTCTGCTGTCGCGCGCCGTGCGGCGGCCGAAGACTCCGCTGCATCAGGGGGATTACTACCAGCACCTCGTACGTGAGCTTGGGATCGAGACAGGTCCGCTCGAGCCGGTCTTATCCATCCCCGTCGCAGCAGTCACCGGTGCGCGCGCGTTGCTTGCCGATCGTGGATGGGACTCCATCAGCCCGCTGATCGTACTGGCACCGGGGGCGGCGTATGGCAGGGCCAAGCAGTGGATCCCTTCGCACGTGGTTCGCCTCGTGACGGATCTCAGCGGCGATCGTCGCGTCACGTGCGTGCTGGCGGGCAGTCGCGGAGACGCGGCAACAACCGCCGCGATCCGGGCCGCCGTGCCACGCGAGTGTCGATCGCGGGTTCTTGATCTCGCAGGAACGACGACTCTCCCCGTGCTCGCCGCGATCCTGACTCTGTCGCGCACCTGTGTCTCGAACGACTCCGGCGCGTTGCATCTTGCCGCGGCCGCCGGCGTGCCTGTCGTCGCGATTTTCGGATCGACCAACGAGCGGGCAACACGTCCGCTGTCACGCGGAGGCGTGCGGGTGAAGGTGCTGACCAATCCCGTCTGGTGCCGCCCCTGTATGCTTCGTGAATGCCCCATCGATCACCGCTGCATGACCGGCATTGAACCGCGTCACGTCCTGGATGCCATCGATCGTGTCTGATCTGCGTCCTGCGGTATTTCTCGATCGCGACGGTACGATCATCGAAGAGCGCGGCTACCTCGATCGCATCGAGCTGCTGGAACTGTATCCATTTACATGCGACGCCATCCGGCTGCTCAACCGCGCCGGCTTTGCGACGGTGGTCGTCACGAACCAGGGCGGCATCGGACGCGGCATCATCGATGAACCGTTCCTCCGCCACGTTCACGAGACGATCGATGCGCGACTCGGGGCCGGCCGCGCGCGGATCGACCGCTATTATTTCTGCCCGCATCATCCCGACGCGGTCATCCCGGAGCTCCGTCAGACGTGCACGTGTCGCAAGCCGGCGCCCGGCATGATCGAGCAGGCGTGCCGCGAGCTGTCGCTCGATCCGCGCCGTTCGGTGATGATCGGTGACCGCCGGCTCGACGTCCTCTGCGGCAACAGCGCAGGGACCCGATCGGTCCTCGTGCGCACGGGGCACGGTGGACACGAAGAAGCGATGCCGCCCGGGGCGGCACGGCCCGATGCTATCCTCAACAATTTGATGGAGGCGGTTGGTTGGATTCTGCGGACGTTCTCGCGCTGATCGACGCGCTTCCCGGCCGGCGGGTGGCGGTCGTCGGCGATGTTGTGGCTGACGAGTTCGTGTACGGCCGCGTCGCGCGCGTCTCGCGTGAGGCGCCCGTACTGATCCTCGAATACGACTCGACACAGGTGGTGCCTGGCGGCGCAGGGAATGCCGCGAACAATGTCGCGGCGATCGGCGGCTCCGCGTTCCTGGCCTCCGTCGTCGGCCGCGACGAGCCCGGACGCAGGCTGATCCAGGCGCTGCACCCGCGCGTGAATCCGCGGACCCTTGTTCGTCCCGCGCGCCGCACGACGACCATCAAGACACGCATCCTTGCGGGAGGTATTCATTCCGCAAAGCAGCAGGTCGTCCGCATCGATCGCGTGTCGAGCGAAGCGCTCGACAAGACGACGCGCGAGGCGTTTTTCCGCGCGGCCGTGTCGGCGGCGATTCGCTCGGATGCCGTGCTCGTGTCGGACTACGGCGGCGGGCTGGTGTCTCCAGCGCTTGTCTCCAAGCTTCGCGCCGAGATGAAGCGGGCCGGTCACCTGGTGCCGATCCTCGTTGACTCCCGCTACCGGCTTCTCAGCTACAGCGGCTTGACTGCGTGCACGCCCAACGAATCCGAAGTGGAGCAGGCGCTTGGCGTCAGAATCAATGACGACGCGCGCGTGCTCGAACGCGCCGGGCGCGACATCCTCGAGCAGACGAAGATGCAGGCGGTGCTCATCACGCGCGGCAGCCGCGGCATGGCGCTGTTCGTGCCGCGTGAGCCGACCGTCCATATTCCGATCTTCGGATCCGATGAGATTGCGGACGTGACCGGCGCGGGGGATACCGTCATGGCGACGATGACGCTGGCGCTGGCGGCGGGCGCCACCTTCGAGCTCGCAGCGCGGCTGGCAAACTACGCGGGCGGTCTCGTGGTCATGAAACGCGGCACCGCGACCGTGAGCGCGTCAGAGTTGCGGGACGCGGTACGACGCGACAGCGCGGGCGGAGCACGACGCCGTGGGTAGCATCCTCTCGCGCGACGATCTGGTCCGTCGCGCGGAGGGCGAGCGCGCGGCTGGACGAACCATCGCCTTCGCAAACGGCTGCTTCGACCTGCTTCACGTCGGCCACATCCGCTATCTCGAGTCGGCGGCACGCGAAGCGGACGTGCTGGTCGTTGCTGTGAATGACGACGACTCGGTGAGGCACCTGAAGGGACCCGGACGGCCGATTCTCCCGGCGATCGACCGCGCGGAGCTCGTGGCGGCGCTTCGGTGCGTCGACTACGTCGTGATCTTTCCCGAGCCCACCGTGGGCCCGCTGTTGACCGCCCTCCGCCCGGACGTCCATTGCAAGGGCACCGACTACACCGTCGAATCCGTTCCTGAGCGCGACATCGTCGAGGCGTACGGCGGTCGCACGGCCATCGTCGGCGACCCGAAGGATCATTCGACGCGCGATCTGCTGTCGCGCATCGCGCGTTCGTCCACGTGAACAGCTTTTTGATCGTCCGCCTCGGGTCGCTTGGAGATGTCATCCATGGCATTCCCGTGGCGGCCGCGTTGAAGAACGAGTTTCCAAGCGGGCGGGTGGACTGGATGGTCGATCCGCGTTATGTCGAACTGCTCGACCTCGTCACGTGCGTCGACCGGCGTATCGGGGTCGATCCGCGCGCAATCAAACAGGGGGAGAGTCGCGAGCGGTTCCGCGAGACCATGCGCGAGCTTCGCGAGATGGACTACGACGCTGTCATCGATCTCCAGGGACTCCTGAAATCGGCGATGCTCGCGCGCAGTGTCCGCGGCCGCCGAACGATCGGGTTTCCTCGGAAGCATCTACGTGAACAGCTGGCACGGCTCTTTTACACCGACGCGCCTGACCCTGGAGACGCGACACACGTCATCTACAAGAACCTCGCGTTGCTCGCGCCTTTAAAGGTCGAAGATCGCCGCCTCCGATTCCCGCTGACAATCCCGCGGACAGCGACGGTCGAGCAGGTCTCGCGCCGCTTCCAGCCGGACGGGTACGTGCTGATCAATCCGGGCGCGGCCTGGCCGAACAAGCAGTGGCCTCCGGACAGATTCGGGGCGGTTGCCGCCGCGATCGCCCGCGACTTCGGGTTCAAGTCGCTGGTGCTCTGGGGTCCCGGCGAGAACGAAATCGCGCACCGCGTCGTCGAGACGTCGATGGGCGCCGCGGAAATGTCTCCGCCCACGACGGTCAGCGACTTGATTGGGATCTCCCGGGACGCCCGGCTGATGATCTCCGGAGACACGGGTCCGCTCCACATTGCCGGCGCCGTCAACACGCCGATCGTCGCGCTCTTCGGGCCAACGCGGCCGGATCGCAACGGGCCGTGGGGACTGTACGACGTGGCGATTTCGCGTGTGCAGCAGTGCTCCTGCATCTACCGACGGCAGTGCAGGAAACCCGAGCGGTGTATCGATGACATCAGCATCGCGGAAGTGATGAGCGCCGTCCACACGCGGATGGGCGTGCGTGGCTGACGGCGAGCGGCACCTGCGCGCGGGCACGCCAGCCATTCTTCCCGCTCTCGCGCGCATGCGGGCCTGCCTCGCCGAAGCGCTCGTATGAACGTTATTCAGATCCTTGCGCGCATGCGGGCCTGCCGCGCCGAAGCGCTCGTATGAACGTTGCCCATATCCTCGCGCGAAGGCGGGCCTGCCTCGCCGGAGCGCTCGTATGAACGTTATTCAGATCCTTGCGCGAAGGCGGGTCGCGCTTGGATTCGCGACGGCGCTTGCGACGATCGTACTTGCGCATCCCACGTGGGGCACGTGGCGTGCGGGATTTCTCGTGGCGCTGGCGGGGGAAGCCGTGCGCATCTGGGCGGCCGGGCACCTGGAGAAGAGCCGCGAAGTCACGCGGTCCGGTCCGTATCGGTGGACGCGTCATCCGCTCTACGTGGGATCGACGATCGTGGCGCTCGGGATCGTCATCGCATCACGCAGCGCGAGCGTCGGAGCGCTTGCAGCGCTCTACATGGCCGCGACGCTTACCGCCGCGGTCCGAACCGAGGAAGCGTACCTGCGCAGCGCGTTCGGGGACGACTACGATCGGTACCGCGACTCGCGCGCCGAGCCGATGCAGCGCCGCTTCAGCGTCGCCCGCGCGCTCCGCAACCGTGAGTACCGGGCGGCTGCTGGTCTGCTCGGGGGCTTCGCCCTTCTTGCACTGAAGGTTGTCGGCTCCCTATAATTGCGTGTTTGGGTTAACCTCGCTGAAGCCGCAAGGTGGAGGTGGGTTGGCCAGTGGGTTACCCGCCGAAGTCCGCCTCAGCCCGATTGATGCAATCCGGCGACGGCGCGGCGAAGGCGGGCGGTTAGCTCAGTGGTAGAGCACCGGCTTTACACGCCGGCTGTCACAGGTTCGAATCCTGTACCGCCCACCAGAACGGAAGTTGGAAGGTCGAAGTTCGAAGTCTGAAGTAAGTTTCGAACTTACTTCGACCTTTGAACTTCAAACTTCGAACTTGATAAATCGGGGTGGTAGTTCAGTTGGCTAGAAC
>OBEQ010316428.1_pt1 | contig 11376 bp, 16 predicted proteins | sample 1670901 | NCBI WGS metagenome assembly OBEQ01 (sample SAMEA104232315, study PRJEB22302) | groundwater metagenome | biome: forest; feature: aquifer; material: groundwater | place: USA | collected 2011-08-07 | depth 5.4 m | reverse complement strand
TAAGTAAAGAAACCGAAAGAAAGTGGGAGAGAAGAGTGAAGTGCGTTTTCTGCACCATCGTCGAAGGAAAAGCGCACAGTGCGAAATTGGGGGAAAACAAGCACGCGGTTGCGATTCTCGACGCTTACCCAATAATCGAGGGACATACTCTAATCATCCCGAAAAAACATCACAAGGCATTGTGGGATTTCAGCAAAGAAGAATTGCACTCGATTTTCGACTTGGTAGTGCAAATAGAAAAAAACCTTTTGAAAAACTTGCCTTGCGACGGCGTGGATTTGCGCCAGCACTACCGGCCTTTCGTTCCCGAGACAAAACTTTCCAAGCAGCACGTTCACTTTCACTTGTTGCCTCGCAAAAGCTGGGACCACTTGTTCAAGCACATCGGCGTGAGGGAAACGGAATTGAGGAAGGAGCCAGGGCAAAAGGATTTAGAAGCGCTTGCTGAAAAGATTGTTGGAAAGCAAAAGAAACTTTGAAGGTTAGAGGTGTTGGAAAAATGGCAGTGGAGTTTGGGGAGTACAAGGGAAACAAGTTGATTATCTTGAAGAGGGAGGGGGAACAAGACGGCAGGTTTCCGTTCAGCTTCGGCAAGAACAAGGCGAAACTGATCGTGGAAAACTTTGAAGAGATAAAGAAATTCGCTGAAGAAGAGTAAACTTAAGTGTGGTTCTTAATCTGCGGTAGAATCCTGGGTGTAGAAAGTTTCTGCGGTCAACGAAAGTCTTATGCCCTTTTTTCTTGGAATAAGGCTGACTTCGATTGTGAGAGCCGGGTTGAAAAAATCCTTTAACAAAGGCGGGCGGGGCGAATCTAGCAAGTATTCGAGATTAAAATCGCCTATTTTTTCTGAAGCGTTTTGGAAAACCACTATCGCGGGGACTTCCGAAACTCCCATCGACTTTAGAGCGAAAAGCCTGTGAAGGCCGTTTTTCAAAATCATTCGCCCCCCAGTGCTGAGCACGTTTACGACCGGCAAACCGAAACCAAGCAGGGCGCCGAAGCCGATAACTGGAATTCCTTTGATTAGTTCAGGTGAAACGCGATTTTCGACGTTTTCGGATATTAAGCGAATGAATCGAAAGTCCTTGCTCGGAGCGTAGAAAATCCGGTTGGAATTGTTAAGTTTCACTTCTGAAACGTCTGAGTGAACTCTTTGAAGGGCAATGCAGATACTAAATAATTGCTCCAACGACGGGTTTTTCGGGTATTTCGAGACCAATTGCTCCGCATAATCCAAATAAACGGCCAATTGGGGGACTACTAGGTTGTCTATCCCGACAAGCTTGAACTCGGAATCCTCTGCAAACTCGTTTTTGAAGGCGGGCTGAGAAGTCACCTCCCGAATTTTGGCGTCTAAAGACTCCGGAAGCGGGCGCAAAGTCAAACCGTCAGCAGCTCCTTTCTCGTTTCTAGAAATGGAAGTGAGTTTTTCCCTCGCACTGCGCCATCGTGCAACCAAACTTTCGAGATTATCATTGTCTTTCTGAGAACACCATTTCAAGTGTTCGAGAAAAATCGATTCTTCCATCCACGAGCACAGCAACCGCTGTTTTCGAAAGTTCATGTTATCAAGAAAACAAAGCGCTCAAAAGGTTTTAAAGTTTTCACTTTAAGGAAAGATCAAGTGGGCCCGCAGGGAATCGAACCCCGTTTTTTTCTGTTTAGCCCAAGCTTTCACTTCATGCATTAATCAGAACTTTCTTTTAAATTTTGGGGGTAATTCAAAAAAGAACACTTTTATGCGATTCCAAGTGTTAGTTTGCTTTGTCGTTGGGGTTCGCCGTTAGCATTGCAAATTACCACCATAGGCAGTGAGCCTTGCCCCGCGTAGAATTTGGCTATGGTGTAAAGCCCGTTTCCAACATCGCAGTCGGAAAAAGTCTGGTTTGGTATATTAGTGATGATACTCCACTTGTTTGCTATCGCGTTGCACTCTTCTTTTGTCGTGAAATTGCCAGAGGTTATAATATTCCAATTAAACCCGAATTTTGCTTTGAAAACGTCTAACGCATCTTTCGTTACGGTGGTGCAAGGGTTGTTATCACTTAAAGTTGCAAGCGAAGGAATAGAAACTCCATTTTGAAGGATATACCAAACTGCAACCATGACAACAACAGTCAAAATAATGCTTGTTAGTCCAAAGCCTCTTTTCGCCATAAGACTATAGAATTGCCTACGGCTTTATAAAAACCAGTTTTCTCTTTCCAAAGCAAACGCGAGAACGATAGTCCTTAGTCTGGTGGAAAAACGCCCTTAACTTGTTCTAGGTAAAAGCCCTATCGACATTCCCAAAAAGCGTGTTCCTATGCAGATACCTCTTTTTTCCACTCGCTCACGCAGGTCAGTCAAAATTATTTTACGAACTCCACGTTGGGCAAGTCTTTAAACTGTTCATCTCCAGTCAAAAACCTAACCCCCAGATGCTGCGAGACAACATAACCAATACAGTCTGTCATCGAAACATTACGGCGCTTAAGTTTCAAGCGCAAAGCAGCCGATTCTAGAATTAGTCGATTGTCGAAATCAACTACAAATTGGGCATAATCGCCCAAAAACTCTTCAGCATCATTTACTAATGCTTCGCGTAAGAGAGTATAGCAAACCTCAAAGAGATTTAGTTTAGTAACTACTGGCCTGACGGAATGAAATTTAGAATATGCGGGGTTGCCGCGAAGCATTTCCACCAGAGCATAAGAGTCAAAAAATAAAATTTCAGTCATACAACTCTGCTCTCGCCAAGTCTTTAGCCTCTTGTCCGGTTATTTTCAGTTTTTTAGAAAGAGAACCGAACGTCTTCTTCAAAACGTTCTTTTTAGGCAAAACTATAAGATGCACTTGGGAATTCTCGTGCAAGCCTGCGTTGTCCATTACTTCCTTAGGTAAAATAACTCCGAAAGAATTTCCCCACTTCTTCACTACACCGTCAACCTCAGCCATTACAAATCACCATGTTTAAACAAAGTATAACTCTGAATAAACGGCTTTCGTTTAAAACTTTTAAACCGCAAGTTGATTGAAAAAGCAAAGGTGGGCCCGCAGGGAATCGAACCCCGAATCTATCGCACGTCAAGCGATCGTCTTGCTTCGAACCTTAATTTGACCGTTTAAAGCCAAAAAAAAGTCATTCGACTACGAGCCCACTTAGATAGTCTAGATATCAAGCATTTTTAATTTACCTGTAGTAAGCCAAAAACGATACCGATCAAGATTTCTGGGGTTATTACTTCCTATTTCATTAAACCATTTCTTGAAGGCTAACCTTCCGTTTATTCCTACATTATGACCAGAATCGTAAGCAGGATAACCGGCACCTCTAAGTAAGGTTTTAACTTGTTTTCTAAGTTTAACACTGTGACTGCTGATTATAGCAAAAGGTCGGCTATAATTTTCGCTCTTTCTTGCTGAAACACAACCGTCAGTATCAAAAATACCGCGAATTAGCGGTTTTAGCCTCTGAAAACCAAGAGAAAAGAGCTTTGAGGGTATAGAAATTTGTCCTTTTACACCAATTGGAAATCCGTTATTGTTTAACCAAAAAAACATTTCCTTATTGCGAATCATAATATCTATAGTGTTAGAAGTTCTGCGAGTTCTGAGATAAGCATGCACATTGAACGTTTTTTTGACTAAAGGAATTAGAAAATCTTCAAAATATTTTCTATCTCTCAGCGAGTTACCAGTTATAAAAACCATGTAGCGATTGCACTTATCGGTCTTAGAATAGTATTTGCAGAGGCAACCGTCACCAATCATTACTCCGAAAAATTCAATAGCTAAATCGTTTTTTGTAAGATCCACAGTTATCGGCTTAGAAAAACCAACTCTTAAGTTCCTCAAGCCACGCATTTTCTCTTTCATTTCTTGTTTAGAAAGCGTCCTGACCCAAGCTTTTCCTCCTTTTGAAGCCCAATAATCATCAGGTAAAATAGTAGCTTTTTCAATAATTTGAATAGTGGAAGGAGATAAACGCTTTATTCTTTCCGCAACTTCGAAGGGCATAGTTCTAAATCCGGTTCTCCAATGTTTCAAAGTGTTGGTATTAACGTTCAGTTTTTCTGCAATTTCTCGTCTAGAATAGTCTTCGTCTAAGATTTCAAATAACTTATCCAGGTTTTTCCTACTTAATAACAGACGAGATTTATCCATGCAGAAATAAAATATTGAAAATTCTTAAACCTTTCTACCGTAGGACATTGTACCATAAGTAGAAATAAAGTCAACTAAGAGTTTAAAAAAGCTGTTTTTGAACGTCCTCGTCTTCTAGATACAACTCGGCTGCTTCACGTATGTTTTTCAAAGCCTCTTTTTCCGTTTCTCCTTGAGAAATGCAGCCGGGCAATCCTGGAATGTAAACGGTAAAACCGCCGCTCTTCTGTTTCTCTAAGACAACTTGAAGTTTTAATTGAACCATTATAACTTAAGGCTAAGACTAGAGTATAAGCTTTTTTCCTTGAAAAACGCTCAACTTTCGGTTTACTTTTCCAGTGTTAAAGTCAACGACGAAACCTTGCGCATCGAACCGTCTTCGCTCTGCAGCTCTTCGGTCGTAACATCGAAATTCGTCAGCTTCAAACCCTGGATAAAGCGGTTTTTCACTATTTGGCTGACGTCGACCGCGCGGGAAATCATGTTTCCCCTCGCTTTCAGCTTTACTATCGAAGCGCCTTGGTTGAACTGCGTTACGACGGCAAGAACGTAGCTCATCACGTCTTTCTTGCCGATGTAGACAATGTCGTTGTCGCGCCTTTCTCCGCTAGAAGGCATTTCTGGTTGTTGTCCTGATTCTTCCATGCTAAAACCCACCTCGAAAGTTGTGTGTGATTGCGTGCCGTCAAAGCTTCCTAAAAAACAAAAGCCTGCCGACTTTAAGAAACAGGAAAAAGCAGTTTTTAAGCCATTAGTTTAACGGCCTTCAGCGCCTTGTCGACAGTCTCCCCCTTCAAAACCAAGCGCTTCAGCAAAGAGCGCCGTGCTATGGGAATGCCCGCAGCCGTCGCCTTTTTCTCCACCAATTCGAACTTGTTCTTGAAAGAACGGAATGCTTTGAGCGCGCAAGCCAACGCATCCCTCTCGTGCTGGTTTGCAACGCGGTAACCTTGAGTCAAAAACGCCTTTTGCATTCCCGTAAGGCTCTTGTGAGGCTTGTATAAACGCACAGAAAAAACGCTTTTCAAAAGCTTTACGCCCTTGGGCACGGGAAGTTTGTCGCAAGCGATTACGGTCGGGGGAGAAGGCGGATAAGGACTCGATGAACGCGTCCGGAGTCCAGTTCTTCCTGCTCTGCAAAGCGATTACGTTCCCCTCGAAATCGAGTATGGCGAAAGCCCTCCACGTTCCCGAATCAACGCCTACTATCAAAAACCCACCGTGCGCTGTTGTTGCTGAAGGCTTAAAGCTGAACGCTAGCGGGAAATAAAAAACAAAAGCCTACGATTTTTGTTTAGCAGCTGCGATGACTTGCTTAAGGCCCCGCAAGGCATCGGCTAATTCCCAGTAAGCGTCAACGCCCTTCAAAAGCTGGTCGAATTCAAGCGAATGGCTGAACAATCCGACATCCAAAACCAAGAGTTTCTCGTTAAATTCAAGTTTCGAAACGCTAATCCCCGGATTTCCAATGAGATGCTTCAATCGCTCTTTGTCAGCAGTGGCCGACTCAAGCCAAGCGATGAGGTTTTCCACGACTGCCTTGTGGAAGGAAGTTATTTTTTCCTCGTCGGTGCTTTCCAGTACAACCTCCACACGGCCGTCTGGGAGGTTAAACACGCCGCCTTTCGTGAATCCAGCGTGGATTATCTTTTCGGTTAAAACCATTCTCAAGCCTACGTCTTGCACGTGCTTGCCTTCAACGTAAAAAACCGATTTGACCATTTTACTTCCTTTTCTCTCCTATGCGTTAAACAACCCCGGCTTTTTAAAGATGAAAAACGGAAAAATAAAAAGAGAAAAGAAAGGGTTTTTGAAAAAAAATTAACCCTTTGCTCCTTTGAGGTAAAGCAGAGCGTTCAAGAGCAAGTGGTACTGCCCAGTGGGGTTTACGGTCGAGGGGTCGAAAGAGAAGTAAATCGTCTTTCCTGAAGTCAACAATCCCTTGCTTTCCACAATGGCGTAAGTCACTGGAGCAATCGGACTTCCGCCGAACTCTTCCACTAGCGCAAGCAATCCCGAATTAGCCTTGGGATAAACGTTCGTGTACGTATCCTCAAAAACGCCGTGGTTGAGAATACCATTAAAGATGGGGTGGTCTTGGTCGATGATTTGGAACTTGCCTTGACGAATAGTTACAATAGTCTGGCCGCGCTCGTGGAACAAGTTTCCGCCCCAAGTTACAGGCATAACGTCTCCCAACAAGCCCAATCCAACATCCCAGCCTGCGGCGGTCGGGTCGCCTGTCACCGCCGTACAAGCATCGCCTATTACGATAAGCTTCTTTCCGCTCTTGACTGCGTTGGCGATTTCCTTCCTTGCAGTGCGGTCGCAAACGCGAGAGTTTTGCAGGATTATAATGTCAAAATTCTTCAAAACGCCCGGATAAACTGCCTCTTGGCGAATGGGGACAGCGTAAGACACGCCCGCCAAACGGTATTGCTCGCTCCTCATGAAATCGTTTAGTTGCGGAGAAGGAGAGCCTACGATTGCGATTCTAATGTAAGACTGTGGAAAGAGCCCGCCCACGAGAGGCATGGAACTCAAATCTATATAGCCTAGCTTGGCCGCAATGAACAAAGCCAAGATTATGATCAAAATAATTGGAATGACGCTTTCAGCATAAGACTGTTGGCTTCGTTTGCGACTCATTTAAAACATCACCTATACATTTCTCTGTCAAGGAAAGTTTATAAAGGTTTTTTTCACCCTTTCGAAGTTTATACTAAAAACGCCTTTTTGAACGCTCAGCATGGAGCCAAGTAATCAAGCAGATTCTCCAAAAACGTGGTCGACCCCACATGCTCGAGCGGGAACGCCACGTAAATTATTTTTCCGGAATACCTCGTCTCCAAAACGCCTGGAAAAACTCCGTTCGGCGTCACTATCTGCGCCAAGAGGTTTATTCCGCTCGCGTCGGGAACCACCCTCACGAATTCTTTCGATGCGATTGGGAATTGCTTGAACAAGCCCTTCACGAGCAAGTGGCTCGGGTCTACAATCTTGAGCTCTGCCTTCTCCGTTTTTATCGTGCCGTTGTATCTTGCGCGCAAAAAGTCTTCCAGAACGTCGAACCCCTTCAACTTTGTTTTGTTGTACAAGTACTTGTACCAAGTTTGTTTTTTCGCGCCCGTCCAAGCGTCGTTCCATTCCTTGCTTCCAGAAGTAACGTTGAATTCCGAAAGCTGCGCGTAGAAAGAGTCGTTGGCTTGCTTTGCCAGAAGTAAATCATACTCGTCAATATACTGGTTTGAAAACGAATCCGCGACCCAAACGACCGTTCCTCCGGAATCCAAATAACCTATTATTGCATCCACTTGCCTCGTAGAAGCGGTTTTGAACCTCTCGACGACAAGCAAGTCGTACTTCTTCAAAACCCCCGCCGAAAGCTCGCTGCCCTCGATAGGCTCTACTAGAGTGAATCCCCTCAGCCTGCCGAGCAACGACCGCAAGGCAACAGGGTCGCCGAGGCCGTCGCTTCCGTACAAAACTCCCACGCGCGATTTACCCTGTTCAACGTAAGAACAGTAAGTGTCGCACCAGTTGAAGAAAGGAACTTGCGAACAGTGAATCCACCCGAATTTCGTCAAAACCACTAGCAAAGCAAGAATTAGAATTACGAGGATAAGCAGGTTTGGAATGAGCTTTTCCAATTGCTCTAAAGGCGTTTCCTGCGCCCCGTAGCGTGGCATAAGTAAATTTAAATTGCGGTTGGTTTAAATTAGTTGGTTTCTTTTGCGAAAGCTCAGGGCTTAAGCCCTCGCGAACAAGGTGGAAAAAATGGCTGAAGACAAGATTCAAACCCCGACTTCCTCGGCTGGAATAATGCGTTTTTACGACGTTTCTTCCTCAAAAATACAGTTGGACGCGAAAGTCGTTTTGGGATTCTCGGTTGCTATAATACTTTTGGAAATAATCTTGAAGATAGCTTTCCGCTGAAATAATCGGCAGGTATAAATTTTTAAAAAAAAACTCATTCTAATGAGAAAACTCCGTACTACCTACATTGTTCCAATGGGTCACAAGACGATTGAAGCTGCAGCGAAAAAAATTGGAGTAGCCCCCAATAGGGTAAATGTCTGGATTAGAAAACTAAAAAACCCCATAAGCTTCAAAACCATACCCTGGGGGAAGAGATTCGTTTTTGTAATACCAAACGATGAAGTGGACCGGCTTGCGGAACTTTTCAAAGGCAAGAAAACTTTAGCCGAGGTCCATAGTGAAATAAGCAGCGAATTTCCTGAAAGAACGCTTACTAGAGGTGGCATTCTTGGAAGTATCTTAAGTGGAAGAATAAGTCCTGATTTTAAAGGGGGGCTAACACGCGCACCTAACGATGATTATCTTTTCACTCAGGATGACATTAAACAAATAAAGGACTACATGCGTGCAAGAATAATCATAGAAAAGCACACGGATTCGGTAGTCGAACTTGCGGACAAGACCAATTCAAGTCCAGACAGGGTCAAACAGTGGTTGACAGCAGCAATGGGAGAAGGCCTTTTTGTTTACACAGTTGAGAAAGACCACGCCAGAATTCCACACTGGGTTTCCAGGATATTCGTAAGAAAAATGGAGCAGTTCCCGCAAAGACTGAACCTTGGCGAGCTGCCAAACGTTGTTAAAGAAATCGCAAGGGAAGCAAGCCAAGTACATCAAGACCACCCCAAGAGAGAAGAGCTTGACCAGGCACAAGAGATTCTCAATAGAGCGGATTACACGACGATGACTTCAAAAGACCGGTCTAAAAAATTCGGCCAAGACGAATTGAACGAAAGGACGGGCCTGAGAAACGTAAAAACGCCCAACCTGCTGGCTTCGCTAAATGCTCTTAGGAAATGGCATCACAAGCAAAGAATCTTGAAAGCAGCCCAAAATATCGTCTCGGCTCACGAAGGCAGCTTAGAAGCTAAAGGAAATTTAGAAGGGTTTGCAGAAGTTTTTTCCAAGGCTTACGGCAATGACGTAGAAAAAGCTGAAAATTTTTTCGCACTCTTGGAAAAAGCCCGCCAAGACAACCCTAAACGCGCATCAGATGGCATAACATCCGTGCTAAGTCATTTTAGGGTAAGGCCGAGAATATTGAGAAGAATTCTAGAGGATATTGACGTGAAGGGCAATACTTTTCAAAAAACCATGGATTTGATTCGGGAAAGGCTAGATTAGGCCGCTGCGAAAACGCCCTTCTTTTTTTCTATTATCTCGCCTTGCTCCATGAGAATGCACAACAACGCCTTCACGCCGTCTTCGTGAATCTTGGTTTTTTCCGTTAACTGCTCGACCGAAGCCGGGCTTTCCTTCAAAACCCGCAATATTTTAGGCGCGTTTTGCTCCACGAAGCCCCTCGTCGCCAAGTAAAACTTCTTGTCGAAACCCCTGCTCCCTAGTATCGAGCCGCTCTTTATTTCCTTCTCGAAATCGGTTGAAGCGGCTTGCGCACCTTTCTCGGCGAAGACAACCACGAAACCCTTGGAATCCAACTCGCGCTTGAAGAAAGAAGCTAGCCCGTCTGATTGCGCGGGTTGTTTTTTCGCGTTTGAGCTTGAGAAAGAGTTTGAAAAAGCCGCTTGCTCGACTTTAGGACGCAACGCTTCCGAAAGCTTTTCCTTCCTCGCGAGAACGAAAAGCCCTTTTTCTATCTCGACGAACTCCAACTCTTCCCCGTCCTTGATTCCGCTGGAAGAGACTATGCTTTGGGGAAAGACAATCGCAAGCGCATCGCCGTGCTTGAACACCCTCACTTTAATCCACACCCCTAAACCGAAACAACAAAGCGCGCCGGGATATAAAAAACAGTAAGGGATATTAAACAAGAAAAGGTTGTTAGTTTATTGCGTTATTATAGCGGGGAAGGAAAAAGGAGGCTGATTTCAAATGCGTTTTGGCTTTGGGTTGGTTTTAATCGCGCTTTTAGCGTTTAGCGTTTTTGCTGACGATGCCGCAAGCGCAGGGCAAGCCGCAGGCGGTCCTTCCGAAGCGCCAATGCTTCCGGACTTGGTTTTTGCAAGCGCCAGCCTCGAGCCAAGCACTGTTACCGGAGGGGAAATATTCGTTACTGCCAAAGTCAAGAACGAAGGCAAGGCAGAAGCAGGGCCTTTCTACGTTTACTTGTACGCCCTGCCTCAATTCACCGTTCGCACCGGCCAGTCGCAAGTGGCTTGGGGTGCGGACTGCAAATTGACTAGAAGGCAAAACACGTTCGTTAACGGCCTGGGGCCTGGCGAAACCGCAGACGTTTTGTTCGCCTTCACCTGCAAAAACGCAGGCAGGAAAACTCTTTTGCTCAAAGCGGACTTTTTCAACAAAGTGCGAGAGAGCAACGAGAACAACAACATCGTGAAAGTCGCGACCGAATTCAAGAGGCCGGTTACGCGCCCTGGATGCAGCGATTCCGACGGCGGAGTCGCGCCGTTCGAAAGGGGTTTCGTAACGCAAGCTTCGCACAGCGCTTACGACACTTGCGTTGGAACGTTCCTCCGCGAGTACATTTGCGACGCGGACGGAAAACTGGCGTATCAACTCGTCACTTGCGCCAAGGGATGCTTGAACGGCGCCTGCAGGAATTAAACTGAAAGTTTAACGAAATTCAACCAACCGCATTTAAGCCTTCGCACAGTAAGCGCATAGTGCGGCGCGAATCGTGCGTTTTTGTCCTTCTCCTGCTTTTTGCAAGCAATACTGCAAACGCTTTTTCGGAATACGGCTTCCTGCTAGAGCCAAAAAACCTGTCTTTTTCTTTTTACACCATAAACCCAAAATCCTGCTCTGGCTTTTTGAGCGCAAAAACATCTCTCGCGAAAAACGCGCGGAGCGACTTCGCATTCGAGAAAGCGAGGCAAAGCATTCGCGACTTGGGGCGGGCAAAAGCTTTCGCTGCGCTGCAACCGAGGATTTTGACTAAAGCGACCCTTGCGGCGTATAGGCAGCATTCGATAAACTGCTTTTCGTACGGGCAAAGGGCTTTGAGGGAAGCGAGCGAAGCCGCCCGCGAGGGCTTGCAGATAATAGACTCCCACTCTCAAAAGCTCGAGAGGATGATCGGGCCCGGCTTCCAGGGATTCGCCGGCGGAGTTGTGGAAGAACTCGGCGAAGCGAAAAAAGCAATCGAGAGGAGGAATGCCAAAGGCATAGGATTCGGAAGCGAGTTTTCCAAAACCATTCCGCTCGTCAACCAAACTCAAACCTCGCAGGAAATCGCCAAGGGCGTTGAAGCCCTAGTAGGGTTTGAAG
>OBEQ011014068.1_pt1 | contig 11378 bp, 13 predicted proteins | sample 1670901 | NCBI WGS metagenome assembly OBEQ01 (sample SAMEA104232315, study PRJEB22302) | groundwater metagenome | biome: forest; feature: aquifer; material: groundwater | place: USA | collected 2011-08-07 | depth 5.4 m | reverse complement strand
TTCTACAACATCTGTAGAAGCCTGGCTTCCACAGAAGAAACGGATAGGAAGAAAACGAGATGACCGCCGCGTCAAACAGCGCGGCTCTAAGCAAAATCAAGTTGGTTACCGTCTCGCCTTTGTACGAAACATAGAGCACCGAATGAAGATGTTCCCAAATGAGATTGAGAATAAAGGCGGATATAAAAATGATAACAATTCTTCGAGGCATTAGGTAGATACTACCATAGTGGGGAAAGGTGGGGAAAGCCTCGCTTTTTCGGCTGCTATCATACTCTAAAGTATGATAGTGAAAGCAATCTAGAGGGTCTTTATCGGGAGAGTTCGGTAAATACAGCGAATACAGACCGACTGCTCCTTACGGGTTTTTATATATTTAGCGCCGCACACGCAGAGTAAAATCTCGGTGCGAGTCTTTTTCTCGATCCACTTTCCAACGGTATTTTGGAAGGTCTTTCGAGACGGCGTCATTATATTACGTTGTTTGGGTCTTATCCTCATGTTCTGTTTTGACATTTTGCCTGCGACTAAAGCTCTGAAATAGTTTTTAAGATTCCAATAACCAAGCACCAAATACCAAACAATATCCAATGGCCGATGGCCAAGCCCGAAATATTCAACTAAGATATCTTGTTTGGAATTTTGAAATTGGAATTTGTAATTTGTTTGTGATTTGGAAATTGTAATTTGAAATTTACTTTTGTTATTCGACAAAAGTCAGTGCCTTTCCTTTCTTGCTTCCGCGCCCCGTTCGTCCGATGCGGTGCACGTAGTCGTCATAAGTAGCCGGAAGGTCATAGTTGATGACGTGCGACACGTCCACAATATCAAGGCCTCTCGCGGCCACGTCGGTCGCAACGAGTACTTGAATATGATTATTCTTGAACAGGGTGAGTGCCTGACGCCGCTTCGAGAGGTTTTTGTTCCCGTGAATGGACTCGGCCTTAAAACCTCGCTGTGTGAGTATCTTGGAAAGTTTTTCCACCCCGTGCTTGGTTCTTCCGAACACAAGCACTTTTTTGAATTCGGCGGTCGAGAGAAGGTCATGCAGGACGTCAACCTTATTTTTGCCGTAGGTCTTCACAATGTCCTGGTCGACGCTTTTTGGCGTGTCCCCTGTTTTCACCGAAATGCTCACCGGTTCCTTGAGGAATACCTTGATGAGCGATTCAATCTCGCGGGACATCGTCGCCGAAAAGAAAAGCGTGTGCCGCTCTTTCGGCATAAGCGACATCATAAACTTCATATCATTGATAAAACCCATATCGAGCATCCGGTCTGCTTCGTCAAGAACCACCGTTTTGAACTCGGAGAGATGCAAATACTTTTGTTCAATGAGGTCTTTGAGACGTCCCGGCGTACCGATAACGAAATTATGCTGATAGCGGAGTGCCTTTATCTGCGCTCCCATGCTGGCGCCGCCGACGCAGACTGCCGAAAAAATCCGCAGGCCACGGGTAAAGGCCTTGAGCTCCTCATCGATTTGAATCGCGAGTTCTCGGGTCGGTACAACAATAAGAATGTTCTCTTTTTGATTCAGAAGAACTTTGTTGATGAGTGGGATAAGGAATGCCGCCGTTTTTCCGGTGCCGGTATTGGCTATACCAACGACATCGCTTCCGCGAAGCACGTGCGGAATGGCGCGGTCTTGAATAGGAGTCGGGACTTTATAGCCCTTCGAGATAATGTTCTGCTTCAGTCGGTCTTCAATTTTGAAATCAATAAACTGGTGTTCGGGGACAAAATGAACCGCCTGTTCGGTAATAACGGCTTTGTTGACGAATTTAGAAATATCGCTAAACTCGCTAAATTTTCTACCTCTCGGACGGCTCTGAAATGTCCTCTGAAAGCCGCCCTGCCTGACTCCTCTTGATGGAGATACAGCAAAACGACTCCCTCCCGATGAAGGTCTTCCAAATTGCCTACCGCCCGTGTGCGAGGCATGAGCAGAGCGCCCGGTATGACGTGGATACATATCTCTTAAGTAACCTTCTAGCCGTTAAGTAAATAGGCTGGCCAGTTCTCGAAGGTTCAAAAGGACGTATGTCCAACGTTTTTTGGAGAAACTTCTCTAAAACGAAACCCCTGAGATTCAGTTATGCCAGGAGTATATACTAGAATACAATTCCTGTCAACTGACAAGTACGGCTCGCATTTACGCGATGGATAGATATTTCCGTATAAAATCTCTCGTTCCACCGGCCAGTATTTTCCGCAGCGCTTGCCTTGGCGAAACCCACGCGTACTCGTGCGCTTCGTGGTTGAGTTTTACGCGATTTCCTTTTGTGAGCGCTACGAGGTTTATGAAGACAAAATGCCTCCGAGTGTGAAAATCTTTAGGAAAAACCGACTCTTGCGCACCGATACACCTAACTCCGGATAGAGTAAGACCTGTCTCCTCTTTCACCTCTCTTCTTCCGGCCTGCTCGAATGTCTCACCCCATTCGATTGATCCTCCGGGAACAACCCACTGATTCCGCCACTTGCCAGAACGAATGAGGAGCATTTTCCCCCTCAAGTCTAGGATAATCACGCCGACACATACATACACATGAGGAAAATTCGTCGCTCTCATACAGGTGGTGCTATCGTTTCCTCAAAAGCGCTTTCGCATTTCCCGTGATATCCTTCTTGATCCGTGTCCACGCGGAACCAAGAGTCGAAATAAACTCTTCAACCTCGCCCGATTCGAGCTTACGGAGCTTTTGATATTTACTCGATACCGCCGAAACAATGCGCCTATAGTTATCCTCGTTTAGGGCGGCGTCTTTGAGCTTCTTTGCCTCGGTCACAATCTCTTTCTCGGCTTTTCCCATCCAACTCTTCATCGCCGCGCGGTTCTTTTTCGCGCTTTTGCTGTAATACAAGTAGTAAGCTCCCGCGGCCGCCGCGGCGAGACCCGCCACTACTTCTAGTTTGGTTATTTTTTTCATAGTAATCCCTGCTATCTACTAATCGGTGTTCGGCTTTTGTTCCGCATCGGTTGTGTTTGTCCGCTTGCCGCGCGGCTTCTTCATGAACCATCGAGCGTGTTTTTTCAGAAAAGAAAAGAGATGTCCCCACATGAATCCTTCTCGCTTTAAATTTCCTCTTAGTGCCGAAAAATCCTCGGAAAAAGCCTTAGTACCCTCGTCAACCCGTTTCGTGACCTCGCGGACATCTCGCAATATCACGATGACATAGTAAAAAACAATGACAATGCCGATGGTCGCGATGACCACGGCAATCGAGGTGATAAAGAAGAAGATGTCGGCCTTGATAAATTCCTGCATGGGTTCAGTATATACTCTTTTCGCGAGTTAGCATATAGTTGCGGACATGCAAAAAAAGACTGTTCAGCCCATCTTGGGCACTATTCTTAAAAAGATTGCATCGCGCGTCGGGGCAAAGGTGGTTATTGAGCCACGCTGGAAAATCGTCGGTCAGATTATTTTCAAAAACGGGCGCAAACGATATTTTCGCTACTCGAGTCTCGACCTCAATCCCCTCGGGGCCTCCGATATCGCGCAGGATAAAGACTATGCGAATTTCTTCATGAAGCGGATGGGGTACCCCACGGTGCGTGGAGAGGCTTTTTTCTCCGACGAATGGGCGGAGGCCATCGGTTCACCAAAAAAAATTGGGTTGGCTTTTCGCTACGCGAAAAAAATCGGATTTCCGGTCATCGTAAAGCCAAACAGCGGAAGCCAGGGAAACAACGTCTCGCTCGTCCATTCAAAAAACGAATTCTTTCGCGCGCTTCGAGCCATTTTTCGGCGCGATAGAGTCGCGCTGGTTCAGCAAAGGGTTCTCGGAAGAGATTTCAGGATTGTCGTATTGGATAACGAAATCATTTCCGCCTATGAACGCGTACCGCTTAGTGTTGTTGGCGATGGTCACTCAACGATTCTCTCCCTACTTCGGAAGAAGCAGAGAGCGTTCATTGCTTCCAGTCGGGACACGCAGTTAAAACTAGATGACCCTCGTATTCGGGCAAAGCTAAGGCGGCAAGGGCTTTCAATGCGCTCGGTGCCGAGAAAAGGAGAGAGGGTATTTTTGCTTGATAACGCGAACCTTTCCACTGGAGGCGACGCGGTGGAGGTGAAGAGGATGCATCCCCAATTTAAAAAATTAGCGATCAAGCTCACCAAAGACATGGGTCTGCGCCTCTGTGGTGTCGATTTAATGGTGGAAGGAACACTGGAGGAAAGGCCAAAAAGATTTTGGATACTTGAAATCAACGCCGCCCCCGGCCTTGACCACTACGCTCGAAGCGGAAAAGTGCAGGAGAAAACAGTCGAGGCACTGTATCTGAAGGTCCTGAAAAGCCTTGAGCGCTGAACCTCATGGATAATCGATGTAGACACAAAAATGAGTTTAGCTCGAAACCTAAAGTACTTTGTGATACGCTTGTTGGAGATTGTAAACACTGAATAAATCAAAAACCTTCAAACGAAAGATTTGCTATGCGGAAATCATACACGATGCGGTTACGAGTAGGCCTTGCAGACGCTAGACTCTTACAGGAAAAAACTTTTATCGGGGGGACCATTCTCTTTCGGGATGAAATGTTGGTTTTTGAACGAATCGTTTCGGGAGAAAATCGGCGACACGCCGTGACGGTAGCGCTGAACTGGCTCTGGGAGCGTTTTGGCAATCGACTTGGTCAGGCACAAACGCTACTTACCGTTGACGACCCACAGGAGGAGGTTAAGTACGGGACATCCTTTCATTGCCGTGCCAGAGAATATTGCTACCTCGACGATGAGACCATCCTGCGCCTTCTAGAAGAAGCGCGGGGCGAGCTTGCACGCGAAACAAGGGTGCGCGGTCCACACCGACCCTACGGTTCGGTTCGGCGGGTCAAGCGGAGAAGAAAACTTGCGGTTAGAGTTGCGCCGTGCCTGTATGCCGACGCGAACAACACGTTCTTCTATCGATACACCTATGTGCCCCAGCATTCGAAAAATGGGAGATTCTTCCGGTATCGGAAGGTGCGATTCCATCGGCTTACGTCTCACGACCTTTCCTCCGCGATTGTGGAAGTGAAAAATCGTAATCTCCCCGCGCTTCACAAAAGTCGCCGTGTTCTGCCGGGTGTTCGCTCGTTCGAGCACCTTCAGAGTTTTCTTTCGAGGCGCCCGATGCGGACATTTGCGGCATAGCGTTCCTATCCTGCGCAGATACATACAGCAGCCGCAATAGTACGGCTGCTCTTTTTTGTCGTGAAAACCGTTAGCGAAGTATCATTTTTCGAGGTCCAATATCTCATCTATGCGGATTTTGGACACGAATTCAGGCACGTGCGAGACAAGAATCATCGCGCCTTCGTACTTGCTCAGCGCCTCGGCGATAATTGATAGATGGCGAAAGTTGATATGGTTCGTTGGCTCGTCAAGAATAAGGAGCCCCGGCCTTTCAAGCACCAAACGGGCAAAGGCCACCAGCCCCTTCTGTCCCTCCGACACGCTTTTAATTTTGTTATGCATAAGGTCGCCGGTGATGAGGAACCCAGCGGCAACGGAGCGCAGATGCTCCTCGGTCTGCCGCTCCATCACTGCGGAAAGAGAATCGTGAACGGTATCCTCAAAATTCAGCGTCGAAAAATCCTGCCGATAGTAGCCAATCTTCACGCCCTCCGCCACCCTCGCTCCGGCGGCAGTTCCCTTTGCTATCGCTTCGAGCAGGGTGGACTTGCCGATGCCGTTTGGGCCAGAAAGAAGCAGGTGATAGTTTTTCTTCAGTGAAATATTCGTTTTTTTAATGACCGGCTTTACCGCGGCACTGTTTTTTGAATGGCCTGCCCCGAGGGAACTCGAATGGTGCAAAACCTTGCACGAAGTAAGAAGAAGTATTTCTCCGACAAGGTCATGCTGGGCCGGTATCATGAACGGACGAATGGTCTTGTCCTCCTTCCTAATGTCAACTTTCTCTTCTTCAAGCGCCTCGGCCTTTTCGCGCATGCGCTTCGCCACAACGCGCATCTGACCGCCTTTATTCGCGAACACATTGGCCTGGTCTTTTTTTTCCTGAATCAACTTCGCGAGTTGGGCATTCTTACGGTTTTCCTTTTCGAGCCGCGCGGTGATTTGCAAAACCACGTCAAGATAGTCGCCCGCGTATTGTTCCACCTTATGCGTAAAGATATCTAAATACAACACTCCATGCGTGAATGAATTGAGGAAATCGGCATCATGCGAAATGACAATGCAGGTTTTCTCGTATTCCTTGAGAAACTTCGTCAGGTGTTGTATTCCCGCTCTGTCGAGATTGTTCGTGGGTTCGTCGAGAAGAAGGAGGTCCGGTTTTTGAATCAGCGCGGTGGCGAGAAGGAGGCGCGCCTGCTGTCCGCCCGAAAATGATTTGATGATTCGGTCCCTAAAGGACTGCGATTCGTTACTAATCGCTTCGCTCTTAGACGAATCGGGAGCGTGGACTTTGGCGTGGCCTTTGAGGTTCACGACTTCCAACACTTCATCAATGCGTGGGTCGATGTCGTACACTTTGTCCTTGAAGCATTTCTGGAAAAAATCTCGCACCGTAAGGTCCATTTGGTCGCGTGGAATAACCTGCCTTGCGGTGGCGATGGTAACGCCGTTGGTGATGTTAATCTTTCCAGACTCCGGAGCGATAGTTCCGGTGATGAGCTGAAACATCGTGCTTTTGCCCGAACCATTCTGCCCCATGAGTGTCACTTTGTTATCGCGACGCACCGAAAAATCCGCCTCATTCAAAATGGGATTGTTGGGTCCATACTCGAATGAGACCTTGTCGAAGCTAAGCACCGTGTCGTTTTTGGCCATAAGGCAAAAGAGTACCTTATTTTAGGCCGAATAGAAAGCCTTGCCCCGTGGCGAGTCCTCGAGCTTTACGAGGTTCTTATTCCTTCCTTACTAAAGCCTGTCTGCTGGCGAGGCAGGGAGGTGCGTAGTCTCGAGGCGGTGGTGCGCTTTCCTTTTTTTTCTCTTTTTTATTCACTCAACCTAAATCCAAGCCAAATCCCCGCAAATCCTCCAAGCGCGCTGAAGATAACTCCAGAGAATGAAAATGTTCCAGCTCCCCAAAAACTGGGAACAAAACCTCCAATCGTGGAGCCGACAAATAGTCCAAGCCAAATGATTTTTCTATCCATCTTTTTAGTATACCTTACCCATACCGCAACGCCTCAATCACCGAACATTCCGCGGCTTTCGCCACTCCTTACCAAAATGACGTCGGGCGAGAGAGAGCTATATCCTCTTCATCAAGCTGATATCCCGCTCGAAGTAGCCACATGATTTATAAAACTCCTGCGCATTTTCGTTGGGAGCGAAGACTTCCACACAGACAGCATCACAACCGTTTTTGTGAAAATAATCTTCCATTTTTTTCATAAGCGCTCGTCCAATCCCTCGCTCTCGGTATTTGTCATCGACGTAAAGTTCCTGCACGCGTCCGTGTTTTGACGGAATACCTCCCGCTTGTTCGTGCAGAGATGGCGGAGGCAGCATCCCGGACACACACCCAACAATCTTCCCCTCCGCTTCCGCAAAATAAATAATCCCTTTCTGTTCTCTCATAACTTCCAAAAGCCAGTTGGTGTACAATTCTCCGAATCTCGGTTCACGCAAAACCCGCTTCAGTGGGTCAACGCTGACAATATAATCTTGCAGTCTTTCCATACAGTCCACCAAGGCCCTTCGGTCAGTGTCCTTGTATTCTCGAATCGTAAATCCCATAGGTAGAGAGCAGTATAGCAAAACCCCCGCGAGAAGGCATCCTGTAAGACAGTTCCCACCCCCCAATCTATTTTCTTATTCGCGCGAATAAGAAAATAGATTCAGTGCAAACGAGCACGACAAAACTAGAGTCGGGAGATCGTTGATTGAATAATGCTGGGGATTTTTGCACCGAGAAAATAGTACACTTCAAGACCTTGCTGGCGCTTATCCAAAATATCCACTCGGGCGAGCATGTTCAGGTGCTTGGAGGTTGAGGTGAAGGAAAGCTTGATATGGTCGGCGATGGTTCCCACTGTCGCCTCGTTTCGCTTTTTAAGAAATGCGATAATGGCGAGCCTTCTTCTATTTGCCAACGCTTTGAGTACACGCTCATATTCCTTCATGACAGTATTCAGTATACCTTATATGCTTATTCGCGCGAATAAGCAAATAGATATTTACTCCCTATGCTCATAGAGCGAAAATCCTACTCATGTCCGTGTAAGATATCGCATTCTCTTTGCTTGGGGAAACCTCTCAATGGCGTAGCGAAGCATTGTCCGCGGCATTCGGTGGGCATATTGCTTCAGAAAGTTTTCCTCGGTTTTGAGCGAACGTTTCCCGACCTCACGAAGCATCCAGCCCACGGCTTTGTGGATTAAATCGTGTTTGTCATCAAGAAGGAGAGCCGCAAGGGCGAGCGTGTCGTCAAACCGGTTTTCGCGGATGAACGCATGGGTGCTTATGATGGCGATGCGCCGCTTCCACACATTCGATGACTTTGCGAAATGGTAGAGTATTTTCTTGCTTCGATTCAAGAGATGATTACCGGGGATGTATGGGGCGGAGGTGTCTACCAAGTCCCAATTATTTACTCGCTTGGCATTCTTTATGTAAAACCGGGCAATTTCCCCCTTCCGCCGTTCAGTCGCTTTTTCGTACTGCATCACCAGCACTTCAAGCGCCGAAAAGCGGTGTTCGTGCACACGACTGCGCAAAAGCTCCTTAAGTTCTGCGAGAGTAAGGTGCGGAAATTTCGCGGCAATCTTTCGTTGGTCCGGCACCGTAATGCCAAGAAAGACATCACCCTCTCCATATTCGCCTCTCCCCGTCTTAAAAAATCCAGCAAAAGTCTTTGCCTTCGCGGGATTCGCTTTTGCCCGCAGTTCTTTTTGGAAATTCTTTAGGTTCATAAAGGTATTTGAGACGATACATTCGTTCATTCGTGCGAATGAACGAATGTATGAGGTTGGGTTTAGGCCTCCACGACTACCGAAATCGGCAAATGGTCGGAACCCTGTGCTTTTTCGACTTTGAATGAGTGTATTTTCAAATCTTTGCTTACGAAAATATAGTCTAAGCGGGTCTTATCAAGAAGCTTCCTGTCACACTCCTGGCAATCAAAGATGTGTGAATTGAGTGTGGGAGTTGAAGCGGAGTCTGTATCAATGAGAACCTCGCGCATGCGTTTTATAGGCGTCACCTCCGGTGTTGCGTTGAAATCCCCCATGACTATTGCTTTCCCTTTCGGCAACACTTTTATGAGATTTTCAATTTGAAGATTCTGAACCGAGGATTCCTTCTGGTGTGTATGTAACAAATGGAAGGAAAAGACTCGTAGTGTGGTATTTCCGACTTTAATGTGGGCCTCTACCGCTTGGCGACGACTTTCTTCGGACAGCATGTGCATTTTCGCTGTCAGTATTGGGTACCTGCTGAAAATAGCGGTTGTTATCATCCGACCGTCCTTAAAAACCGCGCCAATCGGAGCAACCGAATGTTCATAGCCAAGCGTCGAAAGAAAGGAAACGATATCGCGATTCCTGTCTCCGGGGACAACTTCCTGCAACCCGATGACGTCGGCACGGCACGCTCCAAGAAAACTGGAGACCTTTTCAAAATCCCCGTCACACCAAATATTCCACGAAAGAATCTTTAGTTGCATACTGCTCCCCTTTTACATTTACACATATCCTAGCGCTACACTTTACTTGGGTAAAGTGTAGCAATGGCGGCAAACCTAACAGGCATAATTACCATGGAAATTTTTCGTCCTTAAACCAAAACTGCCCTGTTTCAACGCTTGCATTGGCAAGTTTAAAAATGTGCTCCGCGGCTTCCGAAGGTTCCATATCCGCATTCACTCCTCCCATATCCGTCTTGACCCAGCCCGGATGAACCGAGGATACGGTAGCCTTCCCTTTCAAGCGAATCGCAAAGATTTTTGTAACCATATTAAGAGCGGTTTTTGAGATTTTGTAATCGGGATAATTTGCCTCGTGAACATGATTCAAGGAACCTGCCCGAGAAGAAATGTTTATAATATGTCCATCCTGATTCACTGCAGAAATTAACTGCTCGATGAAATCTGCGGTACCGATAACATTTACCTCAAGGACTCTTCTTAACCGTTCAGGTCGAATGACCACCTCATCCTCTACCCCTGCCCCAATACCGGCATTGTTTATAAAAATGTCTATTTTTTTGTTAAGGCCGATGATTTTTTCAGCGCATTGCCTGATGCTTAACGGCTTGGAAAGGTCAAGTTGGAGGACTCGGAGATTTTCATGCTTCAAATTAACAATTCCCGTTGTAGAAGTACCGACAACAAAATCGCCGTTATCCAAAAACTTTTTGGCTAAGGCTTTCCCTATTCCACGGCTTATGCCGGTTATGAGAACAGTTTTCATAAATGCGCCCGTTTGTTAAGGTGGTTGCGCGACTATTTTATCCGGCACTGTTTTTTGAGCACCGAGATGTCGGCCGAAGTAGGTTTGGTGTTAGTGCCTTGATTCAGACGATACATAATCGCTTTCGGGTCGTCAACGTGCTCGAGTGAAAGCGCGTGACCGAGTTCGTGGGCGAGTACGCGCACCAACTTTGCGGAGTCGTTGAATTGGTAGATGTCGATTTTTTCTCCCGACCGATCGATTGCGTAGAACCCTTCCGTGAATTCTTCGCCTCGCTCTTTGCCGATTCGATTGAATTCTTCGGCACTGGCGTTTATGTTGTTCGCGACCTGATTGATGACGGTAACGAGCGCGTTTATGTCGCCTTGGAGCTTTCGCAAATCTCCTTCCATACTCCGTATTCGTTCGACTTCTGTTTTGAGCAAAGCGCCTTCCTTATTGAGGTGCGCGTAGACGTCACGGGGAGCGCCATCGCGGCGGTTCCAACTGGCGACCTCCGTGTTGTACGCCTCGCTTCGCTTTTCCACCTTCGTTACAAGCTCGTTGTATCTCGCTTCACCCTCGCTAAATTCTTTCTTGAGTGTGTTATATCGAGCGGTAAGCGCGTCATACGACCCTTGATTATCATCTACCGATAACCCTAAACTCCGCATTTTAATCGTTGCTTCCTGCCGATAATCGTACACCAGATTTATTTTAAGTCTTCCGTCGAGAGCGTACGTAAAGAGTTCCCGGCCGATTGCTTTTTCCCATATCGCTTCCGCGTCACGTATGGCTTTTGCGAATCGCTCCCTCGACAGTCCGAAGCGAGTGTCAAAAGAACCGATGTTATAGGTAATCGGCTGTTTGCACGGAACATACCGCGCGTACAGCTGCACCCAAAAACTTTGAAGCGGGTCTCTATATGTATAGGTACCCGCGCCGATAATGAAGAGAACAAATAAGGTACCTATGGTGCGCCGCATGTTTTAGAAGCCCCTCTTTTTCTTTTTAGAAATTAGGTGAATTA
>OBEQ010385072.1_pt1 | contig 11378 bp, 12 predicted proteins | sample 1670901 | NCBI WGS metagenome assembly OBEQ01 (sample SAMEA104232315, study PRJEB22302) | groundwater metagenome | biome: forest; feature: aquifer; material: groundwater | place: USA | collected 2011-08-07 | depth 5.4 m | reverse complement strand
GATTCTCTCCGTGGTGATCATTCGGGCGGAAAAACGCGAATCTCATCCGTTTGCGTAGGCCCCAAAGAGAGGAACGACGGGCGGGTTGCAAAAACTTACTTTTTAGTGTATAATCATTACATGGAAACACCAAAAAAAACCTCACTTTTTTGGGACGTCGACACGACGACGCTTGATCTTGCGAAACATAAACAGTTCATCATTGAGCGTATTTTAGCGCGCGGGGATCTGGCGGACTTTTCTTGGGTAAAAAAAACTTATGGAGACAACGCGGTAAAGGAAGGCTTTCTCCATGCGCGCGCACTTGATCCAAGATCGATCTCTTTTTGGCAATATTATTTTGATATCGACGCACAATCATGCACACCGAAACTCTCGCTCCCGAGACAAAGCGCGTTCTGGAAAAAATAGCCGTAGAAAAATTTCTCGATAATTTTTACCTTGCCGGCGGGAATGCGCTTGCGCTTTTTTTTGGACATCGTATTTCCGTTGACTTGGATTTTTTTTCCCCCGAAGATTTTTCTCTTCCTTTTCTTCGGAAGTCTATTTCCGAGTTAGGTTCGTACACTCTCGTTAACGAAGAGCCGGGTACGCTTGACGGCGTTCTTGACGACGTGAAGCTGACATTTCTTCGTTATCCCTACCCCGCACTTTTTCCATTCATTTTTTTTGGCGGCGTCCGCATGGCGGATCCCCGAGATATCGCCTGCATGAAACTCGATGCCGTTTCTTCGCGGGGAAGTCGCAAAGATTTCGTGGATCTTTATGTGCTAATGGAAAAGTACAAGCTTGCTGACCTACTCGATCTTTTTGAAAAAAAGTATAGCGGAATTCACTATAACCGATTGCATCTGCTCAAAAGTTTAACCTACTTTATCGACGCGGAAGAGGAGCCAATGCCGCGCATGCTTCAAGATATCTCATGGGAAGAGATAAAAATGAAAATTTCCGAAGAGGCTAAATTTCTTGCCGTCTAATTCTCGCACAGTCGGAGGATCCAAAGTAGAATGCTTTCATGATCGGCATCATCGATTATGGCGTTGGAAACATCGCCTCAATAGGCCGGGCATTTGACCGTCTGGCGATCTCCGCCCGCCTGGTCTCGTCCCCAAGCGAGATCAAAAGCATGGGAAAATTGATCCTTCCCGGGGTCGGGCATGCGACGGCCGGGATGAGTCGACTACGCGAGAACGGCTTGATTTCCGTTCTCGAAGAAAGGGCACAAAGTGGCATCCCTTTTTTGGGGATCTGTCTCGGCATGCAACTTCTCACAAAGGAGAGTGCGGAGGGGGATACGACGTGCCTCGGTTTGATTGACGGTAGAGCGGTCCGTTTTGTGCCTCGCGGTGAGCATGGTGAACTCGAGCGACGCGTTCCGCATATGGGGTGGAACAGTATTTCTCCTCTTCGTGAGCATCCGCTTCTTGCGGGAATCACGGAAGACGATGAGTTTTATTTTGCGCACTCCTATTTTGTTCAGCCGCGATCGACGGATGACGTGCTTGCCACCACACCGTATCAGGGCGAATTTCCCTCGGTCATCGCAAAAGACAATATCATGGGCGTGCAGTTCCATCCGGAAAAAAGCCACAGCGCAGGGGAGCGTATCTTAAAGAATTTTGCGGAATTGTAGTTTTACTCTATATTCAAAACATGGAACACGGAAAAGATTTTGACGGATGGAACGACATAAAAAAAGATATTCATGCATCCGGCGAAGCCGCTTATTATCACGTACGCGATGTGCGTTGGTGTCTCCTGGGAACAAATATCGGTTATGAACAGGACGGTTCGGGTCAAGGAAGAGCACGTCCGGTGCTCGTACTTAAGGCGTTCAGTCGCCATGTGTGCTTGGTTGTACCTTTGACGACGTCACAGAAGAAAAATCCCTATCACCGTTCTGTCGGAACGATCGGCGGATTGCACGCCTTTGCCATCATCTCCCAGATTCGTTTGGTAGACACAAGACGCCTTGGTTTAAAAATTTGCACGCTTGAAAAGAAGATTTTCGAGGAAACGAAAAAAGCCGTCAAAGACATGCTTTGACGACCTCTTTCTCTTGTTGTCCCCCTTGCGGGGGCCGGCCCGAAGGCATTTGTAATTCAAGTATAGTCGAAAACAAAATAAATGTCAAGTCATATTTCACCCAAAAGTCATGTTTAGGTCGCGCATCATTCCTGTCCTTCTCATTCGCGACAAGGGACTGGTCAAAACAGTTCGGTTCGGAGATGCGACCTATGTCGGCGATCCGATGAATGCTGTGCGACTCTTTAACGATCTTGGTGCCGATGAGCTCATCTTTCTGGATATCGATGCGCACAAAGAAGGGCGCACGATCGATCCCGAGCTCGTCCGCGCGATCGGTGCCGAGGCGCGGATGCCCTTTGCTGTCGGCGGGGGGATCCGCACGAAAGATGACGCCGCAAAGCTCATAGCGGCGGGAGCGGAGAAGATCGTCCTCAACACCATGGCGCGTCAGCATCCGCAGTTGATCACTGAAGTGTCCGACGCGTTCGGCGCGCAGAGCGTTGTTGTCGCCGTTGATGCCAAAAAAGACCTTTTGGGTCGTTATCGCGCCATGATCGCGGGAGGAAAAAAGAATACAGGGGTAAGCCCGGAAGAATTCGCAAAAGAAGCCGAGAAGCACGGAGCGGGGGAGATCTTGATACAATCCATTGACCGCGACGGCGACATGAAGGGATACGACCTTGAACTCATTAAGGGGGTTAGTAGAAGTACGAGTGTGCCGGTTATTGCGCTGGGGGGCGCAGGTAAAAAAGAGGACCTTCATGGGGCGGTGTTTGAGGGCGGTGCTTCAGCCGCCGCCGCCGGGAGCCTGTTCGTCTTCTACGGTCCTCGCCGCGCGGTGCTCATCAACTATCCGACCAAAGAAGAAAAGCTTAGTCTTTTTACAAAGTAAGCCACAATGAGATCAGTGAAAACCATCGCTCCGGTTCTTGTTGCTCTGGCCGTCATGGGCTTCCTTTTTTCGCGCCTTGAAGCTGGGGACCTCCTCGGCGCTCTTCATCGAGGAGACAAAACCCTTCTCCTCCTCGGGCTTGTGCCGCTCTGTCTGGCGCATGTTTTTTCGATATGGCGCTGGAAGTCTCTTGTCGGTGCATATGGTGTTAACTCCCGATTCGGAGAAATGACAAAGATCTACTTTGCGAATCTTTCCGTTGCGAAGTGGTCACCGATGTATAGCGGTGACTTTTTGCGCGCCGTCTACTTAAAAGAAAAGCTTCCACAGACAGAGGGTGCGGCGATCATTCTCCTGGAGTCGATCATCGACGTATTCGTACTTTTATTATTCGTACTAGGGAGTGCACTGTGGAGTCGAGAGTTGCCGTATGTGGGAATTGCAGGAACGGGAATACTTTTTCTTTTTGGGGTCATCTATCTTGTGAGTACGCCGATGCTAGTGAGTTTCTCGCGCATTTCCGCTTACGCGGTGCGTATTAGTGCAGTATTTCAGTTCTTTCGCCGTGCGCCCGGAGCAGTCTTTCTCACGTTTCTTATTACCGTGCTCTCCTGGCTCCAGATCTCGATTTTCATAAAGATCATGTTTCTCGCCTTCGGATATCCCGAAGTGTCATTTTTCTATGTTCTCACCGCCCAACCACTCGTCACTCTTTTCTCTCTCCTCCCCGTCACATTGGGTGGGCTCGGTACTCGCGAAGGAGCAATGCTCTTTTTCTACACAGCGTTTGTTGCGGCTCCCGTTGTGTTTTTGATATCACTTCTTTACTCAACAATGAGTCTCATCGTTTTCCCGTTTCTTGGATTGCTGATCGGATTTTCAGAAATAAAAAAATTGTTTCATGCCCACTAAAATTGGAGCATTTTTTGTTTGTACGTCAAGAATGTGGCGAGTATTCACAGAAAATTCTAAAGGGTATACTGGGATTTCATGAGAGCCTTCATTACGGGCATTTCGGGCTTTGTGGGTGCCGGATTGGCGAGACATCTGTTAAAAAACGGCTGGGAAGTCCACGGAATGGTACGTGTATCATCGGACCTTTGGAGGCTCGCGAGTATCACAAATGAACTGCATCTGCATACAGGAGATCTCCGCGACAAAGAATCGGTGAGGTCCGCCCTCTCGCAGGCCAAACCCGATGCCGTTTTTCATCTCGCGGTCTATGGAGCCTACCCGACACAGAAAGATGCGGACGTGATACTGAGTACCGCGATCCTCTCGACCCTCCATCTCTTGAATGCCTCAAAGGAAGTTGGCGTGAAGATCTTTGTGAATACGGGAAGTTCTTCGGAATACGGCACGAAGGATCACGCCATGAGAGAAGATGAGCGCATTGACCCAAATAGTTATTATGCGGTCGGCAAAGCCGCGCAGACCCTACTTTGTCAGCAATTTGCCCGAGAGGAAAAGTTTCCCGTCCTTACACTCCGACTTTTTTCAGTGTATGGCCCTTATGAAGAACCCGGCCGCCTGGTGCCGACCGTCATATTGAATGCGCTCGCGGGGAAAGAGATAGCGATCGCCGATCCGCGTATCGCACGCGACCTCATTTATATTGACGATGTTGCGGAGGCGTATCTCCGTGCGGCGCAAAAGCCCGAGCTCTTAGGTGAGGTATTCAACATAGGAACAGGGAAACAGTCCACACTCAAGGAGCTCGTCGATACCGTCATTGCGGAAACAGACTCGAAGTCGGCCGTTCTCCTCGGGGAGTATGCAAAACGGAGTTTCGATACCTATACATGGGTCGCCGATATGCAAAAGACCCGTTCTGAGCTAGGATTTACAACTGACCGCGGACTCAAGGAGGGGATCCGGGAAAGTATTGCTTGGTTCGAAAAAAATGCCGACCTCTATAAAAAATAAAAGTAAAAAACCGTCAATGCGCGCCATGGGCGAAGAGATCCGTCGCCTGTCTATTGAAATGTCTGAACGAAGCCGTTCGGGCGAAACGGGCTCATCTCTTTCGATCAGCGATCTTTTGGCCGTGCTCTATTTCAAGATCTTGCGCCTTGATCCTAAAAAGCCGAACGACCCGAAACGCGACCGGTTCATCCTCTCGAAGGGTCACGGTGCGGCGGCGCTTTACGCAACACTCGCGCTACGCGGCTATTTTCCCGTCAAAAAACTCTTGGGACACCGTGTGAATGACGGCACATTCCACGCGCATCCGTCGCGGAGTGCCGCACCCGGGATCGAGGCGTCGACCGGCTCACTCGGGCACGGTCTTTCTATTGCGGCGGGGATGGCGTTCGCTCTTAAGAATACGCAAAGCAAGGTCTACGTACTCATTGGGGACGGCGAGTGTAATGAGGGGTCGATCTGGGAGGCCGCGCTCTTTGTCGGAAACGCGCGTCTGTCGAATATAGTCGCGATCATAGATGATAATAAGTTCCAAGGTTTTTCCTCGACAAAAGAAACGAACAGATTTAGTTTAAGTGCTCAATGGAAGGCATTTGGGTGGAATGTGCTCAAAGCTGACGGACATGATCCTAAAGATATCGAGCGCAAACTTAAGGCCGCGGGAAAGGCGGGAAAACCTACTGTGATCATTGCGGACACGGTAGCCGGAAAGGGGGTCCCGCATATTGAACATACGCTCCGCGCGCATTATTATGTCCCGACCGCGGAAGATGTTGCGCGCGCAAATATAAAGAAAACAAAAAAATGAGACGGGATTTTTTAAAACAGATGCTGGTGGAAATGGAGCGTGATCCCGATATCATCTTCCTGACCGGAGATCTGGGGTTCAACGCACTCGAGCCCCTTAAGGTGCGCTTTCCGGAGCGTTTCATCAACGCCGGAATAGCCGAACAACACATGGTGGGCATGGCGGCGGGACTCGCCCTGGAAGGGAAGAAGGTCATCGCGTATTCTATCGCCTCGTTCTCCTCGATGCGCCCGTATGAACAGATACGTACGGATGTCTGCTACGACAACCTGGACGTAAAGATCGTTGGCACCGGCGGCGGGGTGAATTATCCGACGCACGGGGTTACGCACCATACGATCGAAGACATTGCGATCATGAATGTTCTTCCGAATATGAAAGTTCTCTCGCCGGCTTATTCATGGGAGGCGACGGAGGCCACGAAGGCGATGATACGGCATAAAGGTCCCGCTTATATACGTCTCGGAAAAAGTCCGGGCATCGACTATGCAAGGCCGCACTTCGACTTCGCGCTTGGTCGAGGATATGTCATTCGTGAAGGTAAAGACGTCATTCTCGTCTCCTCGGGCAACGTTCTCGACATCGTCAATAGGGCGGCGGAACTGATCGAAAGCACACTCAAAAAAAGTGTTTGTGTGATCAGCATGCCGTCCATTAAGCCGTTTGACGAAGAGTTGATCGTTCGCTATGCCAACGGCGCGGAGGGGATTTTTACGATAGAGGAGCACAGTGTGATCGGCGGACTCGGTTCGGTTGTTGCAAGCGCTCTTTGGAAAAATGGGGTGGCACAGAAAAAATTTTATGCACTAGGTTTTCCGGACGCATTTTCAACCGAAGTGGGGGATAGAGAGTTCCTTCTTGCGCTCATCGGTATCGAGTCAAATGCGATCGCAAAAAAAATAGAGCAAGTCATGCTCGGGTACTAAGTTCGACGTGAGATCTTGGTGCGGACTAGTCTTTGTCCGGAGTTGTTTTCTCAGAGTCCTTTTTCTTGGGGTCGTTCAGGATCTCTTTTACGATGAATTTCGGTCGACTTTTTACTTCCTCGAAAATCCGTCCGAGGTATTCCCCGATGATACTGATGCTTATCAGCTGAATACTGCTAAAGAAGAGTATGAATACGATGATCGTGCTTGTCCCGCGCGGAACATCCGGCACATAAAAGTAGAGGAAAATATAAACAAAGATGGCGAGTAACGATACGAACGACACGGTGATCGCGAGATAAAATACAAGCTCCAAGGGCTCATAAGAAAAGGAGAATATGCCCTTTTTTGCCCAGCGTATGTTCTTAAGAAGGTTGTTCGTCGTTCGTCCGAACATGCGCTCGGGGCGAAAGTAGGGAACTCCTGTTTGTTTGAAACCGATCCACGCACGCAGTCCGCGGATGAACATATCCCGCTCCGGAAGAGAGATGATGATGTCGACGACCCTCCGACTGATGAGCGAGAAATCTCCCGCATCACGGGGGATCTTCACATACGACAGCTTACTGAATATCCGATAAAAGAGTTTATAGGCGATACCGAGCAGGAAGTTCGTCTCCCGTTTTTCTCGAATGCCGTAAACGACGTCGAAGCCCTCGTTCCATTTCTCGACGAATTTCTTGATGATCTCCGGAGGATCTTGAAGATCGCCGTCGAGGAGGACAACGGCATCTCCTGTCGCAACGGTCATTCCGCTCATGAATGCGTTCTGCGAGCTAAAATTTCGTGAATGTGTGACAACAACAACGTGCGGATCATTTGCAGCAAGTGTTCGGAGGACATCCTCGGAATCGTCCGGGCTTCCGTCGTTCACAAAGATGATCTCGTGTGCATAACCGATCTCTCGGAAAACTGCCGTCAAACGCTCGTGCATAACGGGAATTGCCTGCTCGTCGTTATAGCAGGCGATGATCGCGGAGATCTTCTTTTTTTTCGGCGGCATAAAAGATTAAGGATGACTACGCCCCGCTGACTTGAAACTATAGCACGAATTTCTCACAGCGGAAAGCTCGTCGATAGCCCTGAACCCACATATAATTTTTCACACCAGGACATCACAGGGCGACCTTGTCTCAGACGATATTTCTCGTCCCCACAGTTGTCATTTCGGCATTGAATTTAATCGCCCCTTTTAGACAAAACAGTGCTTCTCTCAAAAAAAAACATAGCGGAGTTCAATGATGACGTTAGGTCCAACGACGGCTATTTGTATACGACCAATCCACCCCTCTCCTCCATTTTTGCGAACGATCGCATTTCTCATGCAGTAAACACACACATAGGTACACACAAGTCACTCGTCGATATCGGGTGTGGAGATGGTGTGTACACGGGCGAAATTAAAAAGAAGTTTCCAGATCTTGAGATAGAGGGTTTTGATCCGGCTGAAGACGCCATAGCCTTGGCACAAAAGAAATATCCGGATATTACTTTTCGTGCAATGAATATTTTGGATAAAGATCTGGGGCAATCGACCCGGCGCAGATTTGAAGTTGGCGTACTGCGCGGCGTGCTACATCATTTATCGGATCAGGAGCTTGCCATTCGAAACTCGTTCGCCATCGCCGACCGGATCATTATTGTCGAGCCGAACGGTAATAATCCGATATTGAAGATCATTGAGAAAGTATCGCCCTATCATCGCTTGCACGAAGAGCAGTCATTCACATATTGGCAATTAAAAAACTGGGTGGAAGAAGCCGGTGGAAACGTTGTCTTCGGCGGTTACGTCGGTTTTGTTCCGTTCTTCTTCCCCGAGTTTCCGTCGAAGGTCATCCGCTTTTTTCAGCCTGTGTTAGAAAAGATCCCCCTGGTCAGAGAATTTTTCAGCGCCCAGATCGTGATTGTTGGCACAAAAAATTCCGCACACTCATAATTGCGGTAGATAGACAAAATGACCAGCATCATAGACGATCGAGGTTATAATCAAGGCTATCGACTCGTGCCGAGTACAGAAGTGCGTATGCGGCGACGTGCGGACCTCATTCTCTCTGAAATGGGCGACGGTACGCATGGATCGATATTAGAAATAGGGTGCGGTACCGGGGAGATCGCTTATTGGATGGCCGAAAAGTCCCCCGCGCAAGTTTTGGGTACCGATCTCTGTGCGCCGTTCATTGAAGGAGCAAGAAAGAATTTTCAGCTACCGAATCTACGCTATGAGGTCTTCGACTTCAACAAGCCGGAACAGTTCAGTGGAGAACGCTTTGACTATATCATCGGTAACGGTATCCTCCACCACTTGTATGAGAATCTCGACGCAGCGCTCCTCGGCCTGAGTCGGCTTCTGAAAGACGGGGGAAAGATCATTTTTATGGAACCCAATTACCATAATCCCTACGTCTATCTCATTTTCACCTATCCGTCTCTACGTAAGGTTGCGAATTTGGAACCCGATGAAATGGCTTTTTCAAAAAGTTTTATCGTAAAAAAACTTGAGAAGGCGGCTTTCGCGGATATCCGCGTCGATTACAAGGACTTTCTTATTCCTGGTGTTCCTCGTTTTCTGATCCGCCCGCTCATCACCTTAGGGGCTGTTTTGGAAAAGATACCGCTTGTGCGGCACCTGTCTCAGTCGCTTTTTATACGAGCGGTGAAAAAGCAAACACCATGAGTGTTTTTCAAGATTTTTTTACGCGCCTCCGGTCTACGGCGAAAGAGCACCGCACCGCTCTTTTTTGTGCGTTCTTTTTGGGAATGCTCATTGTTGGCCCCCAGCTTGTGTTCATTGAACAAGAGGGGAGCGATTATCGCGGACTTTATATGATGACTACCGATGGGGAAAAATTTTACCTCGCACGGATGCATGAGTTTTATGACGAAGGTCGCGTCGGCAATCCGTTTCTTTATGAGCATAAATTTTATGGCCCTATGTTTTATTCGTCGGGAGGGGAAACCCTTCTTGCGATCCCCGGAAAACTCCTTGGTATTTCGGTTCCTACGCTGAATTTGATCTATAAATTTCTCCTTCCCGCTGTCCAGTTCCTTCTTGCATATGCGCTCTTGTTTCGTCTAACCGGGAAAGTGGGGTGGTCAATTGCAGGGGCCCTCATGATGTTCACGGGGCTAGTGTGGTTTGAATGGGAGTATCTCAAACATAATCTCTATCATGCTCTTCAGACCGGAGCGATAAGAGATCTATGGTATCGCCCGTACGCGCTCTATATTGGCCGCCCTGTCCATCCTGAGTTCAGCCAACTCCTCCTCCTTCTTTATTTACACGTCTCGCTCGCTATTCACGAATCGAAAGAGCGGAATAATTTCAAGAAGTTCATCGCATTGGGAAGCATACTCGCGCTGTCCTTCTATGTTTACTTTTTTAGCTTCACTTTCTTCCTTGCGTTCAATGCAGCACTCTGTGTGATCTGGTATTTTTTCGGAAAGAGGATGCTCATACGTGATCTCCTTATGACAACCGGAGTCGCATTTCTGGTCGGCACCCCACCTCTTTGGGCGATTTATTCGGCCATGCATCACCCTGAATATGCGCGGGTCGCACAAGCGCTTTGGGTAGAGCCGACGCATCGTGCGGTTATAAGTCTCTCGGGGTTAATACTCACTCTGCTTGTGTTCGCGTGTATTGTTCGGAAAAAGACATATGCAGAGACTGGAATCGCTCGGGATCGACTCCTCTTTTTGAGCGGTCTCTTGGTGACGGCATTCCTCGTCGTCAACCAGCAAGTAGTGACAGGTATTTCTCTTCAATATATTCACTACTTTCGTGCTTTCAATCATCCCGTCTTTGTTATTGTACTCACTTTCCTTGGACACACTTTTTTTGAGCACATGCTTTCAGGGCGTTCCTCCCAGCGGCCACGTTTTGCTTTCATTGCCCGTGCGCTTCCCTGGTGCGCCGCCGGTTTCTTTGCGGTGACAGGTGTCTATTTTCAATACACAGCGTATCTTCACGATGCGCCGATCGTCCACAAAGAACAGCGTTATATGCCGGCAATGGACTGGCTTGCCGCGAATACCCCGAAGGACTCGGTGGTCATGACGAACGAGACACTCTCTGAGTTCGTCCCCTTATTTACAAATGACAATGTCATGTGGAATAACGGTTATGTTCCGGCGGGTTTTCTTGTGCCGTCTGAGCGCACTGAGTTCACCCCCGAAAATCTGCTCAAGTCGGAAGACTTCTTTCGTGATGCAAAAAAATATCGTCTCGACTATATCCTCTGGGATCGGCAGGCGGATCCCGGCTGGAATATAGAACGCTACAAACTCCCGCTCCTTTTTTCCGGAGAAGGGATGGAGATCTACGAACTTCCTCGCTAGGCTGTGCGCGAGCTACCTACTGCCTGAAGCCATTCCTTTTTACATCACTTTATGTATGCGCGCGCCACACTTTTTTGATGGGATAGATTGTGTATTCTAGCCGCATGACACTTTTTCTTTCTGAAAGAGGTTTTCTTTTGTAAGATAGCACAGCATGAATGACAACTTAACGATAGGATTCATCGGTCAAGGGTGGGTGGGGCGGAACTATGCCGATAGCTTTGAGGCACGCGGCTACTTTGTTGTGCGCTATGCCCTTGAGGCACCTTATGTTGAGAACAAGGAACTCATACCCGATTGCGATATCGTCTTTATTGCGGTTCCCACGCCCGCGACGCCGACGGGCTTTGACGACCGCCATGTTAACTCCGCGCTCTCTTTGGTGGGGAAGGGGAAGGTGGGCGTCATCAAGTCGACGATCCCGCCGGGAACGACACGTAAGTACGCCGACCTTCATCCGGAT
>OBEQ012875227.1_pt1 | contig 11379 bp, 9 predicted proteins | sample 1670901 | NCBI WGS metagenome assembly OBEQ01 (sample SAMEA104232315, study PRJEB22302) | groundwater metagenome | biome: forest; feature: aquifer; material: groundwater | place: USA | collected 2011-08-07 | depth 5.4 m | reverse complement strand
CACGGCTGGTTTTTCAGGGTCAATAAAACTAAATTTTATCTGGTCTTCTTCTATATTTTTGAGTGCGTCGATCAAAAAATTCGGATTAAAACCAATAATAAATTCACCACCCTTATAATCAACTTCAATTTCTTCGCGTGCTTCCCCAATATCCGGTGTTATTTTTGTAATAATCATCCGGTCTTTAATAATATTAATTTTAACTGACTGAGATTCTTGGTTAGTCAAAATACTCGCCCGGCGAGTCGCTTGTAAAAAATCTTGAGTACTTAAACTAAATTCTTCTTTTATTTTTTTGGGCATAACTGGTTCATAGTTTGGATATTCTCCCTCAATAAGTCGGGAAGTAATATAAATTTGTCCTAAATTAATCAATAATTGATTTTCCTTAAAATGAAAAAATACTTCACCTTCCTCATTTAAATTACGATTAAGTTCTTGGATAGTTTTCATCGGCAAAATCACATCTTTTTTAAGGCTCCCCATTTCAAGTATTTCTTTTTGGATAATGGCTAAACGTCTTCCATCTGTTGCTACCAATTTCAAAGCTTTATCTCTAAAACTAAATAATATTCCATTCAACACATACCGAGTTTCATCATGACTCATCGCGAAAGAAGTAAGTTGAATCATATTTTTTAATTTCTTTTGTGGAATCTTCACCGAATCTCCTCCACGAGTATTCGCTGGAACTTCGGGAAGTTGGGGAAAATCTTCGCGCGCAAGACCCATCAACTTAAAATAACTTTTTCCTGACTCGATATGGACTGTTTGACTTTTTTTAAGAGAAATATAAATATTTCCTTGAACCGGTAATTCTTTGACAATTTCACTGAATTTTCTTGCAGGGATTGTAATAGCTCCTTCTTCTATAATTTCACCCTCTATTTTCACAGAAATCCCTATTTCTAAATCGGTCGCCGTTAAACGAATTTCGCCTTTTTTTGCTTCTAAAAGAATGTGGGAAAGAATCGGAAGAGTATTTTTAGAACTTACAGCATTTTGAACGATTTGAATCCCTTTAAGTAAATTGTCTTTAGTGGTATTAATTTTCATCTTTTAACCTCACTATTATTCTTAAATAATAATCTCAATTAAAACAGTGTTCGTAATAGGCCTTGTTTAAAGTGTAATAATATTATAAGTCTAAAAAAATAAAAGAGTTATGTAGATGCTAAGTTGTGGATAAACACAAGGTTATACACAGGTTCATTATTTTTTTATTTCAAAAACCAACTTATCCACAAGCGATTTGGTTTTTTGGTCTTTCTTAATATCTTTTTTTATTTTTTCGCAAGCATGCAAAACCGTGGTATGGTCACGGCCGCCAAATTGCTCGCCTAACTCGGGAAACGAGAGAGAAGTCATTTCTCGGGACAGATACATCGCAATATGTCTAGGGTAAGCCACACTTCGGGAGCGCCGCTTGGCGGTCATATCCGAAGGACGGATTTCAAAATAATCCGCCACCATTCTTTGAATGAGATCAACCGTGATCTTTTTTTGATTTTCAACAATCAAATCTTTCAGAACTTCTTGCGCCACAGCCTCATTCACTTCCTTCCCTACAAGTTTGGAATAAGCAACCACACGAATCAAAGCGCCCTCCAATTCTCGGATATTGGATTTGATTTTGTCGGCAATAAAATAGGTTACTTCGTCGCGGATGTTAAGGTTTTCTCTCTCCGCTTTCTTTCTTAAAATAGCGGTCCGGGTTTCAAAATCAGGTGGTTGAATATCCGTGACCAGTCCCCATTCAAAACGTGAAATCAGCCTTTCTTCCATATTGGAAATTTCTTTCGGAGGTTTGTCGCTTGAAACCACAATCTGCTTGTGTGCGTCATACAGCGCATTAAAAGTATTGAAAAATTCTTCCATTGTGGCTTCTTTGCCGGCGATAAAATGAATATCGTCAATCAACAAACAATCCACATGACGGTATTTTTCCCGAAACTTCATTGTGGTCCCGGTTTTGATCGCATTGATCAATTGATTCGTAAAACGTTCGCTGGTGATATAGACGACTTTGGTATTTTGACTTCTTGTAAGTATTTCCTGTCCAATAGCTTGCATCAAATGTGTCTTTCCCAATCCGACAGGGCCATAGATAAAAAGCGGATTGTAAGATTTGGCCGGAGACTCCGCCACGGCCATGGACGCGGCATGAGCAAAACGATTCGAAGGACCCACTACAAAACTCTCAAATGTATATTTGGAGTTTAAGACGTTTTCATAAGGATTTGGGTTTTGGTCAAATGAAGAAGGTTTGGCAGCGACGCTTGGAAGAGTCGTTTTGAGGGCTGAAAGAGGGACTTCTTCTTCAGGCGCAATACGAAAATCCAGCTGCCCTTCTCCGGTTCCAAGAACATCATGCAGAGAAGCCGTGATCATTCCGCCGTAGTGATCCATGATCCATGTTTTAAAAAAATCATCCGGGATTCCTAACGATAACACATGGTTTTCAAATTCAATAGCCTTGATTGGTTGGATCCAACGCTCAAATACAGGAGCTGAAAGCTCTCGTTGTAAGGCTAAAAGGATTTTTGACCAAACGTCCGAAGCGTTAAGATTTACAAGATTATCCACAGTTAGGAGTCTATTAGAGAATTATCCGGTTCTAAAAAATTATATAATATAATCAATTTAAAAGACTTATGAGTCAAAAAGTTTTCAACAAGAAAGACACATTCAAACAATATTTATAAACAGTTTATCCACAGGATGAAATAAACGAAAAATAACGAAGGTATTATAGCAAGCGCCTGGGGCGATTGCAATATTTTTTTAAATTTCCATAATTCTTGACTCAAAAGCGTTGTGTGTTATAATCCATCCCTTATGAAAAAAAATCTGACTAATAAATCCAATATCAAGCGGTTCCGCACTCACGGTTTTAGGAAGAAAATGCAATCCGAAGACGGCCGGAAAGTGATTAAAAGACGGCGGCAAAAAGGGCGTAAGCGATTGACGGTTTCATAGGGCAATTCGTTCAAATTGTCCTTAAACGCCTATGGAGCGCTGGCTTTCCCTGACTGTTTTTGATGAAAAAAATCCAAAAAACGGTGCGTCCAAATCGCCTTTTTTTATTTCTGTTCCCAAAAAGATTGTTCCTCAGGCCGTTCGGCGTAACAGGATCAAACGCGTTCTACGGGAAGTCTTAAGAAGCAAGCCGTTTTTCAAGGATAAGAAAATTTACTTTTTTAAAGTATTGCGTTGTCCGCAAAAGATTGACTTTGAGAGTGCAAAAATTTTAATCCATGAGCTCTTCGGTTGTTCCGCATAAAAAATCAGGCTTTATTTCTCCAAAGTATTGGATGATTTTGACTCTTTTATTTTCCTATAAGTTTATTAGAATGAATATGTTAGGAACCTGCCGGTTTTACCCAAGCTGTTCGAACTATTCGCTGCAAGCGTTCGGACGGCATGATTTTTTTAAGGCCGTGAGTTTGATGGTCCGTCGTATTTTGAAATGCCATCCTTTTACGCCGGGCGGGTACGATCCTGTGCCAGAGCCAATTAATTGTCATTGCGAGACCGCTGTTTAATAACACCATTTGGAGAATTATGGAAAAAAGAACCCTGATTGCTTTGGCTTTGTCGTTTTTGGTATTGGGCTTTTATCCGGTTATTTTGCAGAAATTTTATCCGGACTATTATAAAAAATCGTCGCTATCCCCTACTGTCAAAAAAGTCGCAGCGAAGTCATCGGTGCCCGAAAAGACATTTTTAAAATCGGATTCTTTGTCTTCCGATGAAGATGTCATTTTCAAGAGTCCGATGCTGCACCTCGTCTTTAATAAAAAAGACGGCGGCATCCGCGAGATCGCTTTCCCCGCTTTTATTGATTATGAAACCAAGCTTCCGCTGAAACTTCTCTCTCTCAAATCCAGCAGCGTCTCGCCCGGGTCCATTGTTATTTTGAATAATGGAGACGTTTCTCCAGTGACTCGTTACGAAGCCCTTCAAAATGGGAATGAATCTGTTTTTACTTCCAGCGCGCTTTCGGGAAAGCTCAAAGTGGAAAAGAAATTCAGTTTAAGCGCAGGCTATTCAGGAAATCTTGCGGTACGGTATGAAAATGTTTCCGATTCCCCGATCGAATTTCAGTATGAATTGTTCGCGGGCTCTGGTATCGCGCCTCGTCATTCGATAGACAGCCAATACATCGAGGCAAATTTTTTTTCCATACAGAACGATAAAAAGATTTTAAAACACATCAAAGCGAACAAACCGGGAAAACAGATTTCGAGCGAATATCCGCTCTCCTGGCTTGCGATCAAAGACCGACATTTTTCCGTGATTTTAAAACCTAAAACTCCCGGTGTTTTTTCCGGCCTCGTGACAGGTTTAGGCAACCGTGATTTCAGCGCCTGTCTTGTTTCTCCAAAGATCAGCATTCCGGCTCATGGCACTTTGGCCGAGGATTTTACCCTTTATGCAGGACCTAACGAGATCGAGACGCTTGAGCCGGTCGGCTTGGACGATTTAGTGAATTTTGGAAAATTTGATCCTATCGGAAAACTTTTGGTCGGCGGGCTCGAACTGCTGCAGAAAATTTTCAGGAATTACGGCATTGCGATCATCATTTTGACGGCGCTGATCAACTTAATGCTTTTTCCCCTCACACGTGTGAGCTATCTTTCCATGAAACGCATGCAGCTGGTTCAACCTCAAATGAATAAATTACGCGAGCAATACAAAAAAAATCCCGAAAAACTCAATAAAGAAACCATGGAACTTTATAAAAAACATAAAGTGAATCCTTTCGGCGGTTGTCTGCCGATGGTGGTGCAAATTCCGATTTTTATCGCCTTGTATGTTGCGCTTTCGAAATCGGTTATCTTGATTAATTCACAGCTTCTTTGGATCAAAGATCTTTCTTCGCCCGACCGAGTGTATTTGCCGTTTTCATTGCCGTTTCTCGGAGACTCCCTCCATGTGCTGCCGCTTTTGATGGTCGCGGCCATGTTTTTCCAGCAAAAATTTACGCAGATCAAAATCGAAGGCCAGGATCCTGCGATGGAGTCCCAGCAAAAAATGATGGCGACAATGATGCCGGTTATTTTCGGATTTATTTTTTATCAAATGCCTTCTGGGTTGGTTCTCTACTGGCTTACGAACACCATTTTGATGTCGTTGTATCAATTAAAATTAAAGAATATGAAGATAGCCTAACCTGTCATTGCGAGCCCGCGCTTTTTGCGGGTGTGGCAATCTTACTTACGCTTTGTCATTCCCGCAATCTTTTAGCGGGAATCAAACGTGTGATCCCCGATTAAAGCATTCGGGGATGACATATTAATAAGCAATTTAGATCTACAAACTTTTTATGCCTATAGTTTCCGAAAAAAAATATGATGTGATTGTCATCGGTGCTGGCCACGCCGGCTGCGAAGCGGCTCTCGTTTCCGCACGAATGGGCGCTAAGACTTTGATGCTTACGATGAATATTGATTCGGTCGCGCAAATGTCTTGCAATCCAGCGATCGGTGGTGTTGCTAAGGGCCATATCGTGCGTGAAATCGACGCGCTTGGTGGCGAAATGGCCAAAGTCACCGATCGCACCGGCATTCAATTTCGCATGCTGAATACTTCGAAAGGCCCGGCTGTGTGGGCGCCCCGTGCACAGTGTGACAAAAAAATTTATGCGATGACAATGAAGCACGTACTTGAATCGCAGGAAAATTTGGATTTGAAGCAAGGCGAAGTGAAGGAAATTTTGACGAATGGAAATTCGGTTGAAGGCGTGGTGACAACGATTGAGACTGTTTATTATACGAATGCCGTGATCATTACGACCGGAACATTTTTAAATGGGTTGATCCATATTGGTGAAGTCACTTTCGGCGGCGGCCGTGCCGGCGACAAAGCTTCTCACGGTCTTTCGGGCTGTTTGCAAAATTTAGGTTTTGAAATTAAACGTCTCAAAACTGGAACTCCCCCGCGCTTGAATGCCCGCTCGATTGATTTTTCCAAACTTGAGGCGCAGCATGGCGATGAAAATCCTTCCCCATTCAGTTTTCAAACCGAAAAAATCACGCAAAGTCAGCTCCCCTGCTACATGACTTACACAAGCACAGAAACACACAGCATTATCAAAGAAAATATTAACCGCTCTCCCCTTTACTCGGGAAAAATTATGAGTCGTGGCCCACGTTATTGCCCTTCTATCGAAGATAAAGTATTTCGTTTCGCCGATAAAGAAAGACATCAATTATTTTTAGAACCTGAAGGTCGGTTCACCGAAGAAATTTATATTAACGGATTATCAACAAGTTTTCAACAGGATATTCAAATAAGAGTTATAAAAAGTATACAAGGACTTGAAAAAGCAGAGGTTATGAGATTTGGTTATGCGATAGAATATGATTTCTGTAATCCGACTCAAATAAAAGTAACGCTTGAGACTAAAAAAATAGAAAATCTTTATTTAGCTGGCCAAATCAACGGAACTTCGGGATACGAAGAAGCCGCTTGCCAAGGTTTAATGGCAGGAATCAACGCCGTGTTAAAAATTCAACAAAGAGAACCTTTTATTTTAGACAGATCCGAAGCCTATATTGGCGTATTGATCGACGATCTGGTGACCAACGGAACAGAAGAGCCTTATCGAATGTTTACTTCCAGAGCTGAACATCGCTTAGTTTTGCGACAAGACAATGCAGATAAAAGACTTATGAACTATGGATACGAACTGGGGTTGATCAAAAAACAACAATTTGAAAAATTTCTAAAAAAGCAACAGAGTGTTGAGCATTGGATAGAAACAATCAAAAGTCGCCGCCATCAACAAGTATCAATGGATCAATATTTGCGTCGCTCGGAAGTTAATCTGAAAGACGTATTAGGCATTATGAACGAACAAATAGGGGACAGTGACATTGAGCATCAAGTGGAAGCCGAGATAAAATATTCAGGCTATATTCAAAGAGAAATCGGTGCTATCAACCGAATGAAGCAATACGAAGAGAAAAAAATACCAGCGTGTCTTTCTTTTCAAGAAGTTAAAGGGCTGGGGAGAGAGGCGACGGAGAAGTTAGAAAAAATCAAACCATCTTCTTTAGGCCAAGCCGCTAGAATTTCTGGTATCACGCCTTGTGATATTTCATTGTTAGCTGTTTATATAGAAAAACTGAAAAGAACTTCTAAATAATCCAAGCAATTTGATCCTTCGACTCCCGCCATTAAAGCTTCGGCGGGCAGGCGTTTCGCTTGCTCAGGATGGCGCCTAGATTAAAAAATAAGGCGCCAGTTTCTACGTGGAAACTCGTAATTTGTCATCCCCGAAATTTTTAATCGGGGATCCAGGCACGATATCACGTTGAGTGTCTGGATTCCCGCTTAAAGATTGCGGGAATGACAATAAATACTATGCTGATTGCGTAGCATTTTATTGACAACACAAATTATTTTAGATAAACTGCAACAAATGCCAAAAATAGTCGCAATTTGTAACCAAAAAGGTGGTGTAGGGAAGACAAGTACAGCGGTGTCTTTGGCTTCCTGTATCGCGATGGAAGGTAAAAAAACTCTTCTCATCGATTTAGATCCTCAAGGCAACGCCACCAGTGGCGTTGGGATTGATAAAACTCAAATTGAACGATCTGTTTATCATGCGCTTTTAGAAAATACTCCAATTTCCGAATTAGCAGTGGTTTCTTGTGTAGAAAATCTTCAAATTATTCCAGCTAATCAAGATCTTTCAGGAGCGGAAGTGGAGCTTGTGAGTGAATTGGGTCGGGAAGGAAGACTCAAAAAGGCGATCTCTGCTCCGGAATTTTCTTTTGACGTCGGGATCATTGATTGTCCGCCATCCTTTGGACTTTTGACTATTAATGCATTGACGGCCGCTCATTCCGTAATTATTCCTATCCAATGCGAATATTATGCGCTTGAAGGTCTAAGTCAATTGGTCAAAACAATTAATTTAATCAAAGATAATTTAAATCCAACGCTTGAAATCGAAGGCATTGTCATGACCATGGCGGATTATCGAACCAAATTGACTCAAGAAGTGATAGACGAAGTCAGAAAACATTTTGGGTCGAAAGTTTATCAAACGGTTATTCCCAGAAACATTCGATTGAGCGAAGCACCGGGTTTTGGAAAACCGATTTTTCTTTACGATAAAAATTCGGAAGGCGCAAAAAAATATAGAGAATTGACCAAAGAATTTATTTCAAATAACATAACTCTTTTAAATAAAGCAAGTTACGAAATAGACAACACCGTAGCTAAGGTTTAAGTGCTAAGCATCGTAGTCTGTTTTGCGCTTTTTTGTAGAACAACTTAAGTGGAGGGTTTATGGAAAAAAAAGTTTTAGGACGCGGTCTTGAGGCGCTGATTCCACAACATCAAGAATCATTCAAGGAAAAGGTACTGCTTTTAAAAACAGAACAAATTCACGCGAGTCGTTTTCAACCGCGTTTAGTTTTTTCTCAAGAAAAAATTGAAGAACTGGCGCGTTCGATCCAGGAAAAAGGAGTAATTCAACCCATTCTTGTTCGTACTGTTTCGGATGATTCTTACGAGCTTATCGCGGGTGAACGTCGTTTACGTGCAGTTAAACATTTGGGTCTGACCGAAATTCCCGCAATTGTTCGTCGTATTGCGGATGCGGATCTTTTGGAAACATCCATTATTGAAAACATTCAAAGGGAAGAACTGAATCCGATAGAAGAGGCGAAAGCTTACCGGCGACTTGCGCAAGAATTTGGACACACCCAAGACCATATTGCCAATCGAGTTGGAAAAGACAAGACGTCTGTATCTAACCTATTGAGAATATTGAACTTACCAGAAAAAATTCAAGAATACATTTCGAATAATATAATCAGTTTTGGCCATGCGAAAGTGCTTCTTTCTTTGTCTGATCCAAAACAGCAAATGTCATTCAGCGAGCGAATCATTCAAAAAAATCTGTCCGTCCGTCAATTTGAACAAATAACCGGCGGACTTCGAACTCGGCGAGTTCGTCTGTCAAACCGGCGTGAGAAAAATACCGAACTTCAAGCGATTGAAGAAAAATTGCAACATTTATTGGGAACGAAGGTTCGAATTCAGCATGGACAAAAGCGGGGAAAGATAGAAATCGACTATTATTCTTTGGACGATTTGGATAGGGTGTTGAAGTTATTGACAAGAGGGTAGAACTATTTTAAACTATTTTTTATTGTAACTTTATTCAAGATAACCAATTAGGCTATGAATCAGTCAACGCTCGTCATTATCAAACCCGATGGTTTGCAAAAATCGTTAACCGGCAACATTCTGACTAAACTTTCAGATGCCAAGCTGGTGATTATTGCGGCCAAGATGAAAGTCGTTTCTCGGAAACTGGCTGAAGAGCATTATCAGCACATGAAGGACAAGCCTTTTTTTGAAGATATCGTTAAATACTTGATGGGTGAGTATCATACGAAAAGAACCATGGCGCTTGTTTATCACGGCGCTGGCGCGATTCAGCGTGTCCGTCAAATTTGTGGCGCGACAAACCCCGAAGAAGCCGCGCCCGACACGATTCGCGGTTCTTATGGAAGAATTACGACCAAAGGCGTTTATGAAAATGTGATCCACGCTTCTTCCAATCCCGAAGATTCGGAGCGGGAAATTAAACTGTGGTTTGAGCCGCACGAAATTGTCATCGACAATTTATATCCCACCAAAGAAATCACCCAAGCGCAGAAAAAAATTAGAACGTGGGCTTAAGAACGAATGTTTATTAGAAGCATGACCGGCTTCGGGCAAGCCGAGCTCAAAGTCGCCGAAGGCGCTATCCGTGTCGAACTCAAGAGCACGAATCACAAGTTTCTTGAAATCTCTTCGCGGCTTCCTGGACATTTGGCTGAACTTGAGGAAGCTCTGCGCCGGCAAATTTCACAAAAAATGCGGCGAGGAAAAATTTTTCTTTTTGTTTCGACCCCCGATCCTTCGGTGATGTCCAGCCGGCTCATTTTGAATGTCGCCATGGCTAAAGAAGTTTTCCGGAAGGCCGAAGACGTCAAAAAAATCCTGCATTTAAAATCTGTCAGCGAGGATGCGATGCTGCGCGAAGTGCTTCGTCATCCCGAGGTTCTCGTGAAGGACAATTCAACGAGGGCCGCAGCGCTTTATTCAAAACAAATTGTTCGCGCGCTCGAGTTAGCGCTCTTGGATTTGGATCGTTCCCGCGAAAAAGAGGGAAAAGCGCTTTGGAGTGACTTAAAAGGGCGTGTTGCCGAGATAAAAAGTTCGCTGAAGGCGATTGAAAAACGCTTGCCGAATCTTGCAAAGGAATTCAAAAAAAGTTTAGAAACACGCATCAAAGATTTTTTGCCTTCGAATGGAACAAAAAGCGTCCATGTCGACAAAGAGCGTCTGACCACTGAAGTGGCGCAGTATCTGAAGAATTCCGATATTTCCGAAGAAGTGACGCGCCTGCACAGTCATTTGAAAGGAATGGAAGCGGCGTTGAGCGAAAAAGGAGAACTTGGACGCAAAATTGATTTTATTGCCCAAGAAATGACGCGAGAAACGAACACGATCGGCGCCAAATCTAGCGACCCCGCGATTGCCAACAGCGTGATTCAGATTAAATCTTCGATAGAAAAAATCCGGGAACAGGCACAGAATGTTGAGTAATCAGAGTGTCGTTGATGTGTCATTGCGAGGAGGCCCTCAGGCTGACGAAGCAATCTATGCGATATTAGTTTTTCGCATAGATTGCTTCGCCCGCCAAAAGCTGCGGTCTCGCAATGACACGTTGTTCATGGGACTTAAAAATGACTGGTAAACTTTTCGTCATCTCAGCTTCTTCCGGTACCGGGAAAACCACGCTCGCAAAAGAGCTTTTAAAAAAAGACCGCAAGCTCGTTCAATCGATTTCTTACACGACACGAAAACCGCGTCCGAAAGAACGCCAGGGCAAGGATTATTTTTTCGTCACGAAAAAGGAGTTTAAAGCGATCAAAAAGAAAAAAGGGTTTCTCGAGTGGGCGAATGTTTTCGGAAAATCCTACGGCACGCCGAAAAAAGAAGTTGAGGCCCATCTGAAGCGTAAGCGTGATGTACTGCTTTTGATTGACGTCCAGGGCGCGAAAACCGTAAAAAAAACTAAGCCGAACGCCGTGTTTATTTTTCTGGCACCGCCTTCGAAAGAAGAATTAAAACAACGGCTGATTCGGCGCGGCACTGAATCACACAAAGAAATCAACCGGCGCTTTCGCGTAGCGACTCGCGAATTGAAAGAATTGAATGATTTGAAATTGTGCGACTACCGCATCGTCAACCGTGAAATTCCCGTTGCGCGCGAAGTACTCGAGGCCATTATCCGCGCCGAACGTCTTTCCATGCATAAACGATGACGACAAAATCAGGCTCAAAAAATATTTTACTCGGTGT
>OBEQ010955200.1_pt1 | contig 11381 bp, 12 predicted proteins | sample 1670901 | NCBI WGS metagenome assembly OBEQ01 (sample SAMEA104232315, study PRJEB22302) | groundwater metagenome | biome: forest; feature: aquifer; material: groundwater | place: USA | collected 2011-08-07 | depth 5.4 m | reverse complement strand
AATGGAATTGAGTTTTCTAGGCGCGGCCAAGGAAGTGGGCCGAAGCGCGATAATGCTGAAAGGAAGAAGAAACTACCTTTTGGATTGCGGCATTAAAATCAGCGGAGCGAGCGAGGAATACCCGCTTATTGAAGACAGCGATATCAGGCGATTAGACGCGGTAATAATCTCCCACGCGCACTTGGACCACTCTTGCTATGCGCCCGCATTAACTTCAAGAGGCTACCGCGGGAAGTACTGGATGACCAAACCCACGCGCGATTTAGTGCAATTGCTTCTTTCGGACTACTTGAGCATAGAAAAGGCGACTCACGCCTACACTACTCGCGATTTGAACCATTTCCTTAAGAACATCGAGGTTTTGGAGTACGAAAAAAGAAAGGACGAGGTGACGCTCTTTGATTCGGGGCACATACTCGGCAGCGCCATGACGCTAGTCGAAGACTCCGGGCACAAAATCCTTTATACTGCCGATTTGAACACTCGTGAAACGCGCTTGCTTGACGGAGCCAAGAAAGGAATCCAAGCCGACACGCTCATAATCGAAAGCACTTACGGCTCTACGCAAGACGTGCATTTGTCCAGCAAGGAAATCTACGCTTCGCTCGTCAAGGAAGTTAAGGAAACCATAGACCAGAACGGGAAAGTCATAATCCCCAGCTTTGCAATAGGAAGAGGACAAGAAATCCTTTTCACACTCGAGAATTACCTCAAGTCAAAAATGCTTCCGCCCACTCCGGTCTATCTTGACGGAATGGTGAAGAAAGCATTGCGAATCTACAGGCATAATGCGATTTACTTGAAGGACGAAGTTAAACGCAGAATCCTAACGAGCGACGACGACCCGTTCAAAAGCGAGTACTACACCACGCCCGAACGCAAAGACAGGAGCGACGTTCTCGAGCAAGAAAAGTGCGTGATTGTCACAACAAGCGGAATGCTCAACGGCGGACCCGTTTTATTCTATCTCAAAAAACTCGCCGGCGACCCGAAAAACAAACTCATTCTCGTGGGATATCAAGGAGAAGGAACGCGCGGAAGGCAGCTTTTGGACGGGGCGAAGGAAATTGAGATAGACGGAGAGAAGATTGAAGTCAAACTCAAGGTCACTCAAGCTAAATTTTCTGCCCACTCCGACCACAAAGAGCTTGTTGAATTCACTAGAAGCATTCGCGGGCTCAAACGCGTGTTCGTCCAGCACGGCGAGGCTTCAAAATGCGAGGAATTCGCACAAGAGTTGGGAAGGAAACTCAAGGGCGTGGAAGTAATCGCGCCGAACTTGGGAGAAACGATAAGAATTTGAGGTTAAAGCAATTTGTCGTACTTTTCCTTCATGCCTTTCGTCAAAAGCCAATCCGTCCGGTTTTCCTTCACGCGCTTTTGCACGTACCCTTTCTTTTCCAGGAAACCCAACACCCTGCCCATGAATTCGTTGTCTCGCGCTAGCTCGCTGGCGACTTGCGTAGTAGAGAGGGCGATAGGGAAAGAGTCGTATAGTACGCGCAACGCGCTTTCCGCTATTCTATCGAAATTCTTTTGCGATATTCTGGACATGTGTATATGCGAAAGAAACAAAAGCGTTGGGGAAAATAAACCTTATCCGCGCTAGGCAAAGGTGGACAGCAAGTGGATAAGGAAAGAAACGAGGAAGGGTTTTTCGAACGGGCTAGGCAAACTGCTGAAAAAATCTTGTCGATGAAAAACCCTTTGCTAGTCCACCACTACGATGCGGACGGCCTTTCTTCCGGTTCCATCGTTGCTTTCGCCTTGAAGCAAAAAGGCATTCCCTTCGAAATGCAGGTCGTAAAGCGTTTCGATGAAAAAACGCTGGAATTGTTTGAAGGAAAGAAGGAAATCGTTTTCACGGACATAGGCAGCGGGCAAATGCAGCTTGTAAACAAGCTTGATGCCGATATTGCACTGATAGACCACCACCCTGCGCCTGAAGAGCCAAAAGAAAACGTGCTCATGTGCAACCCGCATGACTTCGGGATTGATGGCACAAGCGAATTATGCTCGGCTTCGACAGCATACTATTGCTTCAGGCACTTGAACGAAAAAACGATTACGCAATTGGGAATCGTCGGTGCGGTGGGCGATTTGCAAGACTATACTACAACGGGTTTCATTGGATTGAACCGAAAGATGGTTGAAGAGGGTGCGGAGAAAGGGCACGTTTTCGTAAACAAGGACTTGCGCATTTTCGGGCGCGTTTCTAAACCCCTTATTTGGTTTCTCACTTACTGCACCGACCCCTTCCTTCCTGGATTGAGCGGAAACGAGAAAGCATGCGCTTCGTTCTTGGCGGAAAAAGGCTTTCCCCTCAAGAAAAACGGGGAGTGGGTTTGCTACTACGACTTGAGCGCGATGCAGCGGAAAAAACTCGCTTCCGACTTGATCGAATACGGAAAGGAAAAAGGCTTGGAAGAAGAAGTTTTGGAAACGATAGTGGGCGACGTGTATTTGTTTTTGCATGAAAATGAGAAAAGCGAGTTGCGCGATGCGTTAGAGTTTTCCACGCTTTTGAATGCTTGCGGCAGGCACGACCACGCAAGCGTGGGCGTTAGAGTTTGCCTTCACGAACCGCAAGCGTACGAAGAAGCTAAAGCGATTCTCTCCGAACACCGCCGCCAAATCAAAGCTGGGTTAGAGTACGCGAAAAAACAAACGATGGACTTGGGAACGTTTTATTTCTTCGATGGGCGCGGGGAAGTTTCAGACACGGTAATCGGCATAGTCGCAGGCGGTTTTTTTAACTCCGGGATAATTGAAAGAAACAAGCCCATTCTCGCATTCAGTTTTGACGAAGAGGGAAGAACGAAAATATCCGGAAGGGCGAGCCGGGCGTTGGTTGAGAAAGGACTGGACTTGGGCGAAGTAATGAGAAAAGCGGGGGAAGCTGCGGGAGGATTGGGCGGGGGGCACAGCATTGCAGCAGGATGCACTATTGCAACAACCCGCGATGCTGAAACGAAATTCTTAAAAAAGGCGAAGGAAGTAATTCAAATTCAACTGCAAATAGAAAATTCAGGAAAATAAACCCGACCGCGCTCTTTCAACTTTCGAAAGAGGGGAAGTTTCAGAGCGCGGCCGCAACCCAAGCGGCGTAAAATTCGATTTCAACCCACCGGCGCTTGGATTAGCATGAAATTCCTACGATTGTTTTTCACAGCACCTCGAAGCCAAGACAATGTCTTTCTTCGTTATATGCTTTCTTCCGGCATGACGCGCGAGAATCCGTGCTTGGCGCAAGATTTCCTTCGCGTCATCTTCCAGGATTTCCGCGAGCTTTCTGCTCGCATTCTCGTCAACCCTCTGCGCTCCCACGGAGCGGAAGAGTGAATCCATCTCAAACAACGAAAAACCCCTGCCCACAATCCCACCTTAAGCAAAGCGCACGCTCACCAGCATGCTTTTGCAATACCCACACTTTCTAATCCGAAAGGCGTTTTGCGCTTCGTCCCACAACGAAGCAGCGCATTTCGGACTAATCCAAACCCGATTTTCGTTTAAAAAACTGCCGCTTCCACTATTGACCCCCGCACTTCCAGTATTAATTCTTTAAAGCAGCAAAACAAATGTTCTGGGTGAAAAAGTGCCGAAGCAACAGTGGTATGAACAAATGGCGCCAACAGAACACTTGCACAGAAACGCGCTTAGAGACATTGTGCGGCATGTTTTGACACGCTCCGAGTTTAAAGGATTTATGGCAAGACTTGTTCAAGACAGCCCTGCTGGTGCCCAAGCAGTGATAGAGCCTGGCGCTATAAAAAAAGTTTCACAAAAATTTTCAAAACTCCCTGGCGTGGGTGGCTCCTTCTTTCAAGGTTTGGAGCCCGAGCATAAAACTGGCTTTGAACACGAATTCGGCAGGATACTCAACGCCTACGACCCTCTTAGCATAAAACCAACCCGAACAGTTGATTTCAAAAACGACCAGATAAGAATTCGAATCGAACCCATGCACTTTAGAAGATAACATCAACCTTTTAACTGCAAGGCAAATCTATTTTTAGAGGCGTTTTTCTTGAAATCCAGCGGAGCACAAACCTATTTCCAGCACATCAAAAACATCAGCATACGCTTCGCCCAAAAGCCGTTAGGAAATGTTATTTTCGGCCCTTCGCCGCCCAACATTTTCGTGGGGCGGATGGGCTACCCGAACGTTTACGTGGGTCCGCTCGTGAGCGTGGACGAAGCAATAGACCCCAACCTTTCCGACTCGCCCGCAAAATGGACTTCGCTATCGTACGAACAAATAATTTCCCTGCGCGCGAGCATGGCGAGGGGAATGAAAAAACACGCCATCAAACAATCATCCTCATTGCTCGAAGAAATGCAGTTGAGCGTATTGTCGCAAAAGCCAGTCGACATGGAAGTTACATTCAAGAAAAAACCAGAATTCCACCTTTCTTTTTCCGCTTATACTGCGCCCATGGGCCCCACGGGCGCAATGGAGACCATGCGTCTTACGGAGAATCCGGTAATCCCGAAGAAAGTCGACGAGCTGGCTGAAGAAAAAATCAAAGTCCGCGAAGCCGTTCCAGAACTCGTCAAGGCAGGCTTCGATTATTACTACATGCAAAAGCTCTTGAGCGCGGGAGTGCTCGGCGAAAAGAAAAAACTGGTGCCTACGCGCTGGAGCATTACGGGAACGGACAAAATCCTCGCGGACCACTATCTCGAAAGAGTCAAGGAAAGCCCTGCGGTCGATTCGGTAATGGTTTTCTCGCACGAGCATTTCGACAACCATTACGAAATTCTTTTGCTTCCGGGCGCTTGGGAATTCGAGCAGTTTGAAACATGGTCTCCGGGCAGCGCGTGGAAAACCAAAACAACTATCGCGCACGAGTACGAGCCTTTCGAAGGGCGAAGCGATTACGCGGAAAGCGAGGGAGGAGGGTATTACGCTGGGCGCTTCGGCGTTGCCGAAGCTTTGCATAAAATGCGCAGGCAAGCGAGAAGCGTAGTATTCCGCGAAATAAGCGAGGACTATAATGTAAGTTTAGGTGTTTGGCAGGTTAGACATGGGGTTATGAAAGCCTTTGAAAAACCGCCTTTGAAATTCAATTCTTTGCGCGAGGCTTTAGAGCATCTGAAGACAAAACTCAAAGCGCCCATTTCGGAATATCTCGCGAAAAGCAACATTTTGAGGCAAAAGACGCTCGCGGAATTTTGAATTCGGCATATAGTTCAAGCCCGCTCCCACTTCAAACTATTCGCTTCAAACGCGGCAATAAGCCTCTCTCGCTGTTCTTTCTTGCTCCCCTTCCAGTCCAAAAACGCGCAATCAACTTTCTCCGCTGTCTTCGCAATAGCCTGTTTCACCATCCCGCCATCAACCGATTCGAGCGCGTGCTTGGAAGCGATATGCGAAAAAGCATAAGGCAAGGATTCGAAAGCATTGCCGTAATGCGTGCCTCCAAAACCCAAAGCAACGGATTTTGAAACACTTCGCCAAGAAGCGCAGCAGTCTACGATTGCTTCAGCTACAGGCTCTGCCAAACGCGTTTGCACCCACTCTTTCTCACTGCTGCCCAATTCCGCAAAAACGGTTGGAACCGCCAACGACGTAGGACCGTGGTGCGTCGCCTCGCGGAAAACGGGCATTTCGCTCTGCCCCTTCAGCTTTTCTAAAAGAAAATCCAAAGCCCTCGCGCTGGTAAGCTGCAATTCGCTTTTGTTTCCACCCAACAGCGTTTCACTACCCCAGTTTCCCGGCGCGTGGACCGTATAGCATGCTTTCCCGCTTTCCGAACTGTGCCTGCAAGCGAATACGAACAAGTCGCTCTTGAAAAAAACGTTCAGAAAATCCGTTGCATACAAAGGACAGTCCACTTCGACCAACTGCGTTTCTCCCGACACGAAAACAGGCAGCTGCCTTTCGCCTAAATCCATATGCCCCTTTTCAGCGAAACCGAAGTTTTCCTTCAGTACGCAAGCGATGGTAGAGCTCGCCTTGTCGGCAGTGGAGTAAAAAATTACGGGCATAAAGAGTATTAACCGAGCAATCGAATAAAACAATTGTGAAAGCATGGGAGTAGACGACGACGTTTTCGACAGGCAAAAGCGCATTCAAGGTTGGAACCAAGGTAAAGTTTCCACCGCGCGCATCCTTGTTGTTGGAGGGGGGGCGTTGGGAAACGAAGTCGTGAAACTTCTATTGCAATTAGGCGCCTACAACATTACGATAGTAGACCACGACACTATTGTGAAAGCAAACCTCAACCGCTGCATTTTCTTCACGCAAAAAGACGCCGAGGAAAAGGCGCTCAAGGCCGAAGTTTTGGCTCGTGAAGCGAAGAAAACCAACCCCGACGCGAGCGTCAAGCCCATTACCAAAATGATAGAGCTGGTGGGCGAAGATTTTTTCGGCAATTTCGACTTTGCATTCGGATGTTTGGACAACCTTGCAGCAAGAATGCATTTGAACGCGCAAGCGTACGGCAAAATGCCGTTCATAGACGGCGGGATAAACGGCTTCAACGGGCGAGTGCAAACAATAAAATCACCCTCGCCTTGCCTCGAGTGTGGTTTTAGCAGAGCAGATTACAAAATCTTGTGGAAGAAATACTCGTGCGTTGGCGAAACGCTCGATTTCTTGGACCCGAAAATGCCTGCGCTTTCGACAAGCGCGTCGATAACCGCTTCCCTGCAAGTAAACGAATTCCTGAAGCTATTGCACGGGGTTGGGGAAACGCTGGAAGGAAAGTTTTTGTTTTACGACGGGCTGAAGGGGGAGTTTAAGACTCTCACACTAGGAAAAAAGAAGGGTTGTGCGGTGCATGAGTAAAGCGCTTGCATTAATGTTTTAAACAACAAATTTGAAGAGACAACAGGGGAAAAATGCCTGCAAGCCCGCTAACACACATCGTTATTTATCATGCCCGCGTGCCAGAAGGCACTCTTGCGGTAATGAAGGGACCCGATCACTACTATGAAGCGCATGCTGTAAGAAATCCCGACAAGGCACCTGCAATTCTGCCAGCCAGGTCGTTCACGGGCAAAGGAATTATAGTACAAAAAATAGATTCCTTCAAGCTTCCAAAAGATTTGATTGGAAAAGTAAGCTCAACAAATCCCTTTGAAGTTGACGGCAGGCAAGTGCACCCAATCGGCTTAATGGCATACTCGCTCGTTAAGGGGATTGCCCACAGGGATGCCAATCGGCCGAAGGACTGGAACGAAGTACACTCATGGGAAACGCCTAGGCTCGGCTACCTAATTGAAGACCGGTGCCTCAAGCACCTAAACCAACAAGGCATAACGAGCATTTACCTTCATGCCGAGTCAAAGTCCGGAGCAAGACAAATAGAGCGGTTGGGTTTTAAGGAGCGCGAAACGGTAGACCCGAAAAAATTCCATGAGGCAATCAAGGCCGCTATAAGCAAACGCGAAGCAGACATGGATTAAACTATTCGAAAACGTCCTTGATTCCCTTAACCGCGTCCTGCGCTTTCTTGTCGAACATTAGTTTGAGTTTCCGCCCGCAGCGGACGCAAATCCCTCCATTTTCCGAAAGGGATTCGTAGCAGTCTTTGTGAAACGCCGCTCCGCAAAAGCAATAGCCGTACTTCGCCTGTTCGGTGTTCTTTACGTTCAATTTGAATTTCGCTTTGCACAACTCGCACGCTTCCGCTCCCTCCAAAATCAACGCCTTACCGGTATCCGCGGGCTTTGCCTGCGATTGAGTTTGCTGTTTTATTTCGGAAGCGCGTTTTTGCTGGCGTTCTACGAACAAGCTTGTTCTCGGCAACGCGTTTCTCGGAGAGCCTTTCTCCAGCAAGTCAGCCAAATCCGCAGTAGTCTGCGGCGCAGGAAATATTTGCACGGGCGTGTCGAAAGAAGGCGGAGCGAACTCCCTTTTTTCTTCCCTTCTCTCTAAAGGCTTTTGTTGCTCTTCCTGGGGTTTTTCCTTCTCTTCAACCATGGGTTTGGGTAGCGTGGTTTTTACTTTGAGTTTCGGCGCGAAGAGATTGTACCCCTTCCACCCCAAGTGGAGCGTAGAGCGCGTTGCCACGTCGAAAACGAAAAACCCTTTCTTGACTAAAACGTTCAACCGCGCGTTGAAATTTTCCGGGTCTAGGGAGGTTTTCTGCAAAATCGTGGGAACGTCGGTTATGCCGTTCTTCACCAACACCGCGAGGTCCTTGTCGAAACGAGTCAATTTGAAGTGCGAACCTTTCTTTCGCCCGAGCTTGCGCTTTGGCTTTGCTTTCGCCTCGGCCTTCGGCTTTTCATCCATGCCAATGATGTCTCCGCCCGCTTCCATTTCAAATCAGCCCGAAAAACTTTTTTCTTGACTTCTTCCTTATTACCGCAAAGGACACTTCCTCGCAATCGTTTTGCGAAAGCTTGAATGCCTTCCACTCGCTTTTCAACGGATCGCACACCATCGCAATATGAAAATCTTCGGGAAAAAAAACCTTTTGTGTGCGGACGTCCGTGCTCGAGAGAAAACAGCCGTAGCCGGGGTGCGAGTGGCACCATCCCACTATCACCTTCCCACCGTTTTCAGAAAGGCTTTTCGACAGGTCTTTGAACGCGTCGCGCGAAAAGCGGACTGTAACCGCAGTAGCATCGTTCTCGGCTGTAACGTAGTCGTCCACGACGACATACCGCCTGCCTTCGAAAGAATAAACGCCTCCGACCAAGAAACCCAAGGCTTCCAAACTCTTGGATGCGTGGTCTTTAAAATGCGCAAAGGCTTTCTTGAACGCGTTTTCCTGCACGTAAACGTCAAACACGCTTCTCACACTCTACGGGGGGTTAACTTTCATCTGAAGCCAAAACGGCCCATGAGCTTCTGGTGCCAAGCTTTCTTCTTTTCCTTCTCTTCCCAAATTCTCCTCGCCAAATCGGCTGGCGACAATTGCCTTTGCTCTTGCGAAGGCTCGTTGGAAACGGGAGTAATGTCCTGCAATTGTTTTTTACGCATTTCAGCAACGGTCAAGTCTTGAACCAATCGCTCTCCCTCATCCTTTTCAATAACCCCGCGGATTGAAGGTTTTTTCTCTATTTTCTTTATTATTGGCTTTTGAGTCAAAGGATTCAAGCCCACCACTTCCTCGCTTTTTACAGGCGGGGTTGGGTGTGCTGGAGTTTGGTGGGCTTCGTCAGAACCCGAGGCTGATTCGGAAAAGGAAACTTCTGCAAAACCGTCGTCGGTTTTCTTCTTTACGACCGGCTTATTCATGAACGCATCCGCCTCTGCTTGAGCAAGAGTAATAAAGCAAATTGCCTTATTATCCTTTCAGGGTTTTAAAGAAGGTGATAGCGCATGGCCGAATTCAACATCGTAGTCGTACAGACGACTTCCGGAAAGGAAATCACCGTAGCGGTCGAGCCCGAATTCACTATCGGAAGCGTGCTTGAAGTCTTGATTGAAAACCTGCAGCTGAAAGATAGGTTTGTTTTAGCTACGCAGGATAACAAGATTTTGAGCCCAGAAAACACGGTAAACGAAGCCGGGCTTCAGGAAGGCGCGAAAGTCATGCTTATTCCCGACCCCACCGGCGGAAAGCGTTAGGAAAATAAAGTTCAGCGCCGTTCTTTTTCTAGACAAAAACCCCCACCGTGAGTCTAATGGCGTTCTTACCAGAAAACATTTGGAAGCGCAGGCTGGAAAGCGAGTACGACGAAATGCGCTCTAGCGCGTACAAGTTTGAAGTCAGCGGAGACAAAACCGAATATACAATAAGCCTGCACGGCAAAGGCTACGCGAAGCAAGGCGACCAGGTTTTCGAGCGCGATGCGCATACTGTGGAAATCGTTTTGCTGCGCGAATTCCCTTACCCCGGAAGCGTGGAAGTCTATTGGCTTTCGCCAATCTACCACCCGAACATCCGCGAAGACGACGGGCGTGTTTGCATCCAACTCGTGAATGACTGGAGTGAAACCACCAGCGTGGCGGGCGTAGTCAAAGCGTTGCAGCATTTACTTGCAAATCCAAACCCGAAAGACCCGCTGAACAAGAATGCTGCGAAGTGGTTCGAGGAAAACGGCTTTGCTTCCGGCAAGCCTAAAAAGCCGAGGGTAATATGAAATGAGAAAAAAACCGAAAATCGTTTTAGTCAAGGAAAAGAAGATAGAAGAGCAAATGCCGCCTTCGGAAGAAGATTACGAGTTTTTACTGCAACAAAAAGTTTGAAGTGACGGAAGATGGAAAAACACTTTGTAGTAGTCGAACACCTAGTTGCTGGATAAAGGCAAGCCCTTTTGGTTGAAGCGACCGTAATAAACAAAATCGTTTCTGGCGTGAAAGTATGCGGAATACACAATGGGCTTCAGAAGTTTGGAAATCTCGTAAAGGGGTTGTCGCCTACACCAAAAGGCCAAACAACAGTCTTTGTTCCAGGCAAACGGGGGAATGAACACAGGCTTTATTTTGTCACGCCCATTGATGAAGAAGAAAAAAGACAGTTGGAAGCGGCTGAAACCCTGAAAAGCGCGGTTGCACACCAGATGAAAATTTGGAGGAAGCACTAAGCCCGCCAGTACTTTTTCGTGCGGATGAAAGTCTTCTGCGCTTCCAACAAATCCCTGAAAAACTCTTCGTCTGTTTTTTGCATTTTTCCAAGCACCCTGCCTGCTTTTTCTGCCCCAACCCCGTAAGTGCTCAGCGCTATCAACGCCCTCATTCCAAAGGTTGCGACGAGCGTTCCAATCGTCTGCGCTTGGTTTTTCATCCGCTCTCCCTTCAAACCCTCTTCCGCTGGATACAAGCGTTGCGAACGGCAGTAAGGGCAGAAGACCATTCCGCTCGTTTCAAGCTTTTTGAAAGAAGTCTTGCCGCAAAAAGCGCACTTCAAACGCAAAGTCTTTTCCAAAAGCTCTTGCTTGAATGCCTCGAGAATCTTTTCCGTCGGCTCTGCAGGAACGAACAATTCACTAAACCCGCCGAAAGACAAAAACTCCCTTGCAAGCGGAGACCACTCCCCTTGACTTTCGATTGTCTTGATTTTGTTTTTCCCGAACGCCAAGTCGGCGAAAACGTTCGTCGCGCCGAGCACGTCGAGCTTTTCCGAGTAAAGCTCGTTGAAAACCTCCCTCAAAACGGGAGAATCTGGCGGAAGGCTTTTTACGATTCTTTTCAAACTTACGCTCCGGTATTCCGCATCCCTTCTAATCAAACCGAAGCGCTTTCCCACGTGCGAGAATTTCACTGCGAATAAGCTCGATTGCGGGAGAATGGCTTCGAGAATCTGCTGCACCTTCTCGCCGCCTATTTGCGCCAGCAGCAAAGCGATTTTGTCCGGCTCGACCTTTTGCGTTGGGGGGAATTCCAAGAGAATGCCGTAAGCGTTCGCTTTCGTGCGTACGGCATACCCTTTCGAAAGCAATGGCGCGATTACCTTTGCAATCGTCTCGTTCGTCTTGTT
>OBEQ012699100.1_pt1 | contig 11382 bp, 6 predicted proteins | sample 1670901 | NCBI WGS metagenome assembly OBEQ01 (sample SAMEA104232315, study PRJEB22302) | groundwater metagenome | biome: forest; feature: aquifer; material: groundwater | place: USA | collected 2011-08-07 | depth 5.4 m | reverse complement strand
CCCCTGCCCTTCGCCTACCCGGAACAACTGCCCGCCCCCTACACGATCCTCGTCGAGGACATCCCGGGGCCGGACGAGCCGCACAAACACATCGATCTCATCTACTTTTGCCGGCCGGTGGAGGGCGCCGATCACTCGAGCGTCGACGACCCGACGTTGCGCTGGGTGGACGAATCGGAGCTGCGGGCCGGCACGCCCCCGGCAACCAACACCGCCGCCAACATCGTAAACTTCAAACGGCAGATCAAGGCGCTCGGATTTTCCTACGACTGGGATCGCGAGATCGCGACGACGGACGCGGGATATTTCCGGTGGACGCAGTGGATCTTCCTGCAGCTTTTCCGCAAAGGCCTGGCTTATGTCGACGAACGCCCGGTCTGGTGGTGCCCGGAACTCAAGGCGGTCCTGGCCAACGAGGAAATCGTCGACGGCAAATCCGAGATCGGCGGCCACCCGGTGGAACGGCGCAATTTGCGCCAGTGGGTCCTGCGCATCACGGCCTATGCGGAACGCCTGCTCGCGGACTTGAAGGATCTCGACTGGCCCGATTCGACCAAGCGCATGCAGGAGGCCTGGATCGGACGATCCGAAGGCGCGGAAGTGCTGTTCCAACTCGAGCCCGAGTCCCTCGGCGACCTGCGCATCTACACGACGCGCCCCGACACTTTGTTCGGCGCCACCTACATGGTGCTGGCGCCCGAACACCCACTGGTTGCCGCCCTCACGAAGCCGGAGCAGAAGGCCGAGATCGAGGCCTACATCCGGCAGGCCGCCGCCAAGAGTGACCTGGAGCGCACCGACCTCGCCAAGGGCAAGAGCGGCGTGTTTACGGGTTCGTTCGCCATCAACCCCGTCAACGGCGCGCGCATCCCGATCTGGGTGGCCGACTACGTCCTCATGGGCTACGGCACCGGCGCAATCATGGCGGTGCCCGCTCATGATGAGCGCGATCACGAATTCGCCGTGCAATACGCCCTGCCGATCATCCGGGCCATCCAGCCATCGGATCCCCAGGACACGAAGTTGCCCTATGCGGGCTCCGGCACCCTCGTGAACTCGCCTGGCTATGACGGGCTGTCGTGGCCGGAGGCGAAAAGGAAAATCACCGCCGATCTCTCGGCCCGCGCCCGGGGCAAGGTCAGCGTGCAATTCAAGCTGCGTGACTGGTTGTTTTCGCGCCAACGGTATTGGGGCGAGCCGGTGCCGGTCGTGTGGGTCAACGCATCCGACTACGAGCGAGCCCGGGCCGTGCTCGGCCCGGCATTGCCCGCGGAGCAGGTAGGCTACCGGGTGAATGGGGAAAGCGTTTTCGCCCTCCCGCTGCCGGAATCCGCCCTTCCGCTCACGCTTCCGGAGGTGACTTCGTATCTGCCTTCCGGCACGGGCGAAAGTCCGCTGGCCAACGCCACCGACTGGGTGGACATCTGGTATGATTTTGCCACGGGTAAATCCGCTCCCGCCCACGCCGGCAGGCCGGCGGGCCAATCCTGGGTGCGGGGCCGGCGTGAAACCAACACCATGCCCCAATGGGCAGGGTCGTGCTGGTATTATCTGCGCTTTCTCGACCCGCAGAATTCCGCGGCCATTGCGGGTCGCGAGGCGTTGAAGTATTGGGACGTCCCCGATCTCTACGTCGGGGGCGCCGAACATGCGGTGCTTCATCTGCTCTACGCGCGTTTCTGGCACAAGGTGCTGTTCGACCTGGGCGCCGTGCCGCAGAGCGAGCCGTTCAAGAAACTTTTCCATCAGGGCATCATCCTGGGGGAGGACGGCGTCAAAATGTCCAAGACCCGGGGCAATGTGGTGAATCCGGACGATATCATCCGGGCCTACGGCGCCGATACCCTGCGACTCTACCTCATGTTCCTGGGACCGCTGGAGGCGATGAAACCCTGGAACCCCAAGGGCATCGAAGGCGTTCACCGCTTTTTGAAAAAAGTCTGGCGCGAATGCCTCGACGCCGAGGGCGCCGTCAACCCGCGCATTTCCGCCGACGCCCAATTGTCGCCGGACTGCGAGAAAGTCCTGCACGAGACGATCAAAAAGGTCGGCGAGGATGTCGAGGCGCTGCGTTTCAACACCGCGATCTCCCAGTTGATGATCCTCGCGAATGCGCTGCAAAAGGAACCCGCGCTGCCTCGCGCCGCGATTTTGGATTTGCTGCGACTGCTCGCCCCGTTTGCCCCGCATATGTCCGAGGAATTATGGGCGCGACTGGGAGAGAAGGATTCCGTGATGCAAGCGGGCTGGCCATTGTTCGACGCCGCCAAACTGGTCGAGGACACTATCACGATCGTAATTCAAGTGAATGGCAAATACCGCGGCGACGCTCGGGTGGCGGTGGATATCGATCAAGCCAGCCTGGTCGCCCTGGCCAAGGCGCACCCGCGGGTTTGCCCGCATCTCGGCGACAAGCCGATAAAGCGGGTCGTTTTTGTGCCCAAGCGACTGATTAACCTGATTGCATAGAGCAAGGTCAACCGCATCTCAAACACCGACTTGCCCGATCAAGCCGCGGTAGGCCGCCCGCAAGCGGGCGCGGTTGAAGCTCGAGCAAGCTCGCTGGCCCACCAAACAGGCTATTCCTCCAGCTCGACGTTCCAGTAGGCCACGTCGAGGAAGTCCTTCCACTTCTCGTGGCCGTGGTTGCCCAGCACGAGCGAGATGACCGGCCGCCATTTCGGACGGACCGGCTTGCGGATGAGACGCATGTGCGCCTCGTGGGGCAGCCGGTTGGCCTTCCGCGAATTGCACTTGATGCACGAGCACACGATGTTTTCCCACGTCGTCTTGCCGCCATAGTGCCGCGGGATGACGTGATCGAGGTTCAGCTGCTCGCGGTGAAAAGTGTGGCCGCAATACTGGCAATGATCGCCGTCTCGCTCGAAGACGTTGTTGCGGGTCAGCTTCAGCTCCTTGCAGGGCAGCTTGTCGAAATAGGTCAGCAGGATGACGCGCGGCAGCCGGATGCTCCGGTTGACGGTGCGCACGGTTTCGAGCGCTTCGACCGGCGGGTTGAAGGCTGAAAAATCGATCCAATCCAGCAAGGAGTAGGTGCGAAATGCATCCTCCGTCTGGTGCACGACTTGGGCGTGCTCCCGGGCCAGCAGCGCGAAGGCCCGCCGCGCCCCAATGATGTTCACCGCCTGCCAGAGGCGGTTCAGCACCAGCACGGGTTGGTCGAGCGCGGCTTCCATGGACAATGGTTCTTGGAGATACTGCGGGTCCCGGGAGCTGTCAAGTCACGCGCCGGGCGGGTAATGGGTCAGTTTGAGCTGTCGGTTCGAAGAATTGTTTACAGGTCGAGGTTTATCCCCGACAGGCGGCGGTTGGCGGTCGGGCATGAAGCCCGACCTACAAAACCACCTGCCTCCCACCCCTGCATTTTTCGGCCACCCTCACCGCGTCAGCGCCCGGATATCCCCCGCCCGCTCCGGATACGCCGCGATCAACTCCTCGCGTTCGCCCAGCTTGAAATCCTGCCACCGAAATTCCGGTGCCACGACGCATGACACCAGCGCCCACCGGCCGCCCGCGACCAGCCGCGTGCCCTGCCACACCTGCGCTGCCACGACGTCCTGCAGGCATTCGCCCGCCGCCAGGTCCGCCCCGAGCTTGATCCACCGGCTGCTGCCGTCGGGGAAAAGCCGCAGCGACTCGAGCGGATCGCCGGCCTGAAAGCACCAGATTTCATCCGCCGCCAGCCGGTGCAGCGCGGAAAACCCGTCCGGCGTGAACAGCGCGTAGATCACCGAATAGGCGCGCCGGCCGTCGTCGGTCACGACCAGGGGCGACTCCGCCGTCCGGCGGAAAAATCCGCCCTCCAGCTCCAGCGGTTCGAGCTTGAGCAGACGCACGACCTCTTCGGCCGAGTAATTTTCCGGAGTCAGCGGTTTTGGGACATTGCTGATGAGCATTTCAAAAGCCTGTCATCCTGAGCAACGCGAAGGATCCATGGTCTTTAATCCAGATGGTTGCTGGATTCTTCGCTTCGCTCAGAATGACAGAAAGGGGAAAGTTGTTTTGGAATTCCGACCCGGTCAACTGGCGCCCGGCGGCACGATCGCCAGCTTCAGCGACTGGTTCTTCACGCGGATGCCGGCCAGCTTGGCCACCACCTGTTCGGCATGCTCGGCCAGAACGTCGACGTGGGTGTGCTCCTCGTGAATGTCGATGGCCCCGACGATGTTGGCGGGCAGCCGCGTCACGCCGGCGATCTTGCCGACGAGGTCGGCCGGTGTCACCAGTTGCGCACGCCCCACGTTGAATGAGACCGTGGCAAAACCCGGTTCGCGCCCGGTGCGCGGCTTGCGTTCGTAGGTGCGTTTTTGCGCGGCGAATTTGTCACCGGAGCCCTCGTGGGTGGAACCCGACCTTCCGCCGTCGCCAAGGCTGGGGCGGACAGGCCGGGCGGGTTCCGCGCGCGGCGGGAGGCCGCGCTCCACCTTGGCCGGAGCCGCCTTCGCCGGATAAGGCGAACGCGCGGGCGCTGCCGCCGGCGCGGGCGAATAATTCTCGTTGGCGGCGATTCGTTCCGCCTTGGGCTTGGCCGTTTTGCCGATCGGCTCGGCCGCGTCGCCCTGCATCAGGTGAACGAGCGCCGACACGATATCGGTGCTGGTGTGGCCCTGTTCGAGCAGCCGGTCGACCATCTGGTCCTGGGCCTTGAATTTCTTCTCCGCGAGTGTCGTGCGAATTTTTTCGTAGAATACGTTGCCCTTCGCCTCCTCGACCTCGTCCATCGACGGCACGCGCTCGCGCCGCATCTTCAGGCGGCCATAGTGGATCATGTTCTGCAGCTTGTAGAGCTCGCGGCCCGCCACGAAGGTGAAGGCCATGCCCTTCTTGCCGGCGCGGCCCGTCCGCCCGATGCGGTGCGTGTAGTCCTCCGCGTCGTTCGGCAGGTCGAAATTGAACACGACCTCGAGGTCGTCCACATCGAGCCCGCGGGCGGCCACGTCGGTCGCGACGAGGAATTCGAAGCCCCGGCGGCGGAACTTGTCCATCACGCGCGTCCGCTGCGCCTGCGTGATGTCGCCGTGCAGCCGGTCCGTCGAATAACCCCGGGCATGCAGGTGCTCGTCAAGCTCGTCGACCATGATCTTCGTGCTGCAAAAAATGATGCCGAAGCGGAAATCGTGCAGGTCGATCAGCCGCGTGAGCAGCTCGATCTTCGAACGGCGGTCGACCTCGAAGTAAACCTGCTCCACCTGGGGGGCGTTTTGCGCGTGGGCCTCGATCCGCACCCATTCCGGGTCGCGTGTGTAGCGCTTGATCAGCTCCTGGATCGCCCGCGGCATCGTCGCGGAGAAGAAAAACATCTGCCGCTGCGCCGGCACCGACTTGAGGATGTGCTCGATGTCGTCGCGGAAACCCATGTCGAGCATCCGGTCGGCCTCGTCGAGAACCACCACCTTCAGGGCATCGAGCGGCAGCGTGCCGCGCTCCATGTGATCCATCACGCGTCCAGGGGTGCCAATGACCACCTGGGCGCCGGCATGGAGGGCGCGGAACTGCCGTTCGTAGCTCTGGCCACCGTAGATCGGCACTTCCATCAGGCCTTTTTTGAAAAAGGCCAGCTTGCCGAACTCCTCCGACACCTGCACCGCCAGCTCGCGGGTCGGGCAGAGCACGAGCACCTGCACCTTGCGCAGCCTCACATCCACCTTCTCGATGGCGGGGATGGCGAAGGCCGCGGTCTTGCCCGAGCCGGTGGCGGATTGCCCGACCACGTCGCGTCCGGCCATGCCGAAGGGAATGACGGCGGTCTGGATGGGCGAGGCTTCCTCGAATCCCATCTTGTCGACTGCCTTCAAAATCTCCGGGGACAACCCCAGCTCGCTGAACGGACGTTTTTCCATGCCCACAGGGTGGCCGTGCCGATGCGAAAAAGAGAGATAAAAGTTCAGCGGGGCGAAAATTGACCGCCAGCCGCATTTGGCAGGCATGGCGTGAGCCACGGCGGTCTCGCCGTGGCTCCATTGACGTCTGCTTCGGCCAACGCAAGCACGGCTCCCCGTTTGCCTATTAGGGCGTGTCTTCAAACCCCCGGTTTGTCATTCTGAACGCAGTGAAGAATCCATCAGCACGACCGCCGGCGCCCATCCTGCTGGATCCTTCGCACGGCTCAGGATGACGGTTTCGGTGGTTTGCCAGTGAGGGCACACGAGCCAAGCATGCGCTTGATGGAAACGAGTTCGCTGGGTTTGAAGACACGCCCTAAAACGACTCGTTGACCAGGGCAAGCAGGCAGCTTTCCACTTCAGAGACTGACCAAATCTCGTTGTCTTCGGTGGCGGCGAGCCGGCCCTGCTTGTCGAAGACGAAAAGTTGTACACCGTGCTGAGTCACTGAACCGGCCCCGTAACTCACCCGCAATTGCAGTTGATCGTGCAAAGCGGCATCGGAACTGTCCACCGCCCGGAAGAATTTCAGCTGCTCGCTAAATTGGACTCCATATAATTTCCCGTATTTCTCCAAAATCGCGGGAGTGTCGAAATAGGGATCATAGGTCATGCCGAATATCCCCACTTTGCCGGCAAGATTCCTCTTCGCCACCTCCCGCGCCAACTCCCCCAACCGATGCACCGTGGAAACACATTTCAAGGCATTCGGGCATTGAGTATAGAAAAATGTCAGCACGAACGGCGCACCCCGAAGATCGGAAAACTTCAAAGTCCGCCCCGCCTGATCCATCAATTGGACGGAGTTCGCCGCAAAGGATTTCCTCTGCCTTTTATCGATGAGAACCATCCCGCGCTTCTCCGAGCTCGCATCGGCCGGGGTTTCTTTTTGGCAGCAAGTCGGAGTGACTTTGCGCAAATGTTCGGCGGCCGCTTGCGCCCTGACGGGCAGAGAGGAGTCGCGCCCATAGGTCCCGCCGTTTTTGCCGCCGGCAATTTCGTCCAAAAGACCGATTGACCGGTAAGCGGGTGCTCCGAAGGCCTGTAAGGTCGCGATGATCTCGTGGCGTGCCCGCGTCGGGTGAACGATGGGATAGTTGAGTTGGGGCGTAGTGATGTCGACCCACTCGTCCTCGTAGGAACCCCGGAGAAAGGGTTCCAGCAGCGGAATCAATTCAGCGGCCTTTTCGGGAAAGGACCTGGCGGTGGAGGCGGCGGCGGCAATGTTAAACGCGTGGCCTGCGAATTGAAGCTCGGATCGGACATAGTGGTATAATTCCGGGTTGGCGGAAAATTTCCCCAAAGCAGCCAGCAGATACCCACGGAATTGATTGGCCTCCGTGGGCAGTTTGCCGGCATAGATGGGATGGTTTTCCCGAAGCCACCCGGTCAAGGCGAGGGAGATTTCGGCGGAGGCCGGGTATGGGGAACAAGCCTCGACGATGGCGGTGAGTTCACCGAGGGATTTCGAGCCATCGCCGTCGGTGACGGCTCGAAACAAAGCGGATTCGGACGCTGGCGCAGCAATGCCAGTGTCCCCTCGGGCTGGACTGCCAATGGCCAGGCCGAGAACGATCCAAATCCCCGATCGCCTCATGGATTAGTAATTGGGACGCACGGTCTGCAAATATTTGTGCGCGACTTTGTCCAATGCCGGATCCTTGGAAAGGGTTTTGTCTTCCGCGATGCTCTTGATCAGTCGGTCCAGATTGTCCGCATTTTTGGCTTTGACCCGGTAGGCCATGGATTGCCTCACATCGATGGCCATTTGAATGGAGATAGCCTGCAAGCGCGCAGGAGCGCTCTTATCCGACAGTATCGGGGCAACGTATTCGATGACATTGTCGCGGTCCCCACCGTACAAGGCGCCCAAGGCCGCCTCGCGGAATTCCACTTTCTCTTTCGGGTCGCGGCTGATTCGAATGAGGCTGTTCCTGGCTTCCTTATAGGTGCCCAAAACTCTTACGGCTTCCAAGCGGGTGGCCTCATCCCCGGTTTCCTGTAATACTTGGTAAACCGCCGGGAGGTATTCCTTCTTCACCGCCATGGAAAGGATCCCAATGGCCGTGGGGGCGGGCAGCAGGGCCGACTCGGGTTTCAGCAAGCCTGCGATGAGTTTCTGCTGAGCCCGGGCGTCTCCGTGGATCACGAGTTTCGTGAAGGCAAATACGCGGAATTGCAGATCCGGATCGTCCAGCAGCTTTTGATATACATCCGGCAAATCTCCGCTGGAGAACGACAGGTTGGCAGCCAGATGCAGGGCCTCCTCTCGCAGGACTTTCGGCGCCTGGCGATCGCCGAGCCACTGGACTTCCAAACCGACCAGCCGTTCGTCTTCGGCAACATGCGCATATATCTTGTTCAGCGCCTTCGCCCTGATCTCGGGCGGTTCACTGCTATCGAGCACCACGTTCTTGAACTGCTCCACTTGCTTTTCATCGTAGATGATGGCATGGGGCTCGATGGCTTTGATCCTCTCCTCCGGGCTCAGCCTTTTATTCAGAAATTGCTCGGCAGCCTGGTTGACGGTGAGGACATATTTATCGATCTCCCCTATCAGAGAATCCCTCTTCGCACTTTGTCCATAAGCCATGGTCGCCCCCAGCAGAAGGAGCGTGAGAATTTTGTTTTTCATATTATTCCTGTGTAAACGTTTTTTAAAGGGTACCGATGTTGTTCATTCGCGTCTCAATACGGGAAAAAATCGTCGTAGCCGAATCCCAACCCCAATCCCGGGGAGGTACTGGTGATGGTGATATAGTCGATCACGCTTTTGACCGTCGGTTTGGCGAAGGGCAAGATACCCCCCAACGTAATCGGGAATGGCGTCAGGATGGCGATGTCGGGCCGCCCGGCGGTGCCAACACCACCAGTGACGTTGTCCCAAGGCCACATGGAGTCATCGGCGTACTGGCCCAGAGTTCGGTTGGCGGTGATCTGCCCGTTCACATTTTGGGTGAACACTGGCGCGGCCACCCCGGCGGCGGGAGCCGCATGGCTGCCCTGCAAATCGTAGACCGCCACGTCGGTGATGGTGTACCGGGTGCGCAGCCACTGCCACTTCGCCCACAGTCGATCCACATTGCAATGCAGGGAGAAGAACAACGGATCACGCGTGGCGATGGCGGGTGAGCCGCCAATCCACGAGGCGCCGGGTAAGGGAGCGCCGGTGGTAGGATTCGTGGCGCCCGACGTGCTGTGCGCGGGGTTGTGCTCGCTGCTTTCCATCGTCTTAAAGCTGGCGTAGCTGAATCCCGGGCTGCCCAGGCCGAGTGTGGCGGCCTCGGTCGCCACCGTGGGATGGCCGCCGTCGCCGTAGGGCGTCTTGCGCTGGATGCCCACCGCCACCCCTTCCCCGGGCAAGGTCCAGGTTACGATCGGATTTCCGGCGGCCAGGGTCGCGATGTTCCCGGCGCTGTTCGATCCCAGGAAATCCGGCGTGAAGAGATTGGGCGCGTTCACGTCGAATTTCCAATAGGGCAGTGCGACGCTGGGATCGGCCGCCTGCAAAAGGCGTTCGATGTGCAGGATGAAAGCGCGATGCCAGGGCAGGAACGCCGAGCCGCTGTGGGCCTGGCGGTGCGACACTATCGACCCGCCCGCGCCGGTGCTGTCACGGCTGTGGGTCTTCACGAAATCGATGTAGTCGTTATAGGTGAGATCCAATTTCTTCAACGCTTCCAGATACCGGTCCCTTTCCGGGGTTGTCAGGTTGTTGGCATTCTTGCGGATTCTCACCATCACGCCCTCGCGCGACAGCAGCAAGCTGGTGGAGGCATCGATGACTTCCATCACCGCATCCTTGTCGTTTACGCTGGGACTGGCGAAATTCCCCGCCAGGTAAAAACTGACCCATGTCCCGTCGCCGTTGAGTGTCAGCGGCAAGGTCGCATTCGTGGCCGTGGCGCCGCCAGCCAGACTGCTGTTGGCGAAGCGCAGCCGGTCGGTCGCCGCCATGTTTTGCAGCGTAATGTTCAGGACGGACGGCGCGGCGCCGTTGGCCCAGCGGATGCGGCACGAGACGGGATACCAGGCGATGTAATCGTCCAGGGTGGCAACGGAACCCACTTCGATCTCGACCCGCGGCCGGGGCGGCGCGGCGGGAATCGGAAGCGCGCCGGGCGGTATCATCATGGCCTTCCGGGCCAGCACCACTTCGTCGTAAGGGGGGCCGGCAGTGGACATTTCCACGTTGGCGGTTTTGTCCACGGGGTTGGTGACGGTGCCTTTCACAAAAAAGGTGAACCAGCCTCCGTTCTCGGGCAGGGTGACGAAGACGGACGCGGAACCTGCCGCCCCGCCTCCGACCGTGGAAAACACCAGATTGGAAGACGCTCCCGGATTGCGTAACTCCACGGGCACGCCTCCGGGAAAATTGTTTCCGCCGCCGAATTTGGCGAAATTGGTCACCCGAGCCCGACAGGTCGTGTAGCTCGCGGTCGAGCCGTAATCGTCGTGGTTCGAAGCGGTATTGTTGATCTGGATTTCCACGACGGGCAATAAATTGCCCGGCGAGGTGGGAATCACTGCGCAACTCGTAAGCAGCAGTGGAGCTATGAACAAACGTACCAACACTAGGGCCAGGTTTGCTTTTTTCATATGGGTCTGATTCCTGTTCGTGAGCCCAACGTGTCGGGTAAACACCAACACGCGGGAAACTCGATTTCCGCAGGCGGACTCTAAAACGAAGCGTGGTGGCGAAGGCGTGGAATACTGGGCTATCTTCGCAGTCCGCCAAGTCCACGGAAGGCCGCATCACCACCGCACGGCGCCCGCAGGCTTACGACTGAGTTTCGAGAGAAGAAGGCGATCAACCCCGCCGGCCCTTGCGGAGCCACTCGCGCATTGCTCGTGGCTGTCATGGTGCGAGAGGTGAGACTCCAGCGGGCTCACCGTCAAGTTCCAAGTGGTGGGGAAATTCATGAATTGACATTGCCCCCGCACGTCCACCGGAACATGTCACCTTTCATGAAAGGCCGACTGGGGGTAGACCCCCGACTGGCGCCGCAGGGCCAAAGCCTGGCGAAAGTATGGTGCCCCCACCGGGAATCGAACCCGGGTTAACGGCTTGAGAAGCCGCTGTCCTAGCCGCTAGACGATAGGGGCGAAAAATCGGAAGAGCAAAAAACGCAACCCGACGCCGGGCGTCAAGTGCGCATAATGCTCAGGTGCTGAACAATTCCTCGGGCTTGAAAAAGCGGGCGAGTTCGCTCTTGGCATTTTCAACCGAATCCGAGGCGTGCACGACGTTTTTCATCATCTCGGTGCCGAAATCACCGCGGATCGTCCCCTTGGCCGCCTTGCGCGAGTCCGTGGGCCCGAGCAGATCGCGCACCTTCTGGACGATGTTCTCGCCCTCCAGCGCCAGCGCGATCACCGGCCGGGAACTCATGAAGGCCTCGATCTCCGGATAGAACGGCTTGTCGGCCACATGCGCGTAGTGCTCGCGCAGCAGGGCCGGCGTCAGGCGCATCATCTT
>OBEQ012125119.1_pt1 | contig 11382 bp, 13 predicted proteins | sample 1670901 | NCBI WGS metagenome assembly OBEQ01 (sample SAMEA104232315, study PRJEB22302) | groundwater metagenome | biome: forest; feature: aquifer; material: groundwater | place: USA | collected 2011-08-07 | depth 5.4 m | reverse complement strand
GTCTCCGTCGCGATCAGACGCGCATGGCGCGCAGGCGCGCGATCCGCTCTTCGATGGGCGGGTGGGTCGAGAAGAGCTTGAGCAGCGTCCGGCCGCTCAGCGGGTTGACGATGAAGAGATGCGCCGTCGCCGGGCTCGCGTCCATCGGGAGCGCCTGGGAGGCGGCCTCGAGTTTCCCCAGGGCCTTGGCGAGCCCCGACGGCTTGCCCGCTAGCCGGGCGCCGCTGGCGTCGGCCTGGTACTCCCGGGCGCGGGAGACCGCCAACTGGATCAGCATCGCCGCGAAGGGCGCCAGGATCGCCATCAGGAGCGCCCCGAAGACGCCCCCCCCCTCCTCCTCGTCGTCCCGACGCCCGCCGAAGATCGCTGCCCACTGCGCCATGTGGGCCAGATAGGTGATGGCGCCCGCGAGGGTCGCGGCGATCGTCGCGATCAGCACGTCCCGGTTCTTCACGTGGGACAGTTCGTGGGCCAGCACCCCCTCGAGTTCTTCCTCGTCCAGGATCCGCATGATCCCTTCGGTCACGGCCACGGCGGCGTGCTGAGGGTTGCGGCCGGTGGCGAAGGCGTTGGCGGTCTCGCTCGGAATCAGGTACACGCGCGGCATGGGGATCGCGGCGCGGGTCGCCAGGGTGCGGACGATCCGGTAGAGCCCCGGCGCCTGGGACTCCTCGATCGGCTTGGCCCCGTACATGGCGAGGACCATCTTGTCGGAAAACCAGTAGCTGGCGACGTTCATGACCAGGGCCAGGAAGAACGCGACGAGCATGCCCTGCTGCCCGCCGACGGCCCCGCCGATCAGGACCAAGAGGACCGTCAGGACCGCCAGGAGCAGGGCCGTCTTGAAGATGTTCGACATGACACTCACCCTCCGGCTCGAAATGTAGCAGGGGACTCCTACCCCGTCAAGGAACCACCTTTCCCTTGACAATCCCGGGCGCGGACGTTTATACTGAGCCGATTTTGAAAAATCCCTTTATTCATCGAAACTTAAGTTGAGTTTGCATGATCATCCGGGTATCGGAAATTCCCGACGCGGGACTTCAGGTGGAGGGGGTCCGGGACTTCCCGCATCCCTTCGAAAACCCGGCCTGGGCGCTCGAGGAGCTGTCGCTCTCCGTCCTCCGGGACAAGGACGACGTGCTCGTCCAGGGGCACCTGCGCGTCCGTGTGCCCCAGACCTGCGGCCGCTGTCTCGAATCCCTCCCGGTTGACGTCACCGCCCAGGTGGACTCCCGGTTCTGTCCGCGTCCCCTCGTCCGCGGCGAGGAGCTCGAGTTGGCTCCGGACGACCTCGAGGTGGATTTCTACGCCGATGACCTCCTCGACCTGGACCGACTGATCCAGACGGAGGCCGAGCTCGGGCTCCCGATGAAGCCCGTCTGCCGGAGCGACTGCCGGGGGCTCTGTCCCGTCTGCGGCGGCAACCGGAACGTCACCCCGTGCGCCTGCGTGGAGCGGCTGCCCGACCCTCGGCTGGCCACCCTCAAGGACTTCGCGGTACGATTGTCCACTGGGGTCTCGGCTCGAACTTCCACACCATAGGGAGAAACGCGTCATGCCCCTTCCAAAGCGTCGCCATTCGAAAACCCGCGGCCGGAAGCGCCGGACCCATTACAAGCTGTCGGTTCCCACGCTCTCGGTCTGCCCCCAGTGCCGCGAGGCCAAACTGCCCCATCGGGTCTGCCCCCACTGTGGGTACTACAAGGGGCGAGAGATCCTTTCCGTCGAAGGGGCATAGTCCGACGGTCCCCTGGGCTTCGTGCCCGCTTGGAGACCTTGGCCGATGAGGATCGCGGTTGACGCCATGGGAGGCGACTACGGTCCCGCCGTGGTCGTCGAAGGGGCCGTGGCGGCCGCGCGCGAGTACGGCACCGAGATCGTCCTCGTTGGCGACAAGAGCGCCATCGAGCGGGAAATCTCGCGGCTCCGCGCCGCGAGCCTGTCCATCACGATCCGGCACGCCTCCCAGGTCGTCGGCATGGCCGAGGCGGCCTCCCTGGCGCTTCGGCGCAAGCGCGACTCCTCCCTGAGGGTCGCGGCCGAGCTCGTCAAGGAGGGCGAGGCGACCGCTTTCGTCTCCGCGGGGAACACCGGAGCCGCCATGGCCGTCGCCATGTTTGTGCTGGGGGTGCTCCCCGGCGTGGATCGTCCCGCCATCGCCGTCGTCCTCCCGAGCCTCACGGGCTACACGGTCCTCATCGACGCCGGGGCCAACCTGGATCCCAAGCCCCGCCAGCTGATCCAGTTCGCGGTCATGGGGCACGTCTACGCCCGCGACATCCTGGGAAAGCCGAAGCCGCGGGTCGGGCTCCTGTCCGTGGGCGTGGAGGAGGGAAAGGGGACCGATCTGACGCGGGAGGCGTTCGAAGAGCTCCGGGCCTCGTCGCTGAACTTCATCGGCAACATTGAGGGGCGGGACATCTACAACGGCGAGTGCGACGTGGTGGTCACCGACGGCTTCACCGGAAACGTGGCCCTGAAGATCTCCGAGAGCATGGCGGAGATGATGGCGGTCATGATCAGGCAGGAGCTCGCCCGCGATCCCATCTCGAAGATGGGCGCGCTGCTGACGAAGTCGGCCTTCGCGCGGTTCAAGAAGCGCGTGGATTACACCGAGATGGGCGGCGCGCCGCTCCTCGGGATCAACGGGGCCTCGATCATCTGTCACGGCGCCTCTCCGGTGAAGGCGATCAAGAACGCGATTCGGGTGGCGTCGGAGTGGGTCCAGCTGGACGTGAACGAGCACATCAAGACCGCCCTGGAGGCCGAGGCCATGCTGGGGCGCGACGGGCGGGAGGGAGGCCGCGAATGAGGCGGGCCAAGATCGTCGGGCTCGGAGCCTACGCGCCGAAGCGGATTCTGACCAACAAGGATCTCGAGAGGATGGTCGCGACCTCCGACGAGTGGATCGTCCAGCGCACGGGCATCCGCGAGCGCCACATCGTGGACGAGGGCGAAGCGACCTCGGATCTCGCCGTTCGGGCGGCGCAGCAGGCCCTGGAGCGGGCGGGCGTGGAGCCGGAGGAAGTGGACTTTATCGTCGTCGGTACCACGTGCGGCGACATGGCCTTTCCGTCGACCGCCAACCTCGTTCAGCACCGTCTGGGATGTCGGACCGCGGGATCCGCGGACATCTACGCCGCCTGCACGGGGTCGATCTACTCGCTCTCCATCGGCGCCCAGTACATCCAGACGGGCAAGTACCGCACGGTGCTGGCCATCGGCGCCGAGGCGCTCTCGCGCATCAGCGACTTCACCGACCGCAGCACGTGCATTCTGTTCGGGGACGCGGCCGGGGCCGCCGTCCTCCGGCCGTCCGACGACGCCTCGGGCATCCTCGACACGGATCTGTACTCGGACGGGCAGTACTGGGATCTCCTCTACCAGCCTGCCGGCGGCTCCCGGCTCCCCGCGAGCCACGAGACCGTCGAGAAGCGACTGCACTACGCGAAGATGAAAGGGAGCGAGGTGTTCAAGGTCGCCGTCCGCATGGTCGGGGAGAGCGCCGTGCGCATCCTGGAGCGAAACGGATTCAAGCCGGAGGACGTGGATCTCTTCATCCCCCACCAGGCGAACCTCCGCATCATCGAAGCGGCGATGAAGCGCCTCGGGTTCCCGATGGACCGCGTCGTCGTGAACATCGACCGCTACGGCAACACCGGCTCGGCCTCCGTCTACGTAGCGCTCGAGGAGGCGTGGTCCTTGGGGCGCGTCAGGCCGGGCGATCTGCTGCTCCTGGCGGCCTTCGGCGGCGGGTTGACCTGGGGCGCCGCGCTGATCCGCTGGTGATGCGTCTGGCTTTCGTCTTCCCCGGGCAGGGCTCGCAGGCGGTGGGGATGGGGCGCGGCTTCTACGACGGCTCCGCCGCGGTGAAAGCGCTCTACGAGGAGGCGAACGAGGCCCTTGGCTTCGACCTGGCGAGGCTCTCCTTCGAAGGTCCCGAGGCGGACCTGCAGTTGACCGCCAACACCCAGCCGGCCATCCTCACGGCCAGCGTGGCGGCGGCGACGGTTCTGGCCGAGCGGGACGTGGCGCCGGCGATCGCGGGCGGGCACAGCCTGGGCGAGTACTCGGCGCTGGTGGTCGCGGGCGCTTTCCACTTCGCCGACGCGGTCCGGATCGTTCGCCGACGCGGAGAATTCATGCAGGAGGCCGTGCCAGTGGGGACGGGCGCGATGGCCGCCGTCGTGGGATTGGAGCCGGCCGTCGTGAAGCAGATCTGCCTGGAGGCGCGCCAGGACGAGGTCGCCGAGATCGCCAACATCAACTCCTCGACCCAGATCGTGATCGCGGGGCACAGGGGCGCGGTGCAGCGAGCGCTGGCGCTGGCGGCGGAGCGCGGCGCCAAGCAGAGCGTGCCGCTTCCCGTGAGCGCCCCCTTCCATTCTCCGCTCATGCGGCCCGCGGCCGAGCGTCTCTCTGCCGCGCTGGCGTCGGTCCGCGTGCGGGCGCCCAAGATCCCGGTGGTCAGGAACGTGGACGCGGGGCTCACGACGACCGCCGAGGACGTCGTGCCGTTTCTCGTTCGGCAGGTCGTCAGCCCCGTCAGGTGGACGGAATGCGTCGGGCGCATGGTCCGCGAGGGGGCCGACACCTTCGTCGAGGTCGGCCCAGGCCGCGTGCTCACCGGCCTCCTCAAGCGCATCACCAAGGACGCGCGGGGGTATTCCGTCGAGGACCCCGAGAGTCTGGAGAAAACCCTGGCCGCGCTGGAGAAGGGCTGATGGGCGGCAAGGGGCTCGAAGGGCGCGTGGCCATCGTGACCGGAGGGAGCCGGGGGATCGGCCGCGCGGTGGCGCAGTCTCTGGCGGAGGACGGGGCCTCCGTGGTAGTCTCGGGACGCGACGCGGCACGGCTCGCAGCCGCGGCGAAGGAACTGGAGGGGCTGGGTGTGCCGGTGCTCGGCGTGGTCGCCGACGTCGCGCGACGCGAAGATGCGGAGCGGCTCGTGGCCGAGACCAAGGAGCGGTTCGCGCGCGTTGACGTTCTGGTGAATAACGCGGGGATCACGCGCGACGCGCTCCTCGTCCGCATGAAGGATGAGGACTGGGACGCGGTGCTGGGCGTCAACCTTCGGGGCGCCTTTCTCATGACGCGCGCCGTGGCCAAGGTGATGATGCGCCAGAAGAGCGGCCGCATCATCAACATCGCGTCGGTCGCCGGAGCCATGGGGAACGCCGGGCAGGCCAACTATTCGGCCGCCAAGGCCGGGCTCATCGGCCTGACGAAGACCGCGGCGCGCGAGCTGGCGCACTGGGGAATCCTCGTCAACGCGGTTGCCCCCGGGCTCATTGACACCGAGATGGCAGCGGCGATTCCCGAAGAAGCCCGCAAGGCGCTCCTGGCCCAGGTTGCGCTCGGGCGAATCGGAAGCGGGCGAGAGGTGGCGGAGGTGGTGCGCTTTCTGGCCGGCGACGGAGCAACGTATGTGACGGGTCAGGTGCTTCACGTCAACGGCGGGCTCTACATGTAAGGTCCCGGGATTCACTCGACACTCAAACGACCTTGGAGGTGACGGGTCCATGGCGAAACCGGTGGAGGAGCGGGTCAAGGAGATCATCTGCGAGCAGCTCGGGGTAGAGGAGGACGAGGTGACCCCGACCGCGAAGTTCATCGAGGACCTGGGAGCGGATTCCCTGGACACGGTCGAGCTCGTGATGGCGTTTGAAGAGGAGTTCGGGCTGGAGATCCCCGACGTGGAGGCGGAGAAGATCGTCATGGTCGGGGACGCCATCCGGTACATCAAAGACAACACCTAGCATGGGCACACGACGCGTCGTCGTCACCGGGCTCGGGGCGCTGACTCCGGTGGGCAGCTCCACCGAGGAGTACTGGGCCGCGCTCGTCGAGGGACGCTCGGGGATCGGGCCGGTCACGAAGTTCGATCCCAAGAACCTGCCGACGCGCATCGCCGGGGAGGTCAGGAATTTCGACCCCCTCAAGTGGATGGAGAAGAAGGAGGCGCGTCGGCTCGACCCGTACCTCAAGTACGCGCTCGCCGCCGCGGCCATGGCCGTGGAGGACGCCGCGCTGAACGTCGAGAAGATCGAGCGCACGCGCTTCGGCGTTCTGGTGGGGTCGGGGATCGGCGGCATCACCACACTGCTCGATTCCCACAAGGACCTGCTGGACCATGGGCCCGGGCGTGTCTCCCCCTTCTTCATCCCGATGCTGATCATCAACATGGCCTCGGGGCTCATCTCGATGCGCTTCGGCGCCAAGGGGCCCAACTCCGCGGTGGTCACCGCCTGCGCCACCGGCAACCACTCGATCGGCGACGCGTTCGAGATCATCCAGCGGAACGATGCCGACCTGATGATCGCCGGGGGTGCGGAGGCCATCATCACCGAGCTGACCTTCGCCGGCTTCTGCCAGATGAAGGCCATGTCCACGCGGAACGACGAGCCGACGCGCGCTTCCCGCCCCTTCGACGCGGACCGGGACGGCTTCGTCGCGAGCGAAGGCGCAGGCCTCTTGATCCTCGAGTCCCTCGAGCACGCGATCAAGCGGGACGCCCGGATCTACGCCGAGGTCGTCGGGTACGGCATGACCTCCGACGCCTACCACATGACCGCGCCCGACCCCGACGGCGACGGGGCCGCCCGGTGCATGGCCGAGGCCCTCCGCGACGCCGCCGTCGACCCGGCCGAGGTGGGCTACATCAACGCCCATGGCACTTCCACCCCTTACAACGACAAGTTCGAGACGATGGCGATCAAGCGAGTCTTCGGCCCCCACGCACGAAAGCTCGCGGTCTCCTCGACCAAGTCCATGATCGGCCACCTGCTGGGCGCCGCGGGCGGGGTCGAGGCCATCGCCACTATCCTGGCCATTCATCACGGGCTCTTGCCTCCGACGATCAACTACGAGAAGCCGGACCCCGAGTGCGATCTCGACTATGTGCCGAACCAGGCCCGGAAGCAGGAGCTGGAGGTCGCCCTGTCCAACGCCTTCGGGTTCGGCGGCACGAACGCCACGCTCGTCTTCCGCCGCTTCAGAGGGTAGGTGTCCCTTCCCGCCGATCCGATCGGGGCGCTGGAGGATCGGCTCGGGTATCGGTTCAAAGAGCGCGCCCTTGTGCTCCGCGCGCTGACCCACGTCTCCTACGCCAACGAGCAGCCGCCGGAGCGTGACAACGAGAGCCTGGCCTTCCTGGGCGATGCCGTCCTCTCCCTGGTCGTGGCCGAGCATCTCTGGGAGACGGCAGCCGACGAGCCGGTGGGAGTCCTGACGCCGCGCCGCGCCTCGGTGGTCTCCGGGGAGAGCGTGGCGCGCTGGGCCGAGCGCCTCGACGTCGGGCCGCTGCTGCGTCTCGGCCGCGGGGAGGAGCTGACGGGGGGACGGACGAAAAGGTCGGTGCTCGCAACGGCGTTCGAGGCCCTGCTGGGCGCCGTGTACCTCGAGGGCGGACTTGACGCCGCCCGGGCCGTAGTGAACCGATTCGCCGTGTGGTAACCTTCACCCATGCGCCCCTGGCCGTTCCGGCCCCGCCCGCGCTTCGTTGTTTCCGCGACGCCTCCCGAGGATGTGCTCGCCCTCGAGGATCTGCTCCGGCGAAACGTGGAGGATATCCTCATCGTCAAGGAGCGCCAGCTCCGAGGGCTCTCGGTCGCGTTCGGGGGCGAGCTCCTTGTCTCCCCGCCCCGCGCCCTCGACCTGCTTGAGGCGCGCTTCAAGCCCTTCGGCTACACGCCGTTCCTCCGGCGGGAGCAGGGGATGGTCTTCGTCCGGGCGCTGCCGCTCGCCGAGGTGACCGAGGCCGGGAACCCGCTGGTCAACCTCTTCCTCTTCCTCGCCACGTGCCTGTCAACGGTGTGGGCGGGCTCCGGGGTGCTGAACCCGTTCGCGGAGCCGTCGCGGCTGCTCCACGGCGTTCCCTTCGCGTTCACCCTTCTCGCGATCCTCGGCACCCACGAGTTCGGCCACTACTTCACCGCGCGTTACTACAAGGCCTCGGTGAGCCTGCCCTACTTCATCCCCGCTCCGCCGCCGTTCATCTTCGGGACCCTGGGCGCGATCATCAAGATGCGCTCTCCCGCCCGCGACAGGAGATCGCTCTTCGACATCGCCGTGGCCGGTCCTCTGGCCGGGCTGGTCGTCGCGATTCCGGCGCTTCTCCTCGGTCTGTCCTGGTCTCGCGTGCTCCCCATCCCGCCGGGTTTCGGCGGTTTGGTCTTCGGCGATTCCCTCCTGATGCGTTTTCTGATTTATCTGACGCTGGGGCCGGTTCCGTCGGGGATGGATGTCCTGATCCATCCAGTGGGGCTCGCCGGGTGGGTGGGACTCTTCGTCACGGCGCTGAACCTCTTCCCCGTCGGCCAGCTCGACGGAGGACGGATCGCCTATGCGCTCTTCGGCGCCTACCACCGGAGAGTGTCCATGGCGACGTTCGTCGCCCTCCTGGCGCTGGGAGTCGTCACCGGGTCGTGGAACTGGATCGTGTGGGCGGGGCTCCTCTTCTTCCTCATCGGGTTCCACCACAGTCCGCCGCTGGACGACGTGACCCCGCTCGCGCCGGGGCGACGCATTGTCGGGCTCGCCTGCCTGGCGCTCCTGGTGCTCCTCGTTCCCCCGGTTCCGATCGACGTGAAGTAAGTCTCAGGCTTTTGTTCCCTCTCCCGTTGATGTACTATTCTCCCGCTTCACCCAGAGCCGCTTTCCGGAGGGACCGGCCATGCGGGTCGCCGTGATCCAGATGAACAGCCGGGACGACAAGCCGGCCAACCTGGCCAAGGCGGACAGGCTCCTCGCCGAGGCCGCCAGCCGGGGTGCCGAGCTCGCCGTCCTGCCCGAGCTGTGGACCTACCTCGGCCCCAGGGACCGCCACGCGCAGGTGGCCGAGGCCATCCCCGGGCCCACCTCCGACTTCCTCGCCGGGATCGCGCGGCGTCACCGTTTCTCGCTCGTCGCCGGCAGTTACCTGGAGCGGGTGGCCGACCAGCCCCGTTTTTTCAACACCTGCCTCGCCATGACTCCGGAGGGGGAGATCGTCGCGCGCTACCGGAAGCTCCACCTTTTCGACGTGGACGTGGACGGCTATTCCTACCGCGAGTCGACCACGATGGCCCCCGGCCGGGAGGTGGTCGCCGCGGAACTCTCGGGGATGCCGGTCGGGCTCACGATCTGCTACGACCTCCGCTTTCCAGAGCTCTACTGCCGGCTGGCCGTCGGGGGGGCGAAGATGATCACGGTACCCTCGGCGTTCACGCGCGAAACCGGGAAGGACCACTGGGAAGTCCTCCTGCGCGCGCGGGCGGTGGAGAACCAGGTGTTCATCCTGGCCGCCGCCCAGGTGGGGGACCATCCGCCGGGCAAGGCGTGCTACGGCAACGCCTTGATCGCCGACCCCTGGGGCGTGGTGCTGGCTCGGGCGGGATACCAGGAGTGCGTGGTGACCGCCGAGCTCAACCTGGACTACCAGGAGCAGGTGCGCAAGGAGCTGCCCTCGCTGGAGCATCGCCGGAGCGATCTCTTCGGGTTCTGAAAGGAGCCGCCGGTGCCGGGAAGGCTCGATCTGAAGACGTTGGGGTCGCTGATCCGGAAGGATCAGGTGGACACGGTCCTCACAGTTTTTCCCGACGGCCAGGGGCGCCTCATGGGCAAGCGCGTGGTGGGGCGCTACTTTCTCGACCACGTGGCGGGCGAAGGCGTCCATGCTTGCATCTACCTGTTCACCGTGGACATGGAGATGGAGCCGTTGCCGGGCTTCAAGCTGACCTCGTGGGACCGCGGCTACGGGGATATGAAGATGGTCCCCGACATGAAAACCCTCCGGCTCATCCCCTGGCTCCCCAAGACCGCGCTCGTGTTCTGCGACGTCTACACCGAGGAGGGCGAGCCGGTCGAGGAGGCGCCGCGCTGGATCCTCAAGCGACAGGTGGAGCGGGCCGTGCGCGCCGGATACGTGGTGAAGGTGGGCTCGGAGCTCGAGCTCTACATCTTCCGGGAGACCTTTGAGGGCGCCCGCGGCAGGCGTTACCACGGGCTGACCCCGGTCTCCGCGTACCTGGAGGACTACCATATTTTACAAACCACCAAGGAGGAGCCGCTGATCCGCGCCATCCGGAATGCCATGGAGGGGGCCGACGTCCCGGTGGAGTTCTCCAAGGGCGAGTGGGGGTGCGGGCAGGAGGAGATCAACCTCCGGTACGCCGAGGCGCTTCAGATGGCCGACCGCCACACGCTCTACAAGCACGGGGTGAAGGAGATCGCCCACCTCCAGGGATTCGCGGTGACCTTCATGGCCAAGTACTCGAAGGACGCGGCCGGCTCTTCCTGCCACCTCCACTCCTCGCTCTGGGACCGGGCGGGCAAGAAAAACCTCTTCGTCGAGCGGGGCAAGCCGCACGGCTCGCTCCTCTTCCAGCACTGGCTGGCCGGCCAGATGGCCCTGGCGCGGGAGTTCGCGTATTTCTACGCGCCCACCGTCAACTCCTACAAGCGCTACCAGTCGGGCTCCTTCGCGCCGACGCGGATCGTCTCGGGGTGGGACAATCGCACGTGCGGTTTCCGTCTTTGCGGCGAGGGGAGCGGGTTCAGGGTGGAGAACCGGATCCCCGGGGCCGACGCGAACCCGTATCTGGCCTTCGCCGCGACGATCGCCGCCGGGCTCCACGGCATCAAGAACCGCCTGAAGCCGCCCAAGCTCTACGAGGGCAACGCCTACGCGGACGCCACGCTTCCCCAGGTCCCCAAGACGCTCAGGGAGGCCATTATGGAACTCGAGCGCTCAAAAGCCGCCCGGGAGGCGTTCGGCCCCAAGGTGCTGGAGCACTACCTCCACACGGCGCGCCTGGAGCAGCAGGCCTTCGACCAGGTCGTGACCGACTGGGAGCTCATGCGGAACTTCGAGCGGATATGAGCAAGTCGCCTGCCGTGGTCACTGACGGCCTGGGGCCGAGGCTTACGGGGAAGGTCGCGTTCATCACGGGCGCCGGGATGGGCATGGGGCGCGAAGCCTCCGTCCTGTTCGGCGTCCACGGCGCCAGGGTTGTCGTCGCTGACCTCAACAAGGACGCGGCTCAGGAGACGGTCGAGGCGGTGAAGAAAGCCGGCGGTCAAGCCCGCGCCGTCCTGGGAGACGTGGCGGTGGAGGCCGACGTCCGGCGCATGATCGCGGAAGGCGTGGAGGCGTTCGGTGGGCTTCACGTCCTCTACAACAACGCGGGCGTTCTCTGGAAGGACCGCGACCGCTCCGTGCTCGAGACCGACGAGACCCAGTGGGAGCGCGTGGTGGCAATCAACCTGAAATCGGTCTTCTGGGTGACGAAGCACGGCATCCCTCATCTCCGGAAGGCCGGCGGCGGCTCGATCGTCAACGTGGGCTCGGTCTCGGCGCTGGTCGGGTTCACCCGCGCCCAGGACGCGTACACCGCCGCC
>OBEQ010021775.1_pt1 | contig 11382 bp, 8 predicted proteins | sample 1670901 | NCBI WGS metagenome assembly OBEQ01 (sample SAMEA104232315, study PRJEB22302) | groundwater metagenome | biome: forest; feature: aquifer; material: groundwater | place: USA | collected 2011-08-07 | depth 5.4 m | reverse complement strand
TAAGGACCCCCAATTCGAGGGTCAAACCAAAACAAAACTTGGCAACACGGAAGCCGAAGGACTCGTGTCCTCGATTGTAAACGAAGGCCTCGGCTCTTTCCTCGAACAAAATCCCCCGATAGCGCGAAAAGTAGTGGACAAGGCGTTGACGGCAGCGCGCGCGCGAGAGGCGGCCCGCAAGGCCCGCGATTTGACCCGACGCAAAGGCGCGCTGGACAGCGCCGCGCTCCCCGGGAAATTGTCCGACTGCTCCGAAAAAGACCCCGCGCTGTGCGAGTTGTACCTGGTGGAGGGAGATTCGGCCGGAGGCTGTTTTTCTGGTGATACGCTGGTCGCCCTAGCCGACGGGAGAAATGTTTCTTTTATTCAGCTGGTGCAGGAGTGGGAAACGGGGAAGAAAAACTATTGCTATACCATTCGGGAAGATGGCCATGTAGGCATTGCTCCTATCGAGAATGTGCGGAAGACTAAAACCGCAGCAGAAGGTGTAAAAGTAATTCTCGACGATGGATCTGAAATCACTTGTACTCGGGATCACCTTTTCATGAAGCGCGACGGCAGTTATTGCAGGGCAGACCAGCTTACAGCCGGTGATTCTCTCATGCCATTGCGACGACAGATGTTCAGTAGAACTGGACAAGTCGAAGCGGGCATTCATGAAATGGTTTACGACCCTAATGGGATGCGATGGAGTGAGATCAATTTAAGTTCGGAATCCGTACCTACGGCAACATCGGAACAAGCAGCAATATATTTTAACCACAAAGTTAAGAGGATTGAACCGCATGTCGAAAAGATGGACGTGTATGATTTAGAAGTGCCAGGCACCCATAATTTTGCTCTAGCGACAGGCGTATTCGTCCATAACAGCGCAAAGCAAGGCCGCGACCGTAGATTTCAGGCGATATTGCCGCTGCGCGGGAAATTGATCAACGTGGAGAAGGCGCGTTTGGACAAAGTGCTGGCCAATACCGAAATTCGAATGATGATCACCGCCATCGGCACGGGCGTGGGGCAAGAGGATTTTAATTTAGAGAAGGCGCGCTATCACAAGATTATTCTCATGTGCGATGCCGACGTGGATGGATCGCATATTCGCACTCTGCTTTTGACGTTCTTCTACCGGCAAATGCAGGAGCTCATCACGAAAGGCCACGTGTATATCGCGCAGCCGCCGCTGTACAAAATCAAGCGCAAGAAGCAGGAGAAATACATAGAAAACGACACGAAGATGAACGCGTTGCTCTTGGAGCTCGGTACGGAAGGCGCAGAGCTTGTGCAAATCAAAGGAAAAAAGAGCTTCAAAGAAAAGGTTCTGGAAAGCGTTCTAAAAACATTGAGCGAGCTGGAGACCATTGGCCACAATCTTCGCCGCAAGGGCGTGGACTTCACGAAGCTGTTGTTGCAACAAGATAAAAAAACAGGCGCTTTCCCCACGTATCGCGTGCGCATAGACAAGGAGGAGCGTTTCCTGTACACGGACAAGGAGCTAGCGCAATTGACCAAGGCCGACGGTAAGGCCGGAGAACAATTGGAGCTACACGATGAGACGGAGCGCGAAACCGGTAAAGAGGGCAAAGACAACAACGCGAAGAGAATAGACGTGCTGGAACTTTACGAGGCCAAAGATTTGGAGCGGTTGCTGAAAGATTTGGATAAGAAAGGCCTCGCCTTCGAGCTGGAAAAAGCCGACCCATCCAAGAAGGCAGAGGATAGGGCACCGCTGTTTCAGATGCGCAGTGAAGAAGGCGATGTGCCTGTGTACTCGACCTTGGACATATTGGATAATTTCCGCGCGCTTGGAAAAAAAGGCATGACGATTCAGCGCTACAAAGGATTGGGCGAAATGAATCCCCAGCAATTGTGGGAAACAACGATGGACCCCGAGCAGAGGACCATTTTAAAAGTAACGGTGGAAGATGCCGTGGAAGCGGACGAGATTTTCAACATTTTAATGGGAGACCAGGTGGAACCCCGGCGGCGATTCATAGAGGAACATGCCCCGAGCGTCCGTAACCTAGACATCTAACAGACATTCAGAGCAGGAGCTGGGACGAGATTTGCACGACTGTTTTGGTCGTGTCCCCCAGCTTCAAAGCTATAAAAGTTCAGCGGGGACGAGATTTGCAGGACTGTTTTGGTCCTGTACCCCAGCCCCAAAGCTGTAAATGGGGCTCAAACGGGTAACACCAGAACATTTAAGAGAGGCACAACACCATGGCCGACGAAAAAGGAAGCAACGAAGTTTACGCGCGCAACGAACGCATTGTCCCGATCAACATAAAGGACGAGATGCAGAATTCCTACGTGGATTACTCGATGAGCGTCATCGTGGGACGCGCGCTGCCGGATGCGCGCGACGGCTTGAAGCCCGTGCATCGGCGCGTTCTTTACGCGATGGAGGATTTGGGATTAGTACACAATCGCGCGTACAAAAAATCTGCGCGCGTGGTGGGCGAAACTCTTGGGAAGTACCACCCTCACGGGGAGGTGGCTGTGTAGGAGACGATGGTGCGCATGGTGCAGACGTTCTCGCTGCGCTATCCACTCGTGGACGGCCAGGGAAATTTCGGATCGGTGGACGGCGATAATGCGGCCGCGATGCGTTATACCGAAGTACGTCTGCAGCGGATCGCCAACGAGCTTTTGGACGATATCGATAAGAACACCGTCGATTTTGTTCCCAATTTCGACGAAAGTTTGACCGAGCCGAGCATTCTTCCTTCGAAGATCCCCAATCTCCTTATCAACGGCTCAAGCGGTATCGCCGTCGGTATGGCCACCAATATTCCGCCCCATAATTTGGGAGAAATTTTAGACGGCCTCACGGCGTTAGCCGACAATCCGGAAATCGATATTAAATCCCTTGGTAAGATCATCAAAGGCCCGGATTTTCCCACCGGCGGACTTATTTGCGGGAAAGAAGGAATCCGTTCCGCTTACGAAACCGGCCGCGGGCAACTCAAAATGCGGGCGCGCGTTGCCATCGAAACTGACCGTAAAGAACGCGAATCTATCATCGTCACCGAAATTCCTTATCAAGTTAACAAGGCCAACCTGATTACCAATATTGCTTCGCTTGTTTACGACAAAAAGATCGAAGGTATTTCGGATGTGCGCGACGAATCGGACCGCGACGGTATGCGCATTGTCATCGAGCTTAAGCGCGACCAAAACGCGCAGGTTATTTTAAATCAACTTTACAAACACACTCAGCTCCAAGAAACATTCGGCGTCATTATGCTTGCCCTCGTAGGCGGCCAGCCGAAAGTGCTCACTATTAAGGAAATGCTTTCGGAGTTTCTCCGTTTTCGGTTCGATATCATCATGCGGAGAACTAAGTTTGAACTGGATAAAGCCGAAGCGCGTGCGCATATTTTGGAAGGTTTGAAGAAAGCGATCGCCAACCTAAACGAAATTATTAAAACCATTCGTGCTTCCAAAGATCCCGAAATCGCCAAAGCGGCTTTGATAGAAAAATTTGATTTTACGGAAATCCAAGCCAAAGCTATTTTGGAAATGCAGCTCCAGCGGCTTACCTCGCTCGAGCGCGAAAAGCTCGAAGCCGAGTATTTGGAGTTAATCAAAAAGATTGAATATTTCCGCTCTGTTTTGAAAGCACCTAAGAAAGTGTATGAGATTATCAAAACGGAGTTTGCGGAGCTCAGAAAAATTTACAACGACGAGCGCCGTACGCAAATCGTTCAGGACGAAACCGATGTAGAAATCGAAGACCTCATTCAGGAAGAAGACGTTCTCGTCACGCTTTCTCATATGGGTTATGTTAAGCGTCTTCCGGTAAACGCGTACCGGAGGCAGCATCGCGGCGGCAAGGGCGTGACCGGCAGCGGCATACGAGACGAAGATTTTATAGAGCATATGTTTTTGGCGTCCACGCACGATTTCCTTCTTTTCTTTACGGATCAGGGGCGCGTACATTGGCAGAAGGCGTATGAAATTCCCGTGGCCTCCCGCGTCGCCAAGGGCAAAGCGCTCCGGAGCATTTTGACGCTCGCCGAAGGTGAAAACATCACGAGTTGCATCCAGGTAAAAGAATTTGACGACAAACATTTTCTTATGATGTGCACACAAAATGGTCAGGTGAAAAAGACCAATCTTATGGCGTATTCCCGGCCACGCCAGAAAGGCATCGACGCCATTACTTTAAAAGGCAACGATCGCTTGATCGCTTGCAAGCTCACTACGGGCAATAACGAAATCTTCATTGCTACAAAACTAGGCCAAGCCATTCGCTTTCCCGAAAAGCAAGCCCGCGAAATGGGCCGCACGGCTTCCGGGGTGCGCGGTATTCGTCTCGGAAAAGGTGATGTGGTTGTAGGAATGGAAGTTGTCCAGAAAGACGCGACGATCCTTACCATTACAAGTAAAGGGTTTGGCAAGAAAACAAAATTTTCCGAATACCGCCTTCAATCCCGCGGTGGGAAGGGCATACGTAATATTAAAGCTACAGAGAAAAATGGTTACGTGGTCCGTACTCTAACGGTTGAAGATGATGATGAAATAATCATGGTTACGTCTGGCGCTATGGTTGTCCGCTGCGCCGTGAGCGATATTCGCACAAGCGGTAGAAATGCCCAAGGCGTTCGCGCCATTCGTTTAAAAGACAAAGATAAGGTTGCCTCTGCAGCCCGAGTTGTGGCCGGCGAAGAGGATGAAGAAGAAGCCGGGTAGCCCGGCGGGGCGGGTTAAACCGCAATGTAGGCGCAAACTTTAAAAGAGGCGGGGCGATACGAAACCCCGCCCTTTACATTTTTAGGATTAAACCAATGCTCGATCTAAAATTTATACGCGAGAACATAGATAAAGTAAGAGAGGGCTGCAAAGCAAAGCATGTAGACCCCCCACTGGATGAATTTCTACGTCTTGATGAGGAAAGGAGAAAGCTCGTTCAAGAGCTGAACGCCCTCCAAGAACAGCGCAATCTCGCCAATAAAGATATCGGACGGCAAAAGCAGCAAGGGGCATCCAGCGGCGATCTAATCAAGGACATGGAAATCATTTCCCAAAAAATATCTATTCTTGAGCAAAAGGTGGGTGAACTTGACGATAAACAAACTAAAATACAACTAATCATCCCAAATATACCACATATATCGGTTCCGGTAGGAGATCCTTCGAAGAACGCGATAATCCGCGAATTTGGTCAAAAACAGGACTTTTCATTCACACCGAAAGACCATATTGAGCTGGGGAAACCCCAGAGCCGTCTAAATATGGAGGCAGGAGCGAGGTTGACGGGTTCCGGCTTCGCCGTATTCCAGGGGGAATGGGCGCGACTTCAGCGCGCGCTTATTAACTTCATGCTGGATTTCCACACGAAAAAGCATGGTTACACAGAAATTTGGCCGCCCGCGCTTGTAAATCGTCAAAGCATGACGGGGACCGGCCAGCTTCCGAAGCTGGAAGAAGACATGTATAAATTAAAAGATGACGATCTCTTTTTAATTCCTACGGGCGAAGTGCCGGTGACGAATCTCATGCGCGACGCCGTTATTGAGGGTGAGCGCTTGCCGGTTAAGTATTGCGCTTACACGCCGTGCTTCCGCCGCGAGGCAGGCTCTTATGGCAAGGACACGAAAGGCTTAAGCCGCGTGCACCAATTTGATAAAGTAGAGCTTGTAAAATTTGCCGATCCTGAAAATTCTCTTAATGAACTAGAAGATCTGGCGAAAGAAGCCGAAGCGATACTGCAAAATCTCGGACTGCATTATCGCGTAGTGCTACTCGCAAGCGGAGATTTAAGTTTCTCCGGAGTGAAATGCTATGATCTCGAAGCCTGGGCGCCGGGCTCCAAGCGATGGTTTGAAGTATCGAGCTGCAGTCTTTTCACCGATTTCCAAGCTCGCCGCATGAACATTCGTTATAAAAAACCCGGAATGAAAAAAGCCGAATTGGTCCATACGCTGAACGGTTCCGGCGTGGCTCTCGCGCGGACCGTAATTGCACTTGTCGAAACTCACCAACAAAGTGACGGCAGCATAAAATACCCAAAAGCTTTAGAACCCTATCTAGCATAACAGTGGAGTGTATATCCTTAGCGCTTGATAATTTAATGGAAGAGTAGTAATTTTATCGCTCCGTTTTTTAGATACGCCGTCCATCCATGGACTTGATATGAAACGGAGCAATACATCGTGTATCGGAGAGGTGGCTGAGCGGCCGAAAGCAACTGCCTGCTAAGCAGTTGAGGGGGCAACCCCTCCGGGAGTTCGAATCTCCCCCTCTCCGCCAGTTTTATTTTTCAGCCATATTTTAATTGTTAAATATTAAGAATAATCCTTACGCGCCGTTTTTTGGTTACGTCGTTCGTCCATGAACTTGACTGAAAACAGGGCGACAGAAGTTACGCTTCGTTTCTTTTCCACGGCGTCCATCCGTGGACTTGATTTGAAACGAAGCGGCGCATCGTGCGTCGAGAGGTGGCAGCGCAGTATCCCAAGTATGCGCAGTCCCTCTTCCTTTGAAATAAACCCAAGTATGTAGTTATCGCTCCGTTTCTTGGTTACGACGTCCATCCGTGGACTTGATATGAAACGGAGCAACACATCGTGTATCGGAGAGGTGGCTGAGTGGTTGAAAGCGGCGGTCTTGAAAACCGTTAGGGACGTAAGTCTCTCGTGGGTTCGAATCCTACCCTCTCCGCCAGTTCATTACGGCAGCCCCAAGTCAGAAAATTCCCTTAGCAATAACCTGCTTTTTAAATTAAAAAACTAATCGTAGCGTTCGTAGAAGATTTGGGTGGGGGCGTAGCCAAGCGCAAGCGCCGTTTCTTTGACAGCTTGAATCATATTATTCAAACCGCAAATATAGATGCGCTTGCTTTTGGGATCGCCGGCATATTTGGCGAGTTGGGTTTGGACATAACCCGTTTCGCCCTTCCAATCGGTGCCGGCGCGGCTAATGGTGGGGGTGTAAACGAAATTAGGGTGCCGCTTTTGAAGTGCCCGCCATTCGTCTTCATACGGGATCATATTTTCGTAACGAACACCAAAAATAAGGGTTAGTTTCTCTCGGAAGCCGTTTTTAAGAAGGGCATGAATCATGCTTCGGAACGGAGCTATACCCGTTCCCGTTGCGACAAAAACCGGCTCGAAATCAATTTTCTCCGGCAGGATAAATTTCCCATAAGGGCCCTGCAATTTAATTTGCTCCCCGCCTTTGAAATCCCAAAGCCAATGGGTGACCTCGCCGTGCTCAACCAGCTTTATACAAATGTCGATATGATCTTTAACAAAAGAAGGAGAAGCGATCGAGTAGGCCCGTTTCGTTACGCGGCTGGCGTAGGGGTGGAGCAGGGTAACGAACTGCCCGGCTAAGAACTCAATCTGCGCGCCCGGTTTTAAATGAAATTCGAGATGGCGGGTTTCGTTCCCGAAATCTTTGATATTTTGAACCGTCGCATCAAAGATTTGAGGAGTAATTTTGCCGCGGGTTGTATTCGATGATTCTGCTTGAGCCATAGCGGGCGCATTATACGGTACCGCACCGCAAAATTCATAGGAAATTTATAGATTTGCCACGATACCCTTTGACCGTAGCCTGATCGGTTGTATCATATTCTCTATGCAGCACACTCAAAAAGAAGTCGTAACCATTTCTTACTTCGCCTTTCTGATTTTTGTGCTCTATCAGCTCGTCAAAACCTTTTCCATATTCTCCGGCGCGCTTTTCTGGGCGGCTGTGCTTGCGTTCACTTTTTATCCGGTACATAAGTGGTTTCTTCAATTATGCGGCAAACGGCAAAACGTTGCGGCCGGCATTTCTACCGTCGTCATGTTCTTTATCGTATTCCTGCCCGGTTTTTTTATCGTCAAAACGCTTGTTTCGGAAGGCATCGATCTGTTCCGGCAAGTGACGGTTTTTATTACGCAGGGAAAGTTTCAACAGATGTTTCAAAACCTGCAGCAATTTAGCTGGTACCAGCGCCTTCAGGAAGAAGTGATAAGCTCGGATTTTTTGAAACAGCATTTGTCCAGCGTGCTTTTGCGCCTGGCGCAGTATTTTGCAAACTTTGCGGCAAGCCAGGCAGCCGACCTTACGAAAAATATTGTTTTCGTATTTTTAAATATTTTTCTTACCATTGGGCTTCTGTTTTTCTTTTTTCGAAATGGGAAAGGCATGTACCAATTTGTGTACGGGCTAACGCCTATGGCAGAGAAGGACCGTAAACAGCTTTTCGAAAAGATCTACAACACCTTTGCCGGCGTGATTCGCGGGCAAATTTTGACGGGGCTCATTCAAGCCTTGATCGCGGGTACCATATTTTTCTTTCTCGGTTTTCCGGCTTCCGCATTTCTAGGTCTTCTAACCTTTTTCGGTTCGATGGTCCCGGTGCTTGGGGCGTCCTCCGTGTGGGCAACGGTCATGATTTATCTGGTGCTTGTTCAGGAAATACATAAGGCTGTTATTCTATTTGTGTTGGGCACGCTGATTATCAGCATGAGCGATAATATTTTGAAACCCATTTTCATCGGAGAAAAGACAAAGATTCCCGTGTTTCTCATATTTCTCGGAATGTTCGGAGGCCTTCAGACCTATGGGCTACCCGGCGTCTTCTTGGGCCCTGTTTTAATTACGATTTTGTTTGTCCTCATCGATATCTACCGCGAGCGTTATTCTCTCAAAGAAAGCTAATCCCGGCATGCAACGTTTTCGTGAATCAAAAAAACGGAAGTCCGCCTTGTCCCTGCTCGTCGCTCTTTCGCTGGTATTTAGCTTGGCGTCTTGCGCGAGCACAGGGCCAAAAATTTCCAAAGAAGACCGCAGGCGCGTGGAAGAAGAATTTGAAACAAAATTTCTCCGCGCCTCCACCGGCTGGCTGAATAGAGTGTATCGTGTGGCTTATCAACTCCTTCGCTCGCCCGTTCCCGGGTATGCCGGTAAAAAACCCAAATACGGATTCGTAGGGGTCGGTGTAGACGATCTTAAGGAGTATGCGCGGAAGACTAACAATATCGATAAGGATATCCGCGGCATTCTGGTACGGGGCGTTTACCCGGGCAGTGAAGCAGAGGGGGTTGACGTGAAAGCCGGCGACGTAATTATCGCACTCGACGGAAAGAAAATAAAAAGTCTCGGGAGGTATTTTAAGGTCATCCGTTCAACAAAGAAGAAAACACTTACAGCCGAAATTTTACGCGAGGGACAAACTCTGGAACGGGAGTTCCCCGTCGAAAAAGTGTATTACAATGCTCAGTTTTTCTTGGAGCCCACGCCCAATGTGGATGCGAATGCCGCTTATTCCAAAGTCCAAGTGGGAATCGGCGCGATCCGGTATTGCCAAAACGATGATGAACTGGCTACCATCATGGGTCACGAGCTCGCCCACGTCACGCTAAAGCATGTCATTAAGAAAACGGGAATCAATATTGCTACCGACACGATGTTTGGCGTGGCGGCCAGCGTTCTTAATTATTTCACGTTCTCCATGCTCGGCAGTCTCATGGTTTACCCGGCGCACGAGGCTACCAACGCGGCGATTTCAAGGCGCTATGAACGTGAGGCCGATTATTTTGGGATGCAGCATGCTTTCCACGCCGGTTATGATGTTGGGCACGGAGCGGGTGTATTCAGCAGGCTCGCCACTGATGAGCCCGGCTATAGTCTTTTAGCCTATACTTTTTCGACACACCCAAAATGGCCTGAGCGGTATTTAAGGCTTCAGAAAATCACCGAAGAACTCGAAAAACTTTTTCCGGAGCAGGCCAAAACGATTCAGCAAAAACCGGACTGGGGGATTTCGGTTCCGGTAAAGCCGGGCGAGACTATTCATGAAGCGCTTGAGAGATTGTCGCAGATGGAAACGCCCGATGCAGCGTCAGCTCCTGCCGCGGCGTAATCAGGACCAATGGAATAAGTAAGGCCAACCTTCCCAATCCGGATAGAGATCGAGCATCTGAATATCCGGCACCCAGAACGTCGTAACATCCAAAATGCCTAGATTGGTGCGGTAAAGCGCGTTAAGTGCGCCGTGCCCGATCGATTCTCCAATCGTTTCTGTCGCGGCTTCGCCGAAGGGCCTTAAGATTATTTCCGTCCAAGAAAGTCCAAAATTTGTTATCCCGCGGATAATCCTGTAAGGCATCCGCCATCCGTACGGGATGTCGGCATCTTCCGCTAACGCGGGGGGTGGTGAAAAGGCGAATTGAAAAGCGAGAAAAAAAACGGCGAAAAGAAAAACGGTTCGCATTTTTCCGGTCATGTTTTCGCCATTTCCGGTTTCGCGGGTTCTGCATAAGCATCTTGCGGCGGGAATTTCTGCGCTGCCGCTTTGTGAAGCCAGGACCAAGCTTTTAACCAACGGACATCCGAATCGCGGTCCGCAAAAATCTCGCTGAATTTCTTTTTGCGTTTCAAAATTTTCCAAAGCGCCAAAATTTTCCAAAAGAGCGCGTTTAATACAAAGAAATCGAGATTACTATGATCGACATAGTCCATGGGCAAGCAGGGTTCGGTGAGAAAAATCCAAACGAAGTTATTCCGCTGTGCTTTAGCGTACGCGTCGAGAAGCATTTTTTGCTGCACGTTTTCGTCCGGCCTGGAAATTAAATAAAGATAACGCTTCGGCCTGCCGTAACGCGCTTCGTAAATGCTGCGGTTTCTTTCTTGTAGTTCGTACCATTCCGGCCTTTTCTTAAACGAACTGTGTTCTTCGTGATAGACATAAGCGCCTTTGGCGTAGGCAATTTTAAATCCCGCCTGAATCGCGCGCTGGCTGTAATCCCGGTCTTCGTAATAGCCCATGCCGAACGTTTCGTCCCACACGCCGATTGTTTCAATTAATTTCCGCGTAATGAGAAAACAAAATCCCACCGCCGTCGCCATTTCGGAATAGCAACCGCTCCATCGGCCGCGAAGTTTTTTTGCATAATCATCGACCGATTCGTTCTTAGCCGGGGGCCAGCCGGAAGAATTGCTGATGGGGTTTACGATGCCGATGTCCGGTTCTTGCTGGGCAACCGAAATCATTTCCGAAAGCCAGCCTTCGGTGACGATGGTGTCGTTGTCGAGAAGGCAAATATAATCCGCGTCTGAAGCGTAAATGCCCTGATTTGCCGCTTTAATATTGCCGAGGTTTTCTTCGTTCCGAATGAGTTTAACGCGGATGCGCGGGTCGCGCGTGAGTGATTCTAAATAAGAACGCGCTGGCTCGTCGCTCGCGTTATCGACAAGAATCAGGCGAAAAGGAATTTCGGTGTGGCGGATAAGGCTTTCAACGCAGCGTTTTGTGCGCTCAAGCTGATTCCAAATCGGTGATACGATATCGATCGTGGGCATGGCGCTATTTTACGGCTTCGAGTTCGAAGTACATGTTGTAGGGCGGGTAACGGTGGCAGTAATACTTTTCGTAGCGGCGGGGGG
>OBEQ011183421.1_pt1 | contig 11383 bp, 7 predicted proteins | sample 1670901 | NCBI WGS metagenome assembly OBEQ01 (sample SAMEA104232315, study PRJEB22302) | groundwater metagenome | biome: forest; feature: aquifer; material: groundwater | place: USA | collected 2011-08-07 | depth 5.4 m | reverse complement strand
TGACATCTGGACAAATAGCTTCATCAATTCTGGCTTTTTTGCTCTCTATATTTTTTGCAAACTATGTATCAAAAGACGTCTATGGTCAATATAAATTCGTCCTCTCTGTGACTGGCATCCTTGGAGCTTTGTCCTTAACCGGTATGGGCCAGGTCGTCATACAGGCTGTGGCCAGAGGGTCTGAAGGAATTTTGAAAGATGCCGTAAAAACCACACTCCGCTGGGGCTTACTTATTTTATTTGCAGGCCTTACAAGCTCAATTTATTATTTTCTAAATGGAAATAATACGCTTGGATTTGGACTGTTAATAGCTTCCATAGCTCTTCCTTTAACAAATGCCTTTGGTTTATATGGCGGATATTTTAGTGGTAAGAAGAATTTTAAAATGAGTACAGTCTATTGGGTCCTCTCCCAGACTGTCTTAACTCTTGGGCTTATTATTATATCTCTTATTACCAAAAACGTTCTGGCTCTGGTCGGGGTTTATTTCTTCATAGGAGTTGTCACTTCTCTATGGAGTTATCGTCATGTACTACTCCAATATAAACCAAATGACGCTAAAGATAATTCAATGATGAGCTACGGAAAACATGTCAGTCTTATGAATTTTTTCGGCACAGTGGCAAATCAACTTGATAAAATTCTAGTCTTCCATTACCTGGGAGCCATAAATTTGGCGGTCTACTCTTTCTCTCAAGCTATACCGGAGCAAATCAAGGGAAGTTTTAAAAATCTTTTTGCTATCGCCCTGCCCAAATACGCCACATTAGAAAACCGAGACCTCCGAAAAAGTATCCTCAAAAAAACTGGTCAGCTGACTGTCATTACAGTGGCCATAGTATTTTTATATATAATTTTTGCCCCACTGGTTTTTAAAATCTTTTTTCCAAAATATATAGAAGCTGTTATTTATTCTCAAATTTATATCCTAGGACTTATTGCCATACCCGGAATTTCTCTTTTTGCCACATACTTTCAAATTAAAAAGGCCACAAAAACGATGTACAAGCTGACAATGGTCAGCAACGTCACCACAATTATTTTGACAGTAGTTTTAATATATAACTTTGGCTTAAAAGGAGCTGTCATTGAAAACGGCATCTCTTGGCTAATAATGCTTTTGGTTAATTATTACTTTTTTGCTACGCACCAGGAAAATTAAAATCTCTTACTCACCATAACTTTTCTGGAAACAGAATAATTTTCTGTTGAAAATTTTCTTCGCGCTCACCTCTTCATGGGTTCCGCGATGTTCCACAAAAGTTATGCCTCGACGAGATTTCAATTTTTCAATTTTGTCCGGAGAAGATAAATTTTTTCGTGGAAAAGACTTGGAAACATATTTTTAAATATATTATCCAATAGAGGCTGAAGGACACGCGCCAAACTTGGGACTGCCCAGAGTTTTGGAATAAATAATCCATAAGGTTCCGCGGAGACGATATTAAAATATTTCTTTATTACCTTCTCATAATCAGGATAATCCAAATAGTCCTTTGTATAATCTTTGCCAGTTAATTTTATTTTGACATGTAATGAATTCTTGCCAGAAGCAGAATATACAAAATATCCTGATGGCCGTAATTTTTTGGAAATAAAAACCATTTCGTTCTCAAAATTTTGGGCATGAACACCAAGCTCGATTACTAAATCAAACTTCCCTTCTGGCTCCTGCCCTCTTAAAAAATACCTAGCTCGTGGATCTTTAGTTGTTTGTCTTGCTTGTTCCAGCATTTTCGGAGAAACATCAATCCCGGTTATTGATTTGAAACTTCCCGGAAGCTTTTGTAATAATTTTTTGACAATAACTCCATCAGCTGAGCCAATTTCCAATGCATCAGAATTTTTTAATTCTCCTGAAATACAAGAAATTAGGCCTAAAAATAATTGCCTTCGACGCTTAAAAAGAAACTGAAAATAACTCTGGGTTTCCCCTTCATAGCGTTTCTTAGAATACCCTCCGCTTTCCTGGTCATAAAAATCTACTGTATTATCGGTTACCATATTATTTTTTCTTTGCAGTTTTATTTGCAACTTTATTTGACAGCATTGTAGCATATGAAGCTAAAGTGGCTTCGGCCCAGCGACTTTCATCAAAACTTCTCTTGACTCTCTCGAACCCAGCTAATCCAAAAGCTTCTGCTTTTTCTGGATTTTCTAACAAGTCGAGTATCTTCTCACTTATTAAAGTCACATCTTTTGGATCAACTATATATCCAGTCTTATCGTCCACAACAATTTCAGGTGTCCCTCCAAACATAGTACCAACAACTGGCTTCTTTGAAGCCATTGCTTCGAGATTTAACGTTGGGAAAGGATCAATATATTGGGACAATACTAACACCACGTCCGAAGAAGCGTAAGCATAACTAATTTCATTATGATCTATCCATCCGGTAAAAATAATCTTGTCTTTAATACCAAGCTTATCTGCTCTTGCAAGCATTTCTTCAGCGGATTTATTCTTGGTTCCGGCAACAAGCAAGACTACATCTTTCATTTCAGCCGATACTTTGGCTAATACATCAACTGACACTTTTCCGCCTTTTGTTCCACTTAGTCTTCCACCAAAAAACAAGACCTTTTTTGTCTGAAGATTATATTTCTGTTTGAAGTTTTCCAAACTTTTCTCATTAGTCCCCCATTTTGAAACATCTATTCCGTTATGCAGAAGGTCAACGGGTGAAATACCTCTACTTTCTAAAATACTTTTCAAAGCAAGACTCACAGCAAACATCTTGTCTACCGACATTAGGTATTTGCGTATAATAATATTTCTAAACGGGTTATAGCGAAACTTGTATCTGAGAAATAGATTGATGGGGCTAGTGGAATCTGGAACAACATTACCCGAAGAATCTATTATGACCCCAAGCTTACCGTAATTAATTGAGTAAAAATCATGAAATGTCAGAAGGACTACTTTAGAATATTTCTTTGCCATCTTTAAACTTGCGTAAGATAAGTACTCATGGACATTGTGGGCGTGAACTACATCAGGTTTTAAATTTTTCAGTATGTTCTCAACTTCTTTTACTACCTTCCTATTATTTAGACTCAGATAAGCCCTCCAACGCATGTGATAATCACTATGAATTCTGTACACGATCAGATTGTTGTACTTAGAAACTCCAGCATCGTCGTGATTTCTTGTTGTTGTGATAACATAAACATTATTTCCTTTATCTGAAAGCTGAGATGCCAAATTTGAAGCTATAATATCTGCACCACCTAAAATAGTTGGAGGAAAGCTGTCTGATAAAATAACTATTTTCATCCCAGTAGTAGAAAATGACATTGCTCCCGGAGCAAGATTTTCAGATTATAAATTGTTAATTTCATATCCATCATATTATTACATGTCTATCATTTTCACTATGGGATAGCCCTGTACCGTGCGAACCGTGTACCGAGCTATGCTCTGGTACTGCGGTTCGCTCTGGTACTGGGGCATATTATTTCCCGCCTCCTCGGCGGGTCGCCGAGGAGGCGACTTTCTTGGCCACTATGTAGACATTGGCATAAATTATTTTTGCAGGAAATATTTTATCCAAGCCGCCTGTAATTTTTTCCAAATATCGAAGAATCCTGACTTGCCATGTCTTTGAACTTTTGCCCTGATATGGATTAAGCATTGTGAAATGAATCATTTCGTATATTACTCCGAAAAATCCGCCGTAGCCATTACACTCAATTATTTCAAAACCATTTGTGGAAAAAAGAGAGCTCATTCCCTCTTTTGTATAACGAAAATAGTCGTGCGGATCAGCATGATAAGGCACAAGAAAAGGAGCTGAAACAATTGCCATTCCACCCGGCCGGAGTACTCGAGCGATCTCCGAAACCATAACCCAAGGCTTTTGAACATGCTCAAGAACTTGAGTAGATATAACCGTATCAAAACTACTATCTTTAAAGGAGAGCTCTAAAATGTCACCCACGACATCAATATTGGGACCTGACACCATGTCAAAAGTGGTGTATTTTGTCGTTTTAGGCTTAATTATATGCCTATATTTGGCATTCCCCGCCCCTAGGTCAAGAGTCTCGCCTTTTATGTATTTTAGGGTATGTAGAACCACGTCCCGTGTCTTCTGTGGGCTTTTCGGTTGCATATCACTATTCTACACACTTATTTTTTATACTCCAGTTTTACCTTATGTTTTCCAGAAGTCAGGGGTATAGCAGAGTATATATAATTTGCTCTCAAAAGCTCTGTCTCGAGACCATCAACCATAGCTTTCCATCCTGGCAAAAGAGTCTCGCCTATAAAGAAATGTGCATCTTGCGGAACATTAAGAGCAAACTCTTTTTTGTCTCCAGTATTTAAAGTTGGAATAACACTTTGAACATATTTTTGATTTGTAATAGACATAGTAGTTGTAGAAGATTCGACTAGTATGGTCGGAGTATTGAATGTGGAAAGTTTTTCCATTTGAGAAATAAATGTTTCTGTTGGAGAAACTGAAACTATTCTATCTGTTAGAAAATATCGAGGATAAGGATTCTGAAGTTCATAAATATAAAGTTTTGATTTGCACTGTCCGACATCCTCACTGAAAACCAGGCTAAAATCTTTATCAGAAATTGAGAAAAGGGTCAGGAGATATTTGACATTCATTGCTCTATAAATATTTTTACGAGCAATTAACTGCAAAATTTTTTCATCGAGAGATATTTTTTCTCCGGAGATACTATGATTGTCAGTCGTTGGTGATCGCGATCCGACATAGCCTATCATGTCAGAAACTCTGGCAGTAACATAGGGCTCGTAGCCATCAGCACTTTGGAGCCCGTAGAGAATAGGCAAATCCGGCTCAAGAAGTTCCCTTCTCAAACTAAAATCCTGATTGGAAACATCCCAATTGCCTAAGTCCGGAAAAGAACACCGTGTGGACTCATCAAACATAGTGACATCCATAAGGGGAGAGAAGATGCGAAACGGCTCCACAGAAGTTTCGCTGTCTTTTTCTCTTGATTTTATAAATTCTGCGGTTTTCGGCGCAGTGACAAGCTCGGATTTTGGGATTCCGACAATGCGTTGTGCATAGAGCGCGCTAAAATTCAGAGTTGTCAGCAATATTGCCAAAATAAGAAATCTCTCAAAAGACAGAGTCTTGATATTTTTGACAAGAAAATATGACAAGATACCGAAAACAAAAAGTATGGCTATGCCAGAATTAAAAATATAAAGCTGATCAATAGACTGGTGAAGATAACTATTTATAATATTGTAATAATGCTCTGGAGGAAATCGGCCGACAGTTTTGCTATAGAGATGTGTCAGGAAATAATTTTTGAGGAAATTCTCAATGGCTATGAAAAAGAATATTTTTAAGATCGAGAAAACCCCGACGATAGGCAAGACAATCCAGAGGAAGACTCTTTTTATCCAGAGTAAATAAATTTGTATTTTGGGGTAAATCTCTTCTCGATTTTGCCATAGAACACTGGTACTCATGGCAAGGACAATGCCTAAAGCAAAATCCCCGACAAACATCACTCGAAATGTCTCACGGAATGAACTGTAAAAAGGAAGCTGGTGGAGGATAAAAGCAATTGGCGAATATTTGACAGAAGCTGCAAAACAAAAGACAAAAGTCCAGAAGAAAAAAGTAAAATATTTATTTGTCTTCAATTCTTTCCAACAGAGAAAAGAAAGTGAAAAGATAAAAAGTGGCAAAAGTCCAATATAATTTTGAAAACTTTGTGAGACAGCTAGATACGGAACTTTGAAGTTGGGTAGAACATAATAAATCAAATGCCATGGGACATAGGCATAAGCAGTAGCAGCGTCCAGTGTCACTCCGCTTGATCGTGCTGTAAGAGGCAGAAAATCCAATATAGCTTTTATTTGAGTTAAGCCAACCAAAAAAGAGATGCCGAAAGTTAAAACAAAAAAGAGAACGTGAATCAGAATAGAATTTTTAGAATAGCCTTTTTTATATTTGTGCCAAAGAAGAAAAAGAAAATAAAAGCCGGTCAGAGTATAAACGTATATCAGAAATTGGACATGGCCGGATAGAAAGCCCCAGCCAAATAGAATTCCAAGAAGTAAATAAAGGAAAAATGCTCGAAGTAGTTTCGAATTTATTGCAATATCAACTAAATACAGAGCCAAAGGCATCAAAAGATAATAGTTGGTGATGATTATTGTTTCGGACCAGAGCATTACTTGGCCTGCAAAGATAAAAACCGTAGCTCCTAGAACAGAGACTAAGTGTCCTACTTTTATTCGCCTCATAAATAAATACGAAAATACGTAGGCTAAAATAAGATACGAGACATCTAGAAACCTGAATGTGTCTACTGAATCAAGAAAATGGAAAAGTAATTTGTTTAGAGGATTAAACCATGAGGAATTAGTGGACACATATATTGGAAAACCAGAAAGAATACTTCCCGATACTAGACTTGTGCCTTGAGATAGAAAAGTGTAATAAGGCACAAAAGTGATGAGGACATCAAGATGTGAGAAAATCTTCCCGCCAAAAACAACATCTCTAAAGATAAAAAGTATTGCCAGAATCGGTACTAGAAAGACCAGAGGGTTTACAATTTTTTCTTTTTTTAAGAATTCTCTCATACGCTCTTATAACAATCCAAAACTAACTTTGCCTTCTCTTTTATATCTTGTTTCTTGGCCCAAGCAATACAATCTTCGGCCTTAATAGATCCGTTATCCAAAATAGAGTGGATTTTATCAGCAGTCTCTTTGAGGTTGAATGGGTCAACTAAATAGCCACTTATACCCTCTAAAATAGCCTCGGATGCCCCAGAGTCCCTTCCCCCTATGACTGGCACACCATAAGCATTGGCCTCAAGGTAAACCAACCCAAAACCTTCCAGAGTGGAGCCACTCTGACTAGGCGACATTAGAAGCAAATCTGCCTTAGCATAAAAAGTCTCTAGTCTGTTGCTATCTACAAAATCCTGAAAAACAACATTCTCTTTTAGCCCCAGCTCTTTTATTTTTGATTTAACTTCTTTCAGGTACAAATCATTTTTATCATATGAGCCGACTATATTGTAAACAAAGTTTCCGTTGTAATTTTTTCTATATTCAGCCAGAGAATTAATAGCTTCCAAAAGACCTTTTCTGCGTTTTATCGCTCCGACAAATATTATGGACTTTCTGTCATTATTTTTCTTGTGCGAGCCAGCAGAGAAACTTTCCAAATCAATACCATTTGGTATGACAACTATTTTACGTTCATCAAAATCCTCTTTGTAAAAAGTTTTGTATTGTTCCAGTACATATTCTTTAGTAAACGAACTAACCGATATGATTCTGTTTAATTTTTTGTAAGCTTTTTTTATCAAAGGACTGACTATCATCAATTTAACCATTTCTTTTGTAAATCTGTTTGGTATAAAAGAGTAGGTGCCGTGAACAGTCAAAAAAGTTCTGACATTTTTATTTAATTTCAAAAATGGCAAAAGGACGACATATGGCTCAACTAAAAAGTGAATGATGTCCGGTTTAAAAGAGTTGATTGTCTTTTGAATTTTTCTTGAAGCTCCGAATATTTTAAAAGGATTGGTCACACTCAAAGGAGAGTGAAGTATGGCTTTTTGGTGAACGCCAAAGACTTCGTATAAATTATTGCAGACAACAAAAACATTATTATTTTTTGCCATCTCTTTTGAGAGCCCGTTGCTATAACGACCCCAACCGTCATTTGGATTTAAACTGCTTGTCATAAAAAGAATTTTCATATGGCTTTAGTGGTCAGCTTGTAAATGACAAAGTGGCTATCGTTATAGACTTCATTTACTGGAAATTTTTTAACCTTTGTCATTTCAGTTTTATTATCAAGATCAATAACGATATACTGAACCTTAAAATCAGTCAGGAATTTTAGGATATTTGGCTTGATATCCACCTGATAACGATTATACATATAGTCAAAGTCAGCCTGCATATATGGCCCTTTTAGAGCTTTGCCTGCCCCGCCATAAAGCCCAACTTCCCTCTCTATATCTGCCCTAGTTAGCCCTCCGGAGAGGAACTTTGAGACTAAATATCTGTCCTCGAGCTCTTTATCGGAAACCAGTTGCAAGACTCCAGATGGGTGAAATAAGACATAATCTTTGGTGTAAATCGGAACATAGCCACTAAACCTGTCGTCCGCCCAAACTACACTCGGCTGACTGGCATTTTCTTTGAGCCAGTTGAGAGGGCCTCCGTAGTTTTGTATATTTACTAAATTCGCTTTGTTCAGCTTGAAAAATGGAAAAGCTCTGGGAATATTTCTGACCATCGCTCCAATACAAACAAGCATAATCAAAAATAGACAGATTTTTTTATAAAGATTAAGGGAAGAAATTTGTGATTGGTAATTCTTTATGAAAATCGAGAGGTAAACAAAGAAAGTCACTCCAAACCACCAGATAATAAAACGCCCAATATGGTTAGAAATCTCAAGCTCCCTGCCAGTGATAATATTGCTGCCAGATGCGACAAGAAGTCCCAGACCCGTGATCAGAATAAAATTATAGATTTGATTATTTTCCTCTGATTTGAAAGAGGGAATCCACTTTCGCGACAAAAACCAGAGAAATATTACCGCTACGACCCAGCGTCCATAATAATAAAATTCCATTCTAGGAATATGAGTGTAGAGGAGTCCTATGCGATTTATTGTTTCGGGATAAAGCGGGTTGGATATTTGAATATAGGAAATAATAAGAAAAGGAATTGAAAAAGCTAAAATTATAAAAAGTATTTTAATAAACTTTTTCAGCGCCTCCCAATTTTTAGAAATGAGAAATTGCAAGAAAACAATAATAAACGTGAAAAAGACGATTTGCAAGAGATAAGTGTAAATGTAAACGCAGTAGAGACTAGACAGAACGACAAATAATATCTTTTTCTTATTATCTTTTTCTTTCAGCCACAAAAATAGTGTCAGGAGAAAAAGTCCGTAGGCAGGAAAAACTACTTGCATAGCTACAGGCCTGACAAAAAGCCAAAAAACTTGGATGTAGGTCAGAGTTGAGAAAATAAAGCTTTCTCCGTCACTGCAGTCAAAATGTTTGAATAAAAAGTACAGAATGAAAACAAAAACTTCTGACCAAAAAATAATGTTGAAAACAATAGAAATGTTAAAAGGAATACCGAGGACAAAGGGTGCTGAAGCCAACCAGTCGCTGACAAAGAAAGCTGGGGAAATACTCTTGGCATGTTCAATAAAATAAGGATTACCTATGAAAGGATGCCCCCGAACGACATTATTTATTCGAGCATAGTAGTACGAGCTGTCCTCAATATATTCAGGCACAATTCCCTTCCAAGAAGCCCCGACAGCAGACCAGATATGAAAAACGGGAACGAGAGAGACTAGAAACACAGCAAGAAACATTAAACCCAGGTATATTTTTTTAGTTTGGATCATTATTTTACAAAAGAATAAATCTCGTAGCGATCGTCAGAGTAGACTGATTTTAGCCATTTGTAACTTTCCAAGTTTCCTCTCGCTCGGCTGGTTTTATCAATTATGACATAGTCCAGACGATATTTTCCAAGCTGGCTATGAATGTCCTGCTTCAGGAAATTGGCGTATGAATTCTCCACTCTTTTCTCTGTTTCTTTATACCAATTCTGCCACTCGAGGGCCGTGCCGAGTTTTGCAATCCATGGGTCGCCGCCGCAACAAAACATATCCCGCCAATCTCTAAATAAATAGGCTCTAATCCAAACGTTCTGCTTTTCCAGGAATTGTGGAAGCTCTTTTTCTGTCACTCCTTTCATCCAGAGCCAGGCGAGCATATTATGGAAAACTCTATCTCTCGGAACCCCCTGATAAATATGATAGGAATTATAAACATCGCAGTCTGTCATCGCTGGAATAAAACGATTGAGCTCCAGGGCCACCGTATCGTCTTGGACGACAAAAACTACGCAGTTTTTCTGGTTGTGATTATTCAGCCAGTTCATAACCGGTTTTTCTTTTTGAAAATCGGCAAGTTCTGGAAGCGTATCGGAGTTGTTCGGTAAAGTTTTTACTAAAAGCAGAACAAGAAGCGCGACAAGAATCCATCCCAAGAGTCTGGCAATTTTTGGAAATAGTGGACTGACACCACGAGCGAGCAAAATAACCAGAGCAAGACTTAAAGCCACATTTGTATATTGAGTAAAATGCTGTGGCCAGATAGTCCAGCCGAGAACAATTTGAATATTGAAAACTATTTGATTAGCAATAAGCAAAGAAAGAACAAAAACCCACCAGTTTTGCATCCATAATTTTTCTTTCTTATAAAAATATGCAAACCAAGTAAAAATCAAAAACAAAACTGTGAAGATAAGAGAAGTTTTGTTTAGAAGTGGTAATCGTGTATAGAAAAGCCCCTGAAGACGCGGATCGTTTAATCCGCCTACTGCATGACCTGTCACTAGAGAAAGTATTGACGGACCAAGAAGAAGCAGAACTCCTAGAGCGCCAATTCCTAGAACCGCGCCAAGTCTCAAGGCTTTTGATTTATTTTGGTGAAACAAAAGAGAAATGATAAGCAGGGCCGTCAGAATCCCTGCATAAGCGAAAGAAAAGAAATAGCCAATCATCAGACTTAAAATCAGTCCGGAAAAAATATAATACCAAACAGGATGTCGGTTGTCAGAAATAAAAATCCGCCATATTAAAATCATGTAGCCGAGCAACAGCAACATTCCGGTAATCGGGTTAACCGGCCGAGTCCAGGGCGAAAGATACCCAGAAAAACTGCCAAGCAAAAGCTTGTGCAAAAAATCCACGCTCGGCAAATCAAATCCGAGAGTGACGACAAGTGCTCCGACCACAGACCAAAACTTTGATTTAGTTACACCTTCTAGAAAAATATATGCCAAAATAAAAAGAAGAGTCGGAAACAGAAACTTATAAATCATATCGACATTTACAACAGAGATCCCAAAAAGAAAAGTTGGAATAGCGTAAATCCACTCCCCTGTCGGTGGAACAAGAGACGGCCAATCTTTGTATTCATAAAAAACAGATGAACCGACAGAGTAGTGCCCCTCAACAATCTCGTGCACTCGCCCAAGATATTCCCCCTCGGAATCCTGTATCAAAAGTGGCATCCCTTGATAATTCGCCCCGATAGAATACTGCGCCAAATAATAAGGAAAAATCGAAACCAGCCCCACAAGTAGAGCAATCACCAGAACCGCCCATCTCTCCTTTAACCACTCCATTTGGCCTTATTTAATCATTTTTTCGGCTAATTTACCAGAGGTGTCAGTGGCCTAAAAATCGGCTATAATATGTCTATGCAAGACCGACACCATCAGACAATTTATGAGACAGAGATGGGTCATTTTTGGTACAGAGTTAGGAGAGAGTTGGTGCATGATTTAATTCAAAAATACTTTGGAAAGAGGTCGGA
>OBEQ012961538.1_pt1 | contig 11384 bp, 8 predicted proteins | sample 1670901 | NCBI WGS metagenome assembly OBEQ01 (sample SAMEA104232315, study PRJEB22302) | groundwater metagenome | biome: forest; feature: aquifer; material: groundwater | place: USA | collected 2011-08-07 | depth 5.4 m | reverse complement strand
CTCTTCCCCAAGTCTCTCACCTTCTCCTAGCGCTTCTCCAAGTGCTTCACCAGCAAGCACCCCAAATACCCCCACTAGCTTACTACAAGAACTACTGCAACTCTTTAATAAACTATTCTCTATCTTTAAATAACTTGGAATTTTTTGAGGGATTACTTCTTGGTAATTTTGTGTTTTTTGCCGTTTGTGATTGTAACGATATTGGTTGAACCTGCTCCATTGTTGCTAATTGTTACATTGTTACCGCCTCCTTGAGAATCACCATTACAACAGTTATTTGATGCAGTATTAGTACTACCCCCCACAGACACACTAACATCAGTTGTGGTTCCACCAGTTGTTATGCTGGTACTACCTCCAGTATTTCCATTTGAGTTATTTCCACCTGTATTGCTGTTTGTTGTGACTGTATTAGTTATATTTGAGTTATTGGATTGGGAAATATTGCTACAGCCACAATTGCATCCACCACCAGTTGGGGGAGTACAAGGGTCACCTAATGCTTTAACTCCATCTACATCATATCCATCAGCAGTTGGCTCAAACAAACTCTTATCACTAGTATCAGTGATTCTAACAAACTTAGCACAAGAAACTCCCTGAGGTTGCTTAACCGTTCCAGTTTGGGAAACTGATCCAGCATTAACCCAAGTTGTTCCATTAGAGGAAAATTCTACTTTAGCTGTCTCAATTGGATAGGGCATGTTTGTTGATTCAAAAATCATTGAGCCACCTTGGATACCATTAACAAAACCTAAAGTAATAGAACCACCAAAACCTAAAGAATAAAATGTACCTTCAGCATTAGTTTGCTCAGCTACACCTAAAGCTGAGGTAGGATCACTTCTAACAGGTAAAACTGCACTTCCATTTTTTTGTAAACCTTGTGCAGTTGTAACAACAGTATCAGCCCAAGGTCCTGCTCCATCTGGTGCAGCAGCAAAAGCTGGGGTTACAAGAAATAAGGGTAAAACAGTTAGTGCGGATATAATTAGAGTTTTATTTAGGCAGTCTTTAATCATTTAGTTAGGGAGAACTGACAAAAGAATACTGCAAAAAAACCAACATTACAACTAGCCAACTTTATATCAAAACCAATCAAAATATGGAAAATAGTTTTTTCCAAAGGCTTTTTAATATATATTCAAAATCCGGACTATATGGCTCAAGCGTAAAGTCTTCTTTAAGGTTTGCACCGACACTCGCAATGAATTGTTTATTAGAATTTTTATAAGTTGAATTCCCAATTTCTATCTCTAAAGTTTGCGCTGGAACTACAAATTTAAACTCTCCATTTTTATTAGTTTGTGTTTTAAGGTTACTACCTAAAAGTTTGGCATCAGCGTTTTCAATTAGCCCTCCTAAAGTATTTACAACTTTTCCACTAATAACTGCTGGGTCATAATATTTTTTTAGAGATTGAACTGCTAAACGAGGAGTATTGTCATCATTAAGTAATGTCGTTGAACCACCTGAGATAACCCAATAATTTAACCCGCAAATTATATCTTTATTTTCAAAAGCTAACTGTCCTACTTTATCTATATAATCTGCTTGCTGTTTCTCAGACATCACACCATTAATATCTGGGATAGGTGCACCAAACTCTCCTAAAAAAACTTTGGCATTAAACATTTTGTTTAAAGATTTAACAACTTCAATTAAATGTTCAGGGGTTTTATCATAATGATCAATTGCTAAAACTCCACCTAATCTTTGGATAGTATCTTTGTAAACAGTCTTCCTTGCTACGTCTGTATTAAATGACCAAATCCCACAATTTACATCTTTACCAATTTTTTCAAAAGCATTTTTGCAATTACTAAATGAATCAAGAATAAACTCATTAAATTCATTAAGATTTCTCTTTTGTCTTGGGTCCCCAATTATCCCTGCCTCTGGTTCTGGGGCTGGTGTAAATATATCTTTATCTTTAAATAAATCTGGATTTTGAGTTATAAATCTGTAGGTTTTTTGAATATGTTCACTGGCAGTTGTTAATTTTGGATAATCAAACCATCCTTCCCATCCTGAAAAATTTCCTCTAAACCAAATATGTAAATTATATTTCCTTGACTCATCCACCCACATCTTCATCACCGGTATAAACTCATCATCATACGGCGTATCTATCGCAATATAATTTGCCCCAATATCTGCAACAGCTTTTACATGAATTGGAATAATTTTCTTAACAATAGGATTCCTAGAAGTATCCCTTGAATACTTCATTGTGTCTATGGAATTAATCTGCCAAATCTTCTCAGAAGCAAAAATTTGAGTAGGTAAAAGTAAAAATAAAATTCCTAAAAATAAACTACAAAGCTTTAACATTATTTCTCTCAAAAATTAAAATATCAGGAGAAGTGTAAACCTTTGAGAAATACTTATAAAGTCTTCCTTGCACGTCAGGTTTTTCATATATATTTTTCCATACATCATCTTCTTTTTGTATAACGATCCATTTAGCATATTTCTCGGGTTGCTTCATAGATTCCCCCCAATATGGTTTATTACCAATATATATAACATCCTTCATAGGAATATTTGCTCTTATGATACTCATAGAACGGGAGAAATCATCCAATAAAACCAAACCGTTATCGTAATGTTTAGACATCCAATTTTCAGCATCGGGCTTCTTTGCTGTTGATAAACCTTCAACTCCATCGGTAACACTAATTACTTTTGAGTAGCCACTAAAATATAGGCCAAATTGAATTACAAGTAGAAAAATTAATAACAATTTAATACTTTTTTTAGCATGATAAAAAAGTATTCCGAAAAATAGCGCCGCTGCTGGTAACATTAAAATTCCATATCTTACATTAAATGTTCTCCATTCAAAGTTAGCCGGAGTAATATGAGGGATAAAAATTATGGACTGTCCAATATAAAGAGTTATTACATTAAACATGAAGGGGGCCAAAAGCACTAATATAATTAAAGTTTTAAATAGGCTCTTATCCTTAATTAGAAAATTAAAAAATCCTATAAGAAAAATAACAAAAACAACTATGCCAATATTTGTCATTGAATCAAAAAAATAATATTGAACAGCAATGAATAAATTGTGATAAGCGGGTAGTTGTCCTTTTTGCATCCAGCTTAATTGTTGAGTCTTTGCTGAATAAGCACTATTTGTAAAATAAAAGGGGTCTCCTAAAATCAACCAACCCCAAACAAACCATAAAACAATTCCTAAAAACGCTAGGACAGAAAAAAGTATTATCATTCCTTGAAGTTTTTTAATACGCCTATTATGCAGTAAATAAAATCTTTCTTTTAGAAGTGTTGCTATACCTTTTATTTTTTCTGTTTTTAAAATATGCCAATATTTGTTAATAGGCAAGTAAACTACAATTATAATTATTGCCTCAATAAGAACTAGGAACCAACCATCATACCTACTAAATGAAGCACAAAATCCAAACAGAGCTGCAAATATTAAATATATGAACTCTTTGTTCTTTGCCCTATCATCAATCTCAATTACTTGTCTATCTCTTAACGCTATCGAAATAAAACGAATAAAATAATATGAAGACAAAATAAAAAAACAAATGAGCAAGGGTTCTGTTAAAGGGGTCGTCTGTAAATATAAAATATTAGGATTTGTTGCAAACACAAAAAAAGCTATCAAACTTGCTAAATAATTCTTAGTTAAGAAAAAAGTTAATTTATAGATATAAACACAAGAAATAACAAAAGATGCTCCTGATACAAACGAACCGGCAAGACCCGTTCTATATAAAACATCCAACTTAATAAAAGGCAACATTAGTAAATGTGGAAGAGGTAACCATATTCCACCTAATTGAGCCATCCCTGGAGTAATGCTATCCACAACCCTTTTTGGAATATTTAAATGCGATTCCGAATCTCCATAAGCAATAATTAAACTATGAAGAAGAGAATATTCAATAGCTACAAAACTTAATATTATTGATAAATCCAACACAATGGAAAACCAAGGAAGACCTTGTAACCAAAGTTTAAATCTTTCAACTTTTTCTTCTGATATCGTTATCTCAAACAACTAATTTACTCCTTCTAGAAAATATCGGCATTATAAAAAGCACGCTAAAAATAATTGCAATTACGATTCCAAAAATTATCCAATAATATTGAAGCAATGTAATATAACTATGAAGAAAGTTATTATAAAAAAAACTGCTACTTTTACCCGCTAATAAGTAATCTATGTTATAAGAAATACCATATTTCATTTTTAAGAAAACTGCTTCTGTTATCGGTGGTACTGCATTTGTAGTCAGAGCACCAAGTAAAGAAACTGCTACTGAATAACAAAGAAGAAAAAAAGCTAGTAAACGAACAATAATCTTATATCTTGTCTCAACTAGAAACATTGCAATAAAACAAGAAAGAAAAGCCATTGAAGGAATTAAATATCTAGGGCCAAATGCCCATCCTCCCCAAGGATCTCCCCAACTCGAATAAAATATTAAGTTAACAATAGCTAGAGAAATAAGAATTGATTTCTCTAGATTTATTTTTCTTAGAGCAAAAATAATTCCAATTATTCCTAATATATAGATAGGCGTATAAATAAAAATTCCTTTATCTGGAGCTATCAATAATGTATTTAATCCGCTGACTATCAAATCTTCTCTAAAAAATTTAATAGGATTCTTTTTACTTGCGAGTTCATTCATTTTTTTAATATTTTCATCCATATTTCCTTGATCTAAATGTTTTTCCTGAATAGTTTTATATCCGAGCAATCCTCCACTAACTTTTGTCCAACCACCAAAATTTACATAGTTATAATAACCATGCAGTAGCGTAATAATAATGAAGAAAATAGAAGTGAGTATAATTGCTTGTTTAAATAAAATTTTGTACTGATAATCGGATTTCTTAATACTTACTGACACTAAAAGAAAATAGATCATTACAGGTAGCATTAATATTACATTCGGATAATCTATTAAAATCGCAAGTGCATAATTAAGCCAAATAAAAAATCCCCAAACCCACCCCCATTTTCTTTGAGTTTTATACCGCCAAACTGCATAAAAAGAAGAAATAATAAAAAATACTGTAGACTGATGTTGATATAAAGTTCCAGAGTAAGACCATGAAACTGAAGCAAAACCATATATCAAACTAGAAAGTAAACTCGCCCAAATAGGAAGTTTAAAGATATGTTTTGAAATCAGAAAAAGAACAATTAAATTTAATACAGCAAAAATAGAAACAACCGCAAAAGAAAATACCTGGGCCAGATTATATTTCAACCCTAAATTATAAAAAGGTAAGGCGAATAAAGAAATTCCTGGTGCAAAAAATATATAAAAATTTCCTTTATAATATCCCACATCTGGACTTGCTGCATCAGCCTGTTCTTTGGATAAAGCAAAGGAGGAGTGTTCTGATAGGTTTTGAGTTAATAAAAACCTTCCCCGTTCAGGGGATAGCTCAAAAGGTTTGGTTGCTTGGTCTAAATTATTTTTAACAGCACTCGCTGGTAGATTTCCATAAACTCCTCTTAAAGTTAAGATATATAAAAAAAATCCTAAAAAAATTAGCAACAAAATTGCTATAAAGCTTTTCATAAATTTTTTGTTGAAGTTACCACATCCCAAGTTGGATTAAAGTTATCAGCATATTTCTTTGAGGTGTACTTTATATAAATGCTAGTGAGAAATATGAATAAACAACCTAAAGGGTTTTTAAAAAATTCAAGAATCATACACCACCAAAACAACAAAGAAGGTTTGTAGTATTCCATATCAACAATTTCCCCAAATCTTTTCTTCAAGATAAGTTGATATGAATTATTTCTAGTAAACCATTTAACATAATCGGAAAAGTTACTAGGATTCTTATATTTTACAATGGCATTTTTAACAAATCTAAATTTAAATCCCTTAGTAATGCAAGAAAAGTAAATATAAGTGTCAACATTTCCAAGTGCCTTATTTTTTTTTGGAAATTTAAGCTTTTGAATAAATAATTTACTTAAGACCAAAATCTTACCATCGCAAGAATATTTACTATTACCATTATTAATCTTCAATCTCATTCGATCATAAGCATTTCTACTGGAAGTTATTGCATTTTCAATGAAATTACTCGAATCAAGTGGTGTAGGACGTCCACACACTAATCCAACCTTATTTTCTTTAATAAAAGGTTGGATTAATTTATTAACTAGGTACTCATCTTTTATTTGAATATCATCATTAAATAAAACTACAATTTCCTGTGATGTTAATTTCAAGATTTTTTTCAGTGAACCAGAAAAACCTTTTCTTTGTTTATTATTAATAATAGTGATTTTTTTATTCTTAAACTTCTGGGCAACTTGAACTGTTTTATCTTTACTAGCATCGGAATGAACTATTATTTTTACTAATTTAAAATCCAACTCCTTTTGGCGAAGAATTGCCTCTAAAAGTTGTTTAATATTTTTCTCAGCATTATACGCTGCTATACCAACCGACAAGTTTATTTTTTTAAGCACCTAAAATTTCCTTCCATCTTTCATTCTCTTTTTTTCTTAGACTCTTAATTTTTTTTAAGGTCCTCAATTCCAAATATTTTTTTTGCATGTAGGCTTTCATTAATAAATAATATAGATTTTCTTGATTAACGTCTTCAATCTTGATGAAAAAATCTTCCATACCAAGATCAGATACAATTCCCTGTGTTTTATATTCATAAGAAATCGCTACAAATGGGGTACCTTGCAGAATTGCTAATATATTTGAATGCATTCTCATTCCCAAAAGAAGATCTATATTGGAATAAATCTTTATTGATTTAGTGAGATCTGTGACTTTCTTAATTTCTAGAACTTTAAGACCTGCTGCCTTCAATTTTTTTACAATTTTTCTAGTAACTTCAAAGTCTACATCTCCATAATTCGGAGCGTCCACTTGAACAATTGGTTGAATTATCACTTTATTTTCTTCAGAGAAATTTACTATTGCCTGAATGATTGAATTTTCAAACACATGTTGTTCTCTTCTATTCAACCATTTTCTTACCGTAAATCCGAGGATAAACTTTTTATTTTTCTTTCTCTTTGCCATTTCAATATTCAACATTAGAGCCATATCACTAGATAGAACTAGGTTCTTTACCTTGTTTTTTTTCAAATGTTGATAAGATATTTTCTCTCTGGCTGCAATAACGTCAAAACCTTGTAAGACATCTGCAACATATTTTTCTTGCCACCCATAAGCAAAAGGTCCAAAGCTTAAAGGTGTAATTATTTTTTTGGCTTTAAATAGTTTTGCATATTGGAAAAGCAGACAAATCATTAACAAATTAAGAGATTGGGTTATTCCTTTTTGGGATCTTAAATATCCACCTCCCACAAAAATAATTAAATCAGCTTTCTTATAATCAATAATTAATAAATTTAAATCATTATTTAAAGGTATGTAAAATCTTAATTTTAAAAGCCAAAAAGTAACTAACAAGAGTAGTATTCTATAAATCCTCGTTAAGGTGTTCCTGTTTTCAAAAACTCCCCAGCTATAAAGAGTGTTATTAATATTCTTTGCAATTCTTTTTTCATAGAGTGGTGGGTCAGTACTATGAACTGTTAAATTAGCATTGGGATAAACCTGTTTTATTAAACCTACAAGCGGCATCAGTGTTGCCTGATCACCAATATTAGTTGGTCCTGTAGAGTTTGGAATAAGTATATTAAATTTTCCCAACATATTATCTAACAGATAAACTTTTTGATGATATCGAAGGTGTCCAAATTGAATTTACATAGCGATCTTTATTGGGTCTAATTTTTATGTATAAATAAATGACTAGGTAGCAACCAAAATAAAATGGATTTCTCAAAAAAAACTTGAGGGTTTCTCGTAAGGTAATTAAAATGGGCACTGTATAGTTCTCTTTGACAAATTTGGCATCGAAGTAATTCAGCATTTCATCTGGTCCAGCCAAAAAACGCTTACTTTGTCTTATATGATCCGTAAAACTATTTGGTGACTTATAAAAAACCTTAGCATCCTGATTATAAACAAATAAGTATCCTGCACTTAAGCATTTAAGATAAGAATACGCATCCTCAGAAACCATTGACCGCCATTTAAGTTTATTCGCGAACGATGCAGAAAAAACCCTGGCTCTTCCACAACATAAAAGCAGATTATTACCATTCTTCCAGCTGGAAAAAATATTATTCTTATAACTAGCACTAAAGTTTATTATTCTTTCAAAAAAAGTTTCCGCTTTAACTAGTTTTAATTTTATTCCTACTAAACCAATTTTTTTGTTCTTATAAAAAGGTTTTATTGAATTTTGAATAAAAAAATCACTATCTGGTAAAACATCCGCATTTAAAAGAATTATTATATCTCCCCTAAATTTTTTGAATATTTTTCCTTGACTTAAAGCTTGACCTAATCTCTTTTTATTTTGTATAAGTTTAATTCTTTTATCTTGAACACTTTGTATTTCTTTAACAGTATTATCGGTAGAACTATCGGATACAACTATTATCTCCTTAAGAATAAAGCTATTTCCTTTTTGTCTTAGTAAAGAAGAGAGGAGTTTTTTTATGTTAGCTTCTTCATTATAAGCAGGAATCCCTATTGAAACCGTAAACTTTTTAATCATTTTTAACCCCTACTTTTGTTGTAAATGCCATAGGCCATAAAGCTGTCATATTTTTCTCTTCTTTTAAAGCTTGATATTTAAGGAATCAATTAATTGTAAAAATAGAAAAACTTTGAAACGGAGCTTTCAAAAATTGACTTGCTGAAAGTTTGTACATTAGTATTTTTGGTACCTGATATTCTTTCGGAACTATTTTTCCAAAAAATTTTTCCAAACGATAGTGTGCTGCTATAAATCTCTTGTTTTGACGTAAATAGTCCCTTAAAGTCGTTGGGGAGCGAAACCAAACTTTAGCTGACTTAACATTTATAAATTTGAAACCCTTTGTGATACATTCAAAATACATAAAGGCATCATTTGCTATCATATCTCTTGGAACATGTATTGAATTGAAAAACTTTTTTGATAAAGCCAAAATTCTTCCATCACAACCATAAACATTATTTCCTTTTTTGAGCTTATATCTCAAAAAATTGTATGGGACAAAGCTGGCGTTTATACTTCTTTCTATAAAACTCCTACCTTTTCTTGGATAAGGACATCCTCCTACCAATCCTACTCTGCTATTTCTTACTAATGGCCTAATTAAATTTTGAATTACCTTTTTATCAGCTAAAACTACATCAGCATCAAACAAAACTAAAATATCTTCCTTGGTGATTTTAAAAAGATTATTCAAGTGTTGTGACTTACCAATTCTCAGCTGACTATCTATAAGTTTTATTCTTCTATCTTTTACTTCATTTACTCTTTGCATAGTAGAATCAGAACTACCATCTGAAATTACGATAATTTCTTTTATAAGATAACCGATTTCTCTTTGGCTCAATATTGATTCCAAAAGGTTTTTAATATTAGCTTCCTCATTGTAGGCTGGTATACCTATTGAAATTGAAGTTATCTTTTTCATCTAATTAAATTTAAACTTTTTTCCGCACTATTTTTCCAATCAAATTGTTTGGCCCAGTTTAGGGAATTTATTTTCATGATATTTCTCAAGTTTTTATTTTTTATTATTTTTTGGATTTGGTGAGCAAATATTTCAGATTTTCCATATTCGACTAAAAATCCTGTATGTGGATTTCTAACAGAATCTCTAAGGCCTGGAACATTGGATGCAATGACTGGTGTTCCACAAGCATTAGCTTCTATACTAGTTATACCCCAGCCCTCTTTTAATGAAGGATTTACAAAAACCCAAGCTTTTTGATAGAGACGAATCTTTTCTTCTTCAGAGATTTTACCTAGAAAACTTATTTTATCCTTAAGATTTAATTTTTCAACTAACTTTTGTAGATTCAACATTTCTTCTCCATCCCCAGCAATAGCAAACTGAACATTTTTTTGCTCTTTAACAATTTTCTTAGCTGCTTCTATAAATATATTTACAGATTTATAGAACTGTAATCGACCTACATATATTACTAATGGATTTTTACTTTTTATTGCGGGTTTAAAATTATTTAAATCAATACCTGAATAAATTATTTCTATCCCAGCTTTACCTAAATCTAAATCCTGGATCTCTTTTTTAGAGGACTGAGAGATAGTTATAAATTTAGTTTTCCTATATGCCCATGGCATTAATCTATTCTCTAAAACTTGGGCAAACTTTGCTAAGGGTTTTGAAAGAGACCTTAGAAAAACTTCCTGATGAACATGAAACATTAAGCAATAAATACGCTCTTTTGCATAAAGAGGAGTAAAAAATGGGATACCATTTTGAGAATCTATTATTACATCATATTTCCCTCTAAATCTTAAAACGTAATACCAAAATGCCCAGAAGTAGACAAAGTAAAATCCGCCACGTCTTACAACTTGTATTCCATCTATAACTTCATTTCTGGGACTTTGTCCATCATTACCACAAAATAAAGTTACAGCATTTCCTTTTTTAACCCAGCGTTTTGCTAACTCATGAATATAAACTTCTGCACCACCTGCATATTTATGTTTAGTATCACGCCAATTAAAAATTAAAATTCTCTTTTTAGAATTATCAGTTCGGATCCCTTGCTCCATCCTTGAGAATACATCAAACATATCTATCAAATTTCTTAAAATAAATCTACCGTTTCTTTTAATTAAATGTAGACTTAAGACCGCCAACAAATTAAACACACTCACATACATAATTACATTTACAATTTGACCAATACTCCCATGGAATATATAAATTCCAGCAATCATTAAAAGTGAAGTAATAAAAGATAAAAGCGAAAAGCTGTAGTGATGTCTGGTTAAATGATAAATTACAAAAACATTTGATACTGTAAAAAGTGCAATTGCTAAACAATAGTCCTTTAGGTAAGGAACAATAACTAAAGCTTTAGCTCCAAATAATATTGGAATAAAAAATGGCCCGAGCAACCCAATAAAAATAAAGGCAAAAGTAGTAAGCAAAACAGAACCCCAAAGAAATTTATAAAAAATACTATTTGGGTTTTTACCTTCACCTAAGTTTCTACTGACGAAAGTCAAAATTAATCCATTTAGAAGTGATCCAAAAAAGTAAACCATTTTTCCAGCTAAAGATAAAAGAGAATATTCCCCTGCAGTTTTTGGAAGTAGATAATGTTTTACTAAAACTAAATCTAAAGTTAAAAACCCAACTGTAGCAAGACCACTAATTGCTGCAGCTACAAAAAATCTTCTGGGAAATTTATAGCTTTTATTTTCTAAAGTTTTTGTAGGTATTTTAAGTTTTAAATTAGTAAATAAAATTACTAAAATAAATGCTGCAAGAATTGATAAAGGAATTGAAACAT
>OBEQ011069818.1_pt1 | contig 11385 bp, 12 predicted proteins | sample 1670901 | NCBI WGS metagenome assembly OBEQ01 (sample SAMEA104232315, study PRJEB22302) | groundwater metagenome | biome: forest; feature: aquifer; material: groundwater | place: USA | collected 2011-08-07 | depth 5.4 m | reverse complement strand
TAACGCCCGAAGAATCGCATCTCGGACACTTTTTTTGTATTCATATCGAAAAAATAGCAAAAGGACTAGATAGTATCTAGTCCTTTGACGCTTTTCAGCACTGCTTTTTGTCCATTAGGCCTGAATATTTGTTTATGATTGTGGCATACTTGGTTGTGAGGTGTTTTGTTTAGCTTAAATCTTTCTTCACGCTCTCCCTATATTCTTCTGCACAACAATTTATGAAATTAAATATGATCATGAAAGTTGCTCCAAATAGCACTAAAATTCTCAGGCTCACTAAAATAACAATAGCCCCTGGTTTTTCTTTTTCTAGTTCTGAAAATGTTTCACAAACAACTAGAAGAATAAACAACATTACAACGATCCAATTAAAAGCACTCAATCTTCTTTCGTTCATTTCACCCTCCTTTTTTCAAGTTTCAGAACAAATTATATATTATCATTTATATTTTTTATTAGCAAGTTAATTTCTAAATTAAAACTCTTTGAATAATGAAAGAACTAGCGGAAACACTTCTTTGGAATGTGGGGCTCGGCCTAGTGGCCTTGAACGCATTCCAAAAAGTGTTTACCGATAGTTCTTAATTTGACGCTCAAATCCTTTTCTGTTATCTTCTAAACAATCCTTTATATGCGCAAAAGAAATGTTTATGTTTTAGTCCTCGTTGTGGCGTTAACGCTTTTATCAGCGATTTTCATTTACCCAAAATTTTTTGATAAAAACTACGGTTTTCGCAACTGGCGGCTCGGCTTGGATTTAGTCGGAGGCGGTCATTTGGTTTATCAAGTTAATCTTGTTGGCGTTCAGGCGGGCGATCGCGAGTCGGTTGTAAATGGTTTGCGTGATGTAATTGAAAAAAGAGTCAATCTTTTTGGCGTCAGCGAGCCACAGGTCTTTGTTTCTAAGGCGGGCGATAATTATCGTTTGGTGGTTGAATTGGCTGGCATAAAAGATATTGCGAAAGCAATTAAAGAAATTGGTGAAACGCCATTTCTGAATTTTGCCGAAGTTGATTCCACTAATCCGAATAAGCCACAGTTCAGTTTTACTAATTTAAATGGCCGATATGTCGTTGGCGCTCAGTTGGTTTTTGACCAAACAACCGGCCGTCCGTCAGTTACAATTTCTTTTAACGACGAAGGAGCAAAAATCTTTGAGGAACTTACCGCAAAAAATGTCGGCAAGCCGGTGGCCATTTTTTTGGATAATCAATTAATTGAAATGCCCGTTGTTCAGGAAAAAATTGCTGGAGGCAAAGCCAGCATTACCGGCAATTTTGATGTGAAAGAAGCCCGCCAAATGGTGGAGAGATTTAATGCTGGAGCATTGCCCGCTCCTATTTCGTTAGTTAATCAGCAAACCATCGGCGCCGGTTTGGGGGCGGATTCTTTGAATAAAACCGTCTGGGCTGGGTTAATTGGCACTTTGTTAGTTATGGCTTTTATGTTGATTTATTATCGTTGGTATGGCTTGGCAGCCGCCGTCGCTCTTGTGATATATATTTTTCTAACCTTGGCTACTTACAAACTGTTTGGCGTAACAATGACGCTCGCCGGCATTGCCGGATTTGTTTTATCAATTGGCATGGCGGTTGACGCCAATGTTTTGATTTTTGAACGAAGAAAAGAAGAGGTGAAAAAAGGCGTATCCAATGTCGCCGCCATTGAAGAGGGGTTCCGTCGCGCGTGGCCCTCTATTCGTGATTCAAATATTTCCACAATTTTAACTTCAATTATTTTATATTATTTTATGACCGGTTTTGTTCGAGGATTCGCGCTCACGCTTTTACTCGGTGTTATTATTAGCATGTTCAGCGCGATTACGGTTACCAGAACAATATTAAAGGTATTCGCAAAAAATTAATATGATTATAAAAAACAAATATATTTTTTTAGCCATATCGGCGATTTTAGTTATTGCGTCGGTTGTGGCATTGGCGGTCTTTGGATTAAAAGAGGGAATTGATTTTATTGGCGGCACACAATGGGAAATGAAAGGCGTTAAGTATGAAACAATTCGGTCCGTATTGCCGAAAGACGCCACTATTACTGCGGGGGGAAGTCAAAGTTTTATTGTTCGATTGCCAGAATTATCAGAGTCAGATCATCAAAAATATCTTAAATTAATCAAAGAAAAAAATCCGGTATTGGTTGAATTAAGTTTTGAAACAATTAGATCGTCCATTGGACAAGAATTAAAGAAAAAAGCAATTTGGGCTTTCTTGTTGGTTCTTCTCGGTATTTCTTTGTATATCGCCTTCGCCTTTAGGAGGGTTTCTCGTCCCGTTAGTTCCTGGAAGTATGGCATTATCACTCTGCTCACTCTTTTTCATGACGCTCTTATTCCTGCCGGTTTGATGGCTTTATTGGGATGGTTATATGGCGCGGAAGTCGGAATTAATTTTATAGTCGCTATTTTAGTCGTGATGGGTTTTTCCGTTCATGACACGATTGTTGTTTTTGATCGCATTAGGGAAAATATTCAACTGGAAAAAAATTCCAATAGCGGTTTTGCCGAATTGGTGAATAAAAGCGTTTTACAAACCTTTGCCCGTTCCATTAATACTTCTTTAACTCTTGTTTTAGTGTTGTTGGCTCTATATTTTTTGGGCGCGGATTCGCTTCGCAATTTTATTTTGATAATTTTAGTGGGGGTGGTTGTCGGCACTTATTCTTCAATTTTCGTGGCCAGTCCATTATTGGTTTTGGCGGAAAAAAAATGATATTTGACCCCCGCACCTAACAAAGATTACAAAGAATGCGAGCGTCAATCTTTGTTAGGTGAGGGGGTTGACATAGATAATACCTAATGTTAGACTGTATATAACAAGTGAAAAATATATGAAAAAAATGCCCGTAGACAAATTAGTGAGCATTTTACTAGCGGATTTGCCCTCTCGCCAAAGAGAGGTTGTTGAAAGCCGTTACGGCTTAAAAAACAGCGCTCCAATGACTCTGGCCGAGATCGGCGACAGATATGGAGTAACTCGGGAAAGAATCCGTCAAATAGAAAGTTTGGCTTTGGCTTCCGTAAAAAGCAAATTAGACCAAAAGGATTATCAGACCTTTGTTGAATTTGTTGTCAATCATTTAAATAAAATAGGAGGCCTTCGTCGGGAAGATTTTTTAATTTCCGATTTGGAATTGGAAGATAGTAATAAGATTAGATTTTTATTGGAAATAAGTAATCAGATCCACTATCAATCGGGAGACAATGTTTATCATTCATTTTGGTATACCAACGAAGCAGTCCAGCAAAAAGCGAATTCCTTTATCAATAGATTAACCGAGGTTTTAGTTGCCGAGCAGGACTGGAAGTCGGAAATGAAGACCTCTTTTGCCGATAATTATCTTTCTATTTCCAAAAAGTTTTCTTTTAACGGTTATGGCGACTTTGGTTTGACGGAGTGGGCTTATATCAATCCCAAGACGGCTCGCGATTGGGCTTTTCTTGTTTTGAAAAAAGCGCAAAAGCCAATGCATTTTACGGAATTGGCAAAAGTGGTAAATGGTTTGCGTAAAGAAAAAAATACCAATGTCCAAACAGTTCATAACGAATTAATTAAAGACGACCGTTTTGTTTTGGTAGGAAGAGGCATTTATGGTTTGAAAGAATTTAATTTGATGGCTGGAACTTGTAAAGATGTTATTGCTCAAATTTTAACTAAACATGGTCCCCAAACATCCAAGAACTTAATTAAGTTGGTAAATGAAAAAAGAGATTTCAAAGAGAACACTTTAATTTTAAATCTTCAAAGCAAGAAACACTTTGTTCGCATGGGCGATGGACGCTATACTATTCGCGAAGTATAATTAAGTAGTGGTAGCAACGCTTTGGGATATTTGGTTTAATGTCTGGTGGTTAGTTGTGCCGGTTGTTTTGGGCATGACTTTTATTAATTTTTGGCTATTTTATATCCGTATTTCTTATATTATGAATATGAAATGGATCACTTTGCGAGTCAGTGTGCCCAAAGAAAATCCCCGAACACCATTGGCGATGGAGCAGGTGTTTAGCGCTGCCTATTCAACCTTTTCCCACGGACTTCGCCTTTCTCAAATATATTGGGAGGGCATGGTTGAGGACTGGACTTCGTTTGAGATCGCTGCCTTTAGCAGTGGCGTGGCGTTTTATATCAGGACACAAAGCAGTCATCGGCATTTATTTGAGTCGGCAATTTATTCCCAATATCCCAATGCCGAAATTGATCTAGTGGAGGACTACACAACAATTTTGCCGAATGTTGTTCCGAATAATACTTATAATCTTTTTGGAGCGGAAATGATTTTAGCCAACAAAGACGCTTTTCCAATTCGCACCTGGTCTTATTGGAATCAGCCGCTAGAGAAGGAAGAGAGGGCGGACACGATGGCTGTTTTATTAGAAACATTATCTAAATTGAAAGAGGGGGAAATGGTTTGGTTTCAGATTTTAATTCGGCCAACTGACGGAGAGTGGACAAAAGCCGCTAAAAAAATAAGAGATAAAGAGGCCAAGAGAACAAAGTCGGAAAAGAAAACCAATTATTCTAAAAAAACATCGGAATTTTTGAGCAATCTGATTTTTGCTCCCTTTAGGCAACCCGTCTGGGAGGAGGAAAAAAAGGACGAAAAAGAAGCAAAATTAACCCCCGGCGAATCCGATGTTGTTAAGGCGATAGAAAATAAAATTGGAAAACTGGCCTTTGAGACCGGCATCCGTTGGATGTATATTGCCCGAAAAGATGTTTTTTCCGGTTCAATAATCACCAGTTTTCTTGGTTTTTTTCGCCAATTTAACACCTTTAATTTAAATTCAATAAAGCCCGATAAACCCACTTTGACGATTGGTCGTCAGCCCTTCCGACAGAGGGGGATTTGGGCGAAAAAAAGACGATTATTTGAAAGATACCGGTTTCGAGTATTTCCAAAAAAGTTTTCCATGTTTAACATTGAAGAATTGGCAACGATGTATCATTATCCAAGTTCAATAGTTGAGGCGCCGATGTTGCGTCGGGTGGAAGCGAAAAAAGGCGAACCGCCACCGAGTTTACCCGTTGAATAATTATGAATGAACACATAACACTGTTAGGATTAACAAATTTTCGCAATGAAAAGCGAAAATTTGGAATAAAAATTGACGATCGCCGTCGCCATATTTATGTGCTTGGAAAAACTGGTGTCGGAAAAAGCACGCTTTTAGAAAATATGATTATTGACGATATTCGCGCCGGCAACGGCGTGGCGTTTTTGGATCCTCATGGTTAGTCGGCAGAGAAAATGTTGGATTTTATTCCAGAAGAGCGGCTTAATGATGTGATTTATTTTGATCCTTCAGACAATAAATTTCCCATCGCCTTTAATCCACTAGAACAAGTGAGTAGCGAGTTTCGTCATTTGGTGGCATCCGGTATTATGGGCGTCTTTAAGAAAATTTGGGTAGATGCTTGGTCAGCTCGCATGGAATATATTTTAAATAATACTTTGCTAGCGCTTTTGGAATTTCCCGGCACAACGCTTTTGGGAATCATGAGAATGTTAAATGACCCGAATTATAGAAAAAAAGTTGTAGAAAATTTAAAAGACCCGGTTATTAAAAGTTTTTGGGTTAACGAGTTTGCCCGTTACAGCCAAAAGTTTGAAACGGAGGCAACGGCCGCCATTCAAAATAAAGTTGGACAATTGATTTCTAATCCATTAATCAGAAATATTTTAGGTCAGTCGCAGTCCTCCATTGATATTAGAAAAATAATGGACGAAAAAAAGATTTTGATTGTTAATTTGTCAAAGGGAAAAATCGGTGAAGACAATTCGGCTTTGATGGGGGCGATGATTATTACCAAATTGCAATTGGCGGCGATGTCGCGGGTGGATACTTCAGAAAAAGAACGCAACGATTTTTATCTTTATGTGGACGAATTTCAAAATTTTTCCACCGATTCCTTTGCTAATATTTTGTCTGAAGCAAGAAAATATCGTCTGTGTTTAACTATGGCTAATCAGTACTTAGATCAATTAGACGAGGCGGGGAAAACGACAATTCGTTCGGCGATTTTCGGCAATGTCGGCACAATGATTATTTTTCGAGTTGGCGCCGAAGACGCGGAATTTTTGGAGAAAGAATTTATGCCGGAATTTGAAGCGCAGGATTTGGTTAATTTGGCTAAATATAATGTATATGCCAAATTGATGATTGATGGTTTGGCCTCACGTCCTTTTTCCGCTCAAACTTTAAGTCCATATGCTAGGCCGCCGATATCTTATAAACAAGACATCATTGAAAACACTCGCCTTAAATACGCCATTTCTAAAACTGTTGTGGAAGAAAAAATTGCCAGCGAGTGGCTAACGGATAGTCAAAAGTCGGCTCAAGATAGAATTGTAAGGAGAGACGAAAAGCCGCTTTCGGAGGCCTTAAGGCCGCGCGAAAATAGATATTCTGATTCACGATATTCCGGTTCCGGTCATCATTCCAATCCTCGTCAACCTCATTTTTTCTCCGACCCCAGTCGGAGTCCGACTTCGGTCGGACAAAATTCCCCGCCTCCTCGCCAAGCTCCACCGCTAAAACCATCGGTGGATGTTGATGAGCTAAAGAGGGCGCTGGAGAAATCACTAAAAAAATGACTTCGGCTGAGCCGAAGTCATCCTGAACGGAGTGAAGGATCTATTAGATCCTTTGTCGCTCAAGCTCCTCAGGATGACAATTGAAAAAAAGAACGCTATTCGCGTTCTTGTTCCAACTTGTCTTCTATTTTCGCCACTTCCCAATCTACTAAAGGCACTTTCTTATAATCTCTTCTTTCTCTATATATGCCTAATTTTTTTAAGTCATCGTCCATTGCTTGTTGTATGGTTATACCGCGCTCATCAGCTAATCTTTTATACGATTGAATAAATTTTGGTAGTTTTGATTTATCATCTGTTTCATTATAAATATCGTCCCATGTTTTTCGGGATTTTTCTTGAGGCGTCTCTCGTTCTATTTCTACCCCACTTTCCAATTTATTAACTTTATCAACAAGTATATCAATAAACCTTGTACTTCTTTGAGTTCTTTCTGTTAGGTTTATGAGCCATCTCCTTGCTAAAAATGCCAACAGGAGGATTGTCAAAATCAATAAAACCAAGCAAAAGATTTTTTCTTTCTCCACATCTTCCTCCCTTCAAGGTTCTTACGACGCCTTGTCCACCCTTTCCACATACTCTCCCGTCTGCGTATTTACTCTTATAACATCTCCGGTATTAATAAACAATGGCACGGAAATTTTGGCTCCGGTTTCCAATTCGGCTTGTTTTGATCCGCCTTGAGCGGTGTTGCCTTTGTCGCTGGGCGGCGCTTCTTTAACTTTTAACTCCATTTTTACCGGCGCGATTATATTGATAATTTTATCCCGAAATTTTTGAGCGTCAACATTGGTGTTTGGTTTCAAAAATAAACCTTGCTGGCCGACCACTTCTTCGGTTAAGAAAAATCTTTGCATCGGATTGTCTTTGGCGGAAAACCAAAACTGGCCTTTGTTGGCGTATAAAAATTTTACCGTTTCTCTTACGATTTCCACCTCCTCAAACGATTCGTTTTGATGAAAGTTTCGGGTAATGATCTTACCATTGATTAAATTTTTCATTTTCACCTGAGCAACGGCTTTTCGCTGTTGCATGCGCAAAAAAGCAAATTCTTGCACCTCGTAAGGCGCGCCTTCAAAGACAAAGGTTGTTCCGATTCGCAAGTCGTTATAATTAAGTGACATTGTGATGATATTATACCAAAAAATAAAAGCCGCGTCCAGTGCGGCTTGTGACCCTCCCTAGAAATTTAGGGGGCCAATTTTTTGGTCGTTATTTTATTTACCCAGAATAAAACCAATAATTTCTTGATCGGAGGCGTTGATATTAATATCGATATGATTTGCACTAATCCTAAATTCATTTTCAGAGTAAATTGCTAAACCGCTTTTCTTCGCTTCTTTTAATGCTTCGCCTAAATTGGGATTGGCCATCGCTCTTTTTAAGAGGTTAGCTGACCTTTCTAGATTTGACATGATGGATATGCCAAGCTCTTTAAATAATGGCAATAATTTATTTCTTTGTTCTTTTTTCTTGAGGGCCTCATTAATTGCGGAATTCATGTGTACCTCCTTTTGAAGTTGAAAAGTAACTACCGATTATATTATAATGCAGTTGCTATTATGTCAAACAAGAAAAAGAAAGTTTTTGTTGGAATGAGCGGGGGAGTAGATAGCTCTGTGACCGCCGCGCTACTAAAAAATAAGGGCTACGATGTAGTCGGTGTTTTTATCAAGTCCTATAATGTTGATGGTTGCGGTGAACAAGATGCTGATGACGCTCGCCGAGTGGCCGAACAATTAAAAATCCCCTTTTATGTATTTGATTTAGAAAAAGAATATAAAGAAAAGGTGGTGCAATATATGATTGATGGTTATAAAAACGGCATAACTCCTAATCCCGATGTGATGTGCAATAAGGAAATTAAATTCGGATTATTTTTGAAGCGGGCTCTTGAACTAGGTGCTGATTATGTGGCGACTGGGCACTATGTAAAAAAATTCGTAAAAATTACGGATTACGGATTACGGATTGCTAAAGACGTCAATAAGGATCAGAGCTATTTCTTGTGGACTCTGACTCAAAAACAACTAAAACACTGCCTATTTCCAATTGGGGAATATACCAAGCCGCAAGTTCGTAAAGTGGCCAAAAAATTCGGCTTGATTACGGCGGAAAAAAAGGACTCTCAAGGCATATGTTTTTTAGGTAAGGTTTCCATCACCAATTTTTTAAAAGATTACATACCTGAAAAAAATGGGTTAGTTTTAAATGTGGCTGGAGAAAAAATCGGCGAACATAACGGCGCCCATTTTTATACTATTGGTCAGAGGCATGGTTTCAATTTAGATAATTTAAAAATTACGGATTACGGATTGCGAATTAAAAAAAATTTAGAACCTCATTATATAGTAGATAAAAATATAAAATCTAATACATTAACTGTCGTTGAGGGATTGAGCAATTCAAATTTATTTAAAAAAGAAATAGAACTAATTAATGTAAATATAATCAATCCGCAATTCGTAATTCGTAATTCGCCAATTAAAATATTCGCACGGGTTCGTTATCGCCAGTCCCTTGCAAAAGCAAAATTATTTCGCCTCAATCCTTCGGCAAGCTCAGGATTTCGCCTTATCTTCGATAAGGCTCAAAAGTTTATCGCCTCAGGCCAATCAGCGGTGTTTTATAACAAGAATGGCGAGATGCTTGGCGGCGGCGTCATTGTTTAGTAATATTCGTTGAATGAATCCCGTTAGAAGCCATTCAACTTAATATGCGGGAAAAAGTAATAAAAAAACAATGGTCATAATAAAATTTGCAGACATAAATTTAATTGGTCTGCTTCTAACGGGATGAAGAAAAAGCTTCCTCTGCACGATTTATTTTTTTGGGTGGCATCTTTTTTTCTGCTTGGTGTATTGTTTGGATCGGCGACGCAAAATTTTTCTTATAAATTCATTTGGATTTTAGCGGCGACACTAGTTTTGTTTGCGCTTTTACGACTCCGCGCGGGCGTTTTTACCCCCTCACCTAATAACGATCTTAAATCTCACTTAAGACAATCGTTATTAGGTGCGGGGGTTTATTTATTAATATTATTTTTTATTGGCGCGCTTTATTTTCATATTTTTGATTATTTTCAAAAACATCCTATTCCCGTGTTTGATCAAAAAATTAAATTTAATGCAACTGTGGAAAAAGTTGACTTAAAAATTGACGGACAAGAGCTTACAGTTAAAACGGATTCGCCAGAAATAAACCCCCTCACCCAACAAAGATTTTTAACAGAGGACAGATCTTTATTGGGTGCGGGGGTAAAATTAAAAATAGAGACATTTCGCTACCCGACATTTAATTATGGGGATTATGTAGAGGTAGAGGGGAAAATAAACAAAAGCAAATCGGAATTTATAAATGGCGTTGTTTACAAGCCATCTATTAAATTAATAGAGGGCGGGCATGGATTTTGGCTGAAATCTAAGCTTTTAAAAATAAGAAATGATTTTGAAAATAATTTGAAAAAGGTCTTGCCGTATAATCAGGCGGTCTTTCTTTCTTTCTGGATTAACAGTTGGCGGCAAGTCGGAATTTTCCAGGGATGTTCAGGGTGACTTTCGCCAAAGCGGGACGCTTCATTTGGTGGCGCTTTCTGGGTTTAACATTTTAATTATTGTAAATTATGTCGGCGCTTTTTTTCGTCGGTTTTTATCCCGAAAAAAAGCCCTTTGGCCAACCTGTTTGTTTATTATTTTATTTGTTCTGATGACTGGCGCAGAGTCCTCAATTATTCGCGCGGCGATTATGGGATTTATTGTCATATTGGCCGAACAATCCGGAAGGTTGTTTAATGTCCGAAATGCGATTGTGGCGGCGGCCCTAGTTATGGTTTTATTCAACCCAAAATTTTTGGTTTTTGATTTAGGATTTCAACTTTCATTTTTGGCCTTAATGGGAATTGTTTATTTAAAGCCGCAAATTGAGAAGATATTAAAATGGAATATCTGGTTCAAGAAAGAAATTTTAACGACAATTTCAGCCGAAGCGGCTGTTTTACCAATTTTATTTTTAAAGCTTGGCTACGCTTCTCCATGGGGGATTATTTCTAACCCATTAATTGGTTTTTTTATTCCGCTGACAATGGGTTTAGGATTTTTGACTGGCATGCTGGGCTTTATTTCTCCTTATTTGAGTTTGCCTTTGGCTTGGTTGGTGAATATACTGCTCACATATGAACTCGCCGTCATTAAAGTCGTTGCTTGGCTTGCTAATATTTTTTGATATAGTTTTATGGGGTTGGATTGTATTTCCTTCCCTTCGGTCTGACTTAGGACAGGATCTATCGATGTATTTTTTAGATGTCGGTCAAGGCGATAGCGAATTGATTACGATTGACGGTGTGGATATTTTGGTTGACGGTGGGCCGGACGCAAGGGTCTTAGAAAGTTTGTCTAAAGTTATACCGCCAACAGATCGCTATATTGATTTGGTGATTTTAACCCACCCGCATATGGATCATTTCGGTGGTTTGATTGATGTTCTGAAAAATTATCAAGTCGGTCTTTTGATGGACAGCGGTTTTGGACACGAAGAATTGTCCCAATATAAATATTTCAAACAAGAAATAAAAGACAAAAAAATAAAAACATTGGTTTTGAAGGAGGGAGACAAAATAAAATATAAGGACTTGGAATTATATATAATTTCGCCGGCGGCCAACGCCAAAGCGGTGAGGGTAAAAGATATTCACGATAACACAATTGTTTTTTTGCTGAAAAAAGATAATTTTAAGGGATTATTTACTGGAGATATTAATTTTAAGGTGGAGAATCGTTT
>OBEQ011093990.1_pt1 | contig 11386 bp, 10 predicted proteins | sample 1670901 | NCBI WGS metagenome assembly OBEQ01 (sample SAMEA104232315, study PRJEB22302) | groundwater metagenome | biome: forest; feature: aquifer; material: groundwater | place: USA | collected 2011-08-07 | depth 5.4 m | reverse complement strand
TGAAAAAAAATTGTTAGAAGAATTAGGCTATGGCTTATTACCTAAATCCACAGATGCTTCTTCAACTGCTTTTTTACCTGATAAATATTATCGGTTTGTTCTTGAAAAAGGATTTGTTTTAAGCGATCTTGGTACAACAATGGCTGATTCAAATATATTTTCTGGAAAAAATTTGTTAGCCATGGCGGCAGAAGAATGGCGCGATGACAGTGTATTATACGATGCAAAACGTTTAACACGTTTAATGTTGTCATCGTTATTAGGTGCGCGCACTTTGCATAGTAAAAAATTATTTTTGTAAAGGAAACCCCCATGATTTTATTAGGTGTCAATATCGATCACGTGGCAACCTTGCGAGAAGTGCGCCACACGCGTTATCCCGACCCCGTTGAAGCGGTGTTTGCGGCAGAAAATGGCGGTGCCGATGGAATTACCGTGCATTTGCGTGAAGACAGACGTCACATTCAAGAACGTGATATTGAGCTGATTCAAGCAGTACTATTAACGCGTTTGAATTTAGAAATGGCAGTCACAGATGCTATGCTTGCATATGCTGAAAAAATCAAACCAGCACACTGTTGTTTAGTACCAGAAAAACGCGCGGAATTAACTACTGAAGGTGGGTTGGATATTTGTGCGCAAGAAAGTAAAATACGTGCAGCGGTGCAACGGTTAACACAAGCGAACATTGCAGTATCGTTGTTTGTTGATCCGGATTATGCGCAAATTGAAGCAGCATTGCGCGTGGGTGCGCCAACGATTGAAATCCATACCGGTGCTTATGCAGATGCGAAAAATGCACATACACGTGCGCATGAATTAGAACGTATTGTGAATGCGGTGCAATTTGCGCAACAAGCAGATTTAATAGTGAATGCCGGTCATGGGTTGAATTATCAAAATGTGCAAGCGATTGCGAGTATGGCGAGTATCAATGAATTAAATATAGGGCATGGTATTATTGCTCGCGCAATGTTTGTTGGATTAGAAACCGCGGTGCGTGAAATGAAACGATTGATTAATTAACAATTCGCCTCTCCCCGCAAGTGGGAGAGGCAGCCGCGTTGTGAGTTATGAAAATCTAAAAAATTATATTTATGAGGCAAAAATGTCAGAAGTCAGAACACGTTTTTCTCCCAGCCCCACCGGTATGATCCATCTTGGCAATATACGTGCGGCATTATTCAGCGCATTATTCGCAGCGAAAATGCACGGCGTATTTATTTTACGTATTGAAGACACCGATGTTGCGCGTTCTGAAGAACGATTCATTGAATCATTGCAACAAGATTTACATTGGACCGGAATTGCCTGGCAAGAAGGTGAAGGCAAAGAAGGCGCTTATGGTCCTTATCGTCAATCACAACGTCAAAACATTTACGCTGATTATTATAAAATGTTAGAAGAAAAAAAATTAATTTATCCTTGTTTTTGTAGCGATCAAGAATTAAATGTCGCGCGTAAATTGCAACTCGCGAATGGCCAGCCACCGCGTTATGCTGGTACTTGTCGTCACTTATCTCAAGAACAAATTGCCCAGCGTATCGAAGCTGGTAAAAAACCTGCATGGCGTTTTATTGTGCCAGAAAACACCAATATTGATTTTGTTGATATCGTCAAAGGCCCGCAGCATTTTCAAAGCAGTGACATGGGTGATTTTATTGTGCGTCGCGCTGATAGTACCGCACCATTTTTATTTTGTAATGCGGTAGATGATGCCACCATGAAAATTACGCATGTGATTCGCGGTGAAGATCACCTTGCGAATACGCCACGACAAATTATGTTGTTTACGGCGCTTGGATTAACACCACCGCAATATGGTCATTTATCGATGATTGTGGGCGAAGATGGTGCACCACTTTCTAAACGTCATGGTAGTTTTAGTGTGCAAGATATTCGTGATCAAGGTTATTTATCGATTGCAGTCATAAATTATATGGCACGATTAGGCCACGCGTGTGAAGCGCAAACATTATTGGATTTTAAACAATTAGCAGACCATTTTTATTTAGAAAAAATCAGTAAATCGCCAGCGCGTTTTGATTTGACGCAATTATTGTATTGGCAAAAAATGGCGGTACAAGCATTGGATGAAGCAACGTTGTCGCAATGGCTAGGTGAAAAAGTCATGGGTCACGTGCCTGTAGCCGCGCAATCATTATTTATTCAGACAGTAAAAAAGAATATTGCATTTCCAACAGAGGCGCATGAATGGGCGCATATTTTATTTAATGATCATGTTGATATTGAAGAAAGTGAATTAACGGTGATTCGTGATGCGGGCGAGCAATTTTTTGTAACAGCAGAAAGTGCGGTGCAAAAATATGGGATTCAACTACCACAAATTTTAGCGGAAATGAAAGAAGCTCTAGGCGTGAGTGGTAAAAAATTATTTATGCCGTTACGCGCAGCGCTGACGGGCCGCACTGATGGGCCAGAATTGGCGGCAATTGCAGAATTGCTAGGCGCGAAAAAAATGCAACATCGATTGGAACAAGCGGTACGATTGGTGCGGGGATAAGAAAATTGTTATGCCAGCAAAAGCTGTCATCCCAGCAAAAGCTGTCATCCTGAGCGCAGCGAAGGATCTCCTGCTTAGGCCTATATGCAATCAAGGAGATCCTTCGCTGCGCTCAGGATGACAATCTGAGAAATACAGTAAATAGGAACAAAACAAAATGCTAAAAATCCACAACACACTCACCCGACAAAAAGAAACATTCACACCGATTCATCCCGATAAAATCAATATTTATATTTGTGGTGTCACGGTTTACGATTATTGCCATCTTGGTCATGCGCGTACATACACTTCAGCCGATGTCATCATTCGTTATTTACGTTTTAGTGGATTTGATGTCAATTACGTGCGTAATATTACTGACATCGATGACAAAATTATTAATCGCGCGCGCGAAAATAATGAAACTGTAACATCAGTCACTGATCGTTTTACCAGCGCCATGCATGAAGATTTTGCCGCGTTACAATTATTGCAACCTGATCATGAACCACGTGCGACGCAATATATTCCGCAGATGATTGCATTAATTGAAAAAATCATTACGAATAAACACGCTTATGTTGCGAGCAATGGCGATGTTTATTTTGATGTACGTAGTTTCAAACAATATGGTTGTTTGTCACATCACAATATTGAGGAATTAGAAAGTGGTGCGCGCGTAGAAATCAATGATGTCAAACAGGATCCGCTCGATTTTGCATTATGGAAAATAGCGAAGCCCGATGAACCAGCATGGGATTCGCCATGGGGAAAAGGTCGACCGGGTTGGCATATTGAATGTTCAGCGATGTCTATGGGTTTATTAGGCGAACATTTTGATTTACATGGCGGTGGTCGCGATTTAATTTTTCCACATCATGAAAATGAAATTGCGCAATCAGTTGCTGCAACCAAAAATAAATTTGCCAATGTGTGGGTGCATGGTGGTTTTTTACAAATTGATAAAGAAAAAATGTCGAAATCATTAGGCAATTTTGTAACGATTCGTGATATGTTGCGCGATCATGCGCCAGAAACTTTGCGTTATTTATTATTGGCGAGTCATTATCGCAGTGCATTGGTTTATACCGATGACGTGTTGCAACAATCGAGCCAAGCATTAGCGCGTTTTTATACGGCACTTCGATTTTTACCTGATGCTACGCGCGCAGAAAATACCACCTACGAAAAAGAATTTATAGAAGCGATGGATGATGATTTTAATACGCCGATTGCTTTGTCAGTGTTGTTTGAATTAGCACATGAAATTCAGCGTTTACGCGAAAAAAACGTGCAAGCCGCAGCGCAACATGGTGCGTTGCTGCGATATTTAGGCGATGTATTGGGTATTTTACAAACTGATCCAGAATTATTTTTTCAAATGGGTAGCGGCGTTGATACAAGAAAAATTGAAGAATTAATTGCCGCACGCGAAGCCGCACGCAAACAAAAAAATTGGGCAGAAGCCGACCGCGTGCGCGATGAATTATTGAAAATGAATATCGCCATTGAAGATGGTGCCGGCGGTACGGCGTGGAAAGTAGTGAAATAAGATTTACTTAAGAAAACTTCAGTATAATTCTTCTCCAAACTCTGAGGAGAAGAATAATTCCCAGCGCCATATAGCCAACAGAGGAAAACAAAAATGTTCAGTTCAACCAACCATGAGTTATCACAACAACCAAATTTAAAAGATTTTCTTAATGGCGTGGATAAAAATCAATATAAACTTGCCTGCGTAATCAGTTATCATGGTTGGTTTTCCATAGAAATTCCAATAGAAAAAATAAATGATGATTCATTACCTATATTTAATGGATCAATTGGATTGAATTTTTTTTATTTATCTACATTTGGTAATGAAAATTTTTGTTTATGTCCAGGCGTAATGAGATATCTTTTTGATTGTTTTTATTTGTCATTTGCAGAACAACCAGCTGCGGTTGAAATGGGACGTTCTGCTGTTTCGAGCAACCTCTTTTTTGAAAATCATTCTTCTATCCTGGGTCTTAATATTGAAGATCCTCGCTGCAAAGATGATATAGATAAAATAACAAAATTGCTAAAAATAGACAGCCGATTATCTAGTGCCGATAAAGTACATGATGTTGGTTTTTTTAATATTGACGATAAAAATTTACCCTCTGAACCATGGGCTATCATTAATAATAAAAAATATAATTTAGTGCAATTATTTGAATTTATTTGCGAGAAATTACCAGAATTATATTATATTGGGATTAGCTATGACCATTGGAGAAAATATCTAAAAAAATTAGAAAATCATGAAAATATTGACCCTAGATTAGATAGTGAATATCAAACTTATTTAGAGAAAGTCAAAGCGAAGCAGTCAATATTAGAAATGGTTATTGAGAATAATACTGATCCAGAAAAACTTGCTGTTAAGCTGGTGCGTAGAGAAGAAATTATAAAACAGAAAAATCTTGAAAATGAAATGTTTGGTCAAATGGTAGAATGTGTGAATGAATGGTGGTTGAATCGGTCAGAGTTGCATCTTCAGGTAATTAAAAGACAACTCTCTTGGAGTGAGCGGATATCTGAAAGTGATTTGAAAAAAATATTTAAAGATCGACTAACAGATATGATAGATGGTTGTATTGATGGATTCGTTCGCGCAAGAGATAAGAAGCTGCCTAATAATAAATATGAATCTTTGACTTTAACAGCAAAGTCTATCCAGGAAAATATAGGCGGCGTACAAGTTTTTTTTGAGAAAGAATTTAATCCTGAAATGACCATTTTCATGAATGGACGTATTGTTTTAAAGATGAATAATAAAGAACAAGAAATTTATAATATAAATAATCAGAATAGTAAAAAACTTGGCGTGGGTCTTAAAAGAAAAGATATTTAAATTTAACTTAAAAGGAAAGATAATGATGGGTAAAGCTAACAATCGATCGAATTTTACGACTGATATTGGCGCATTTGTTGATAATGAAACGGCCGATAACATCATAACAGCGATACAAGCATATTGTAATGCATCAACTGTTGAAAATAAGAAAGCGTTTTTTGATGAAGCGCTCCGATTGGTATTGTATACCGCTTGCCAGAAAGGCAAAGACGACATTGTCAGAAAATTATTAAATGCTGGAGTAAATCCTAATGAATTTGAATTAGGGAGTGATATCAGTTATTCACCACTGAATATTGCAGCTGCCAATGGGTGCCTGAAAGTAATAGAAGAATTACTACAATCCAAAATACAAATTGGTATCAATGATGAAATAAAAGATAAAGATGGCTTAATATCTACAGCACTTGTTCTAGCGGCGGCGAATGGTCATTTTGAAATTGTAAAAAAATTAATTGAGGCCGGAGCACTATCTCTTCGATCTTCTGCGCTGAATATTGCTAATAAAAAAGGTTATGCTGAAATTGCTATGTATTTATTAGAGATAGAATTATGTTTCATTATAGGTCAAGATGAATTATCTTCTAATAATTTTTTTAAAGGAGATCATGAATCTGCTGAAGCGTTATTAAGCGTAATAAGTAAAAAAATGTATGATCAGAAATCGTATGAAGAGATTTTAAATAAATATACTGTATTTAATTCCTGGATGGGTTATGCATACCGTTATATAAGTGGAGGTAATTATAAAGCAATATCGCAATTAAATAATTTTTATCAAATCTTCTGTGATAATGCGGCTATACTTTCTGAAAAAAATAATAAAGTAGAAAATAATGGTGTTGGGAAAATTAATGAGGTAGTGAGAGTGACCGGTAATTCATCAACCCATTTTGATCAGAGTAGAAGAGCGGCTGATCAGGCAGTGATTAAAAAGTTGTCGGAGTCAGTAACTTTAATAGATATTGATGGTGAAAATTCTGAAAAGAATGAGAAAGGGTTGCGACACCGAAAAGTTGTTAAAACATAAATATTTTGTAGTGTACCTCGTACCCACCACGCTGGTATCTAGCGCGGCGGGTGAGGAGTGCACAATTCACGAATTTCTCAATGACAAATTTCTCACGAACTCATCTGCATATCCGGATGCACACTGGCATCATCATCACCCGTACTTAAATCCGGATCATAAAAATTTTCTTTGACGTGCACGTAATTAAACGTCGCCGGTTCATCATACGTCACTTCATAATTGGAACGGCGTTGACTGTATTCACATTCGGGGCAATATTCATACGGAATAGCGGGTTGAACATAATAGACATCGACCTCGCAGCTATTTTTATGTTTTCTATCGCTGTATTTAGCACGTTGCACTTTTTTAACATAGCCATATTCATTTTGACTAACACTCACGCGTTCCTTATAAACTTTTTTGCAGCCATATAAACAAATTTCTTCCGGCGCCGGATAAACAGAAAAATATTCTGCATGCGCATTGGTTGTCATCAAGATTAACATGATGGAAAATAAGCCAATTTGTATTTTAATCCTCATGTTTTTCTCCTTACGGTCTTTATGACATCAGTCTTTTTTTAATCAATACCCATATTTTAGCACTTGTATATAGAAGTCACGCAGATTATGTGGTATTTAAGATAAAATTTTTTATCTTTATCGTTGCTAGGTACACTATCATGACCATCAAAAATCGCGGGGCACTCACCAATCCTGAAGGGCGATTTGAAAATCAATCGCGCGAGACATTTGATGATGGTTGGTATTTGGAAGAGGAAGAAGAATTACCGACACTTGAAACACTCTTATTACCAGAAAATGCAAAATCAATTATCACCACCAATGATTCACCCGATATTGGATTTGATCAATCGATTAATCCATATCGTGGTTGTGAGCACGGTTGTATTTATTGTTATGCACGACCCAGTCATGCTTACATGAATTTATCGCCAGGTCTTGATTTTGAAACTAAAATTTTTTATAAAGTCGATGCGGCGAAATTATTAGAAGCAGAAATTAATAAACCAAAATATCAATGTCGCACGATTGTGTTAGGTGCAAATACGGATCCTTATCAACCAGCAGAACTTAAATTAAATGTGACGCGCAGTTTGTTGGAAGTATGCAATCGTTATCATCATCCGGTTGCGATTATTACTAAAAGTTCCATGATAGAACGCGATTTAGATTTAATAACAGCAATGGCAACACGCAATTTAATTAAAGTGGCGGTGAGTGTGACAACTTTATCCAACAAATTAAAATTAATCATGGAGCCGCGCACCTCCGGCCCGCGTGCACGTTTGCGCGCGATTAAATTATTAAGTGAAGCAGGTGTGCCGGTGCGCGTGATGGCATCGCCTATGATTCCTGTGATTAATGACATGGAATTAGAAACTATTTTACGTTTAGGTAAAGAGGCAGGTGCCGAACACGCGAGTTACATTCTTGTTCGCCTGCCATACGAGGTAAAAGATTTATTTAAAGAATGGTTGGCAACGCATTTTCCTGATCGCGCTGATCATGTGATGAATTTAATTCGCGCGATGCGTGGCGGAAAAGAATATGATGCGCAATTTGGTAAACGCATGCGTGGTCAAGGGCAATTTGCAGATTTACTTGAAGCGCGTTTTAAATTAGCATGCAAACGGTTGCTATTAAATGCGACAGCGGCGCCGGTGCTGGATACCAGTCGTTTTCAGAAAATAGTAAAAAATAAAAATGTTTCAGAACAACAATTGGATTTGTTCGGTAATTTATAACCGCTTTTTTTATAATTAAATAATTGGAGGAAGTTATGGCTAATACAAGACAAGCATTTTTTAAAGGTATTGATGAACTTGTTAAAAATAGTGACGCAACAAATATTGTAGAAAATATAGAAAAATATTGTAATGATTCTAAAATAGATTTAAAAATTGCACTCAAATATGTTCTTTCTGATGAAATACGTGATCCTGCACGTGATGATTTTACTGTTGCATTGATAAGTAAATTAAAAGAATTAAAAGTAAATATTAATTATCGGTTTCCTCTCCAAGAGGAGTCAAGATTTTGCACACTACTTTATGCAGCTTGTTTTTATGGGTCTGAAAGAGTAGTAGCAGAATTATTATCTGCAAATGCAGATGTTAATCAAGGTAGTTTTAATTATGCGGAAGCATTAGATCCTGATGATATTGATTCTGAACAGCAGAAAAATGAAACATGTATCACACCCGCTTATATTGCTGCTTTAATCGGTCGTGTAGACATCATTAAATTACTGCTTAAAGCAGAAGTTGATGTTGATAAAAAATCTGATGGATTATATTCGTCAGAATATGTAAAACCTATCGATGCTGCTATTTCTCAAAATAATTTTGAAGTTGCATTATATTTATTACGTTATCAACTCAGTAAATTATTATTATTGCAATATTTTGGGAGGCCGCAAGAAATAAATGCGATTCAAGCATTAATCAAATGTATTGATACACAAAAACACACAGAAGAAGAATATAAAGGTATTTTAGGAGAACATAAAGAGGCTTTTTCTCCGCCGGGCCAATTACAAAAGATTGTAAATACAGCTGTATTTGAAGTGAATAAATTGGTTGGTGCAAATATAAAACTTCCTTATTTATCGGATTTGTATGATCTCTTTGTTAAAATTACGGCTGGTATTGTTGAAAAACAACAACAAGAAGCAAAACAGCAAAAAGAAAAACGGCTGCGGGGGAGTGAGAGTGTGGTTGTGAGATATAACTCTGTATTTAAGCCTGAAAAATCACAAGATGGTGGTCAGCAGATGGTTGAAAAAGATCAATATAGAATGCACTAAAAAACATTGATGAAAAAATGGTGGATTACGGCGCAAAAAACGCGCCTAATCCACCCTACATTACTACGATGCAATAATTAGAACTGTAGGGTGGATTAGGCTGCGCAAAGCATGCGTTTTGAAGAGCGCGCCGTAATCCACCAAGCAGCGTGATAAATTTAAAATAATAATGGGTTACGCCACGCAAACAGTACGCGTAATTCATCAATTCCCATTTTCAATTCAAGCGACTAATCATGAGCGAATACCGACGATATTATCAACCCGGTGCAAATTATTTTTTTACATTAGTTACTTACGAAAGATTTCCATTTTTTAAATATGCGAATCATGTGGAACGCCTCAAAGCAGCCATCCAAAAAATAAAAAAAACATATCCATTCTCATTAAATGCATTTGTGATTTTGCCTGATCATTTGCATTTTTTGTGGCGATTACCAGAAGACGATAAAAATTTTTCAACGCGATTGCGCCTCATTAAGCGCGATTTTTCAATGCAAATCATTACCTCGCTTAATCATCGCCAAGAAAAAAGAGTTTGGCAGCGGCGTTTTTGGGAACATGTTATTCGTGATGAGAATGATTGGCAAAAACATATGGATTATATTCATTACAACCCTGTAAAACATGGGTTGGTATTTTCTCCCGCAGATTGGAAATATAGTTCATTTCAATATTGGGTTGATAAAAAAGTGTATGAAAGAAAGTGGGGGGGTTGATAGAACCAACAATCATTAGAGGAATGATGGAACCGGAATAAATGCGTAGGGTGGATTAGACGCGCGCCGTTTGCGTGGCGTAATCCACCATGATCTTCAAATTTATACGCCGCTTCGCTTGGTGGATTACGGCGCAAAAAACGCGCCTAATCCACCCTACATTTTACGATGCAATATATTAAAACCGTTGCGGAATTAAATTTGATTCTTCTTTTTTTTCTTCTCTTTCCATGACTAGATTTTCTACGTCTATTATATTTTCTATTTGATTGTTTTCATACTGTGTTTTTGCAAAATTAATTAACTTCGTTAAATATTCCTTTTGATCATTTATATCTTGACCCCGCATTTCATTTTCTATTGCTGAATATCCGATAAAATGAGGATTTAATTTAATTTCACCATAACGATTCTCAGAACGAATTATTTCAACCGCTGCAATAATATGTTTTGAATTTACGCGTTGTGCATTCCGCGGAAATATTTCTTGTACATCATAAGAACCGGCATTACGATCTATTCCAACTCCACCAGGAAAGCGCTCATCTAAATACTTATTACAAAATGCACTAAAATCGATATATCCTTCAGGAAGCAACACAATATATCGCCAAAATGGTTTTCTTACATCAGGTGTTAAATACGGAGTAGCAAAATTAAAATCTTTTGATAAGGCTAACGAACTCCAATTACTTCTATAAATACCGTCAATTCGATTTTGACCAAAATAACCACCGAGAGAATGACTATGTTGATGCGGAAAACAACTTTTTATACATAATATGGTTTTGACTAAAGCAATCACAGGTAAAATCGGCGCTTTAAAAGCAGTTAAACAACTCGTGAGGCAAAATCCAGTAGGAGAGTTACAATCAGAACATTCAGGCGAAGAGCAACTATAAGGCGGCCTATTTGTCGCATAAGCAGAAAATCCTTTCCGGAAAATATTTTCTGGTATTTCATGAGATCCGCGAAAAGCGATAGTAGGAGTTTCGCAAGTATATTCAGGGGTGTTTTTAATTTGTTTGTCGTAGATGCGATTAATACCTGATTGACAAAAAAGACGGAGCGGCCAGGGTGGGTTGGCGCATGCTTCTATGGTTTTTTCAGGGCAAGAAACATGATCTTCAACCGTATTATTATCAGTCTCAAGTTTGTGTGTTTTTGCAGCTTTTTTCATAAAAAATCCAATTAGTGAGTATTTTTGTGCGCTTATTATACACTACTTTGTTTTAATTGGATAATTTACAGACTTCAAATTTATACGTTGCTTGGTGGATTACGGCGCAAAAAACGCGCCTAATCCATATATGGACCCATCCACGTTTGCAACAACAAATTCTGTTTTTTTAAATAGGATAAGTTGCAATCATATATCCGGTTTTCTTGAGTGATACTTCTTACTTCACTCAGACCCTAATGGAATTCGCTCTCTT
>OBEQ010484447.1_pt1 | contig 11386 bp, 10 predicted proteins | sample 1670901 | NCBI WGS metagenome assembly OBEQ01 (sample SAMEA104232315, study PRJEB22302) | groundwater metagenome | biome: forest; feature: aquifer; material: groundwater | place: USA | collected 2011-08-07 | depth 5.4 m | reverse complement strand
TCCTGCGGGAGCCGGTGTTCATCGAGCTTCAGGTTCGACAGGATTTTGATGCGGGCTATGAGGCCGGGCTGCACGTTCTTGGGCAGCGTCATGACCTCCTTCAGGATGCCGTCAATGCGGTAGCGGACCACCACCTCGGTTTCCGAAGGTTCGATGTGGATGTCCGAGGCGCGCTCGAAGATGGCGTACTCCAGCAGCGTGTCCACGATGCGAACCACCGGCAGGTCCTCCGCCAGCTTGTGGAGGTCACCACCGGCTTCCTCGCCCGGTTTCGCGTCATCCTTCGTGAGCTCTGCGAATTCAGCCTTCAGGCTCTTGTGGTACTGCTTCAGTGCCTCCTTGATCGAGGTAGGGGAGGTGAGGTGGATCTTCAGCTTGGTGCCGAAGTTCTTCTCCAGGAACTCAAAGGTCTGGAGGTCATCCGGATCGGTGGTAGCCACCTTAACCTCGTCCGTACCCCGATCGAAGGCGATAATTTGGTGCGACTGGGCTATCGGCTCTCCGATCGAGAGCAGGATGTCCTTCCGGATGCTAACGTTGCGGAGGTCAATGTACGCCAAACCGAGGTGCTTAGCCAGCATTTTGTAGAGCACCTCTTCGTTTACCACCTTTTTCTTGAGGAGGTACTCCTCGAGGGTCAGGTTGGCTTGCCTGAGTTCTGCAGTTGCCTGCTTGAGCTCGGCGGGCGTCAGGGTTTTACTGGCGAGCACCGCCTGCGCCAGCGAATCTTGGTTTAGCATGGTGGCTTGGTTTCTGGTGGCGTCGGGTACTTGGCGCCGCGTACATAGTATACCAGTTTCAGCGCCTGTTTGCCACCTTGGTGCTGTGGGCTCTACACTAGAGCCTGGAGATGCCTAAGACGTATGCTTGAGCGCTTCTGGGTATGGCGGCGTGAGGGGTGGCGCGCCTTCTGGCGACGGCCCGGCGTTGCCGTGGTCGCCGCGGTGGCAGTGCTGCTGGCAGCAGTCAGCTGGTACCTGGCGTGGCTGGTACCCCCGGCCGATTCCCTCATACTGCGCTACTCAGTGTACGTTGGTGCCAACTGGCTCGCGGAACCCGGCCGCCGGTACCTCGTGCCGACGCTCGCAACCGTGTTCGTGGCTTTAGACCTCGCCCTGGCGTACCTTTCGGGGCGTCACTCCGGATTGCTCCGTCAGGCCTGGCTGTGGTCGGGGGTGCTGGTCGCCGCAGCGGCGCTGTGGCTATCCTGGCTACTATTCCGGATTAACGCTTGAGGTCCGTGCCCACGCTCGCCGTACTTGAGGTTCTGGTGCTCACCACGGTGTCCTTCGTGGTGGCGCTGGCCTGGACGCCGCTCCTCACGAACTTCCTCTACCGTCACCACCTGGGGAAGCAGATACGGGATGCTGCGGCGGCCCCCATCATGTCGGCGCTGCACCGAGCCAAGAGCGGCACACCCACTATGGGCGGCCTATTGGTTTGGCTTACTACCCTGGTGCTGGCGCTACTTTTTTTCTACCTTGATCGGCTTGGTGTAGTTCATTTGAATTTTTTAACGCGTTCTGAAACGTGGTTACCTCTAGGAGCGCTGGTAGCCTCGGCAGTCGTTGGCCTAGTTGACGATTGGTGGAACGTTCGTGGCCTGGGGTCCAAGGGCGGCGGGCTCACGGTTAAGGCCCGTCTACTCACGTACACGGCTATAGCTATGGTTGGCGCGTGGTGGTTTTACTACAAGCTTGGCTGGGATTTTCTGCATGTGCCGTTTGCGGGCGATATAGCTGTAGGGTGGTGGTACATTCCGATATTTATTTTTATTATCGTGGCTACGGCATTTTCAGTAAACGAAATTGATGGACTTGATGGTTTGGCTGGCGGTACATTGCTAGCAGCCTTTGCAGCTTTTGGGGCTATTGCTTTTCTCCAGGGAAAGTACGACTTGGCCACGTTCTGTGGTGTGTTGGTTGGTGCACTCCTGGCGTTCCTATGGTTTAACATTCACCCGGCCAGGTTTTTCATGGGGGATACTGGAGCCATGTCCCTAGGGGTTACCTTGGGTATTGTAGCCATGCTCACGAATAGCGCTTTGCTTTTGCTCGTGGTGGGGTTCTTGTTCGTGCTCGAATCGCTTTCAGTGATCATACAGGTGGTTTCAAAACGTTGGCGCGGTAAAAAGGTATTTTTGTCAGCCCCGCTACACCATCACCTAGAAGCCATTGGTTGGCCCGAGCCTAAGATCGTAATGCGTTTTTGGGTAGTATCGGCTGTTACGGCTGCCGCTGGGATCATTCTAGCCCTGCTCGACCGTGCCACGTGGTAAACCCCTGGGGCTGCGGGGGGAACGCGTGCTGGTGCTGGGGCTCGGGCTCCACGGCGGCGGCACCTCGGTGGTTCGTTGGCTCTGCCGCCAGGGTGCCCGTGTTACCGTAACCGATCTGAAAACACACTCACAGCTTGCCCCGTGCCTACGGCAGCTGCGTGGGCTCAAGGTACGCTACGTGCTAGGGCGGCACCCCTCGTCGCTCCTCGCTCACTGCGACCGCGTTATCCAGAACCCTGGTGTTCCGCGGGAGCTGCCGTTGCTTCGGGCCGCCCGCGGGCGAGGCATCCCACTTGAGAACGAGGCCACCCTGTTCCTGGATCGCTGCCCTACGCTTAGGCTGGTTGGGGTTACGGGTAGCAAGGGGAAATCAACCACCGCCACGCTGCTGGGTGCCATGCTCAGTACCGTAGGTGCGTCAGCTATGGTGGCAGGCAACATTCGTGATACGCTCATGCTCGACGTACTGCCGCGGCTGCGCGCCACGACCCCGGTCGTGCTCGAGCTATCGTCATGGCAGCTGGAGCTCGTGGCTGAGCATGGGCAGTCCTTGCCGGTCGCGGTAGTTACCAACGTCTTCCCTGAGCACCTGGATCGCTACGCATCCTTTGCGGCCTACGCGCGCGCTAAGACAGGAATTTTTCTGAACCAGGGTTCGCGCGGCGTGGCTGTCTTGAACTACGGGAATGCCACGACGCGGTCGTTCGCCCGGCGTGCGCCTGGTAGGGTGGTGTGGTTCAGCCTAACCCCTGCCATCCCGCGCGGTAGCCAGGGCGTGGTAGTTCAGGCTGGCTGGGTGGTGTTCCTGGCTGGTGCCAGGAAGGTTCGCCTGTGCAAGGTTTCGAACCTCGCACTGCCTGGTCGGCACAACCTAGAGAACGTGCTCGCGGCGGCGGCGGCCGCCCACGTACTCGGAGCACCTACCTCGGCCATCCGTCGCGCGGTGGTGAGCTTTAGGGGACTCCACGACCGCATGGAGCTCGTGCGTACCTACCGTGGCGTTCGGTACGTGAACGACACCACCGCCACGGCACCTGCCGCAACTGCCGCAGCGCTCGCCGCGCTCGCCGGCTCCAGGGTTGTGCTGATTGCTGGTGGCGCTGACAAGGCGCTGCCCTACAAAGAGTTGGCGCGGCTCGTTAGGAGGCGGGAGATCCCCCTGGTACTCCTGCCCGGGGACGCCACCGCCAAGCTTCAGCGAGCCCTCGGCAGCTGCCCCCAGCAGTTCCTGGTTCAGACCATGCCTGCGGCGGTGGCGCTCGCGGCTAAGCTCGCACCGCCAGGCGCGACAGTGCTTCTGTCGCCAGCTGCCGCTAGCTTCGGGCTCTTTACACACGAGTTCGATCGCGGTGCAGCCTTCCGGAGGTCCGTGTTGGCGCTCGGGCGCAAGCCCCACGCTCGCTAGGCGTATGTCTGTATTTAAGAAATTCCAGCAGTCGAGGGCGGGCCAGGCGGGCAAGGTTGACTACGTATTCCTGGGACTTACCGCAGCTATAGTGGTTCTGGGTTTGGTCTTCCTCACGTCTGCCTCCTCGGTGATCGCGTTCCAGAAGTGGGGGGATAGCTACCACCTCATCAAGCGTCAGCTGCTGTTCGGTCTCCTTCCGGGGTTCGTGCTGGCGTTCGTGCTCGCTCGGGTTCCCTACGAGCGCCTGCGCCGGCTCGCGCTGCCGGCGTTGGTGTGCTCGTTTGCTTTACTCGTTCTGGTTTTCCTGCCTGGCCTGGGCGCTAGCTACGGCGGCGCCCGGCGTTGGTTACGCTTGGGTGCGTTCCTACTGCAACCAGCTGAGCTGGTGAAGCTCGGCTTCCTGGTGTACCTGGCTGCCTGGCTGGAACGGCTTGGCCCCGAGGTTCGCTCCTTCACGCGCGGTTTCGTACCGTTCGTATTCACCCTGGGGGCGGTGCTCAGCCTCATTGTGCTCCAGCCCGACATTGGCACCATGACAGTGGTTGCGGTTAGCTCGGTGGTGGTGTTCTTCGTGGCGGGTAGCCGCGCCTCACACCTGGCGCTGTTCGCCCTGGGAGGCGGTGCGTTGCTCTGGCTGGTGCTGACCTTCGCTCCCTACCGCGCGCAGCGCCTCACCGTCTTCCTCCACCCCGAGCTTGACCCGCAGGGCATTGGCTACCACGTGAACCAGGCACTCCTGGCGGTGGGTTCAGGTGGCTGGTTCGGGGTGGGCCTGGGCTACTCGCGCCAGAAGTACGCCTACCTCCCCGAGGTTACCAGTGATTCGGTGTTCGCTATCATGGCTGAAGAGATTGGCTTCGTGTTCACGTTCGGCTTCCTCGTGCTCGTGGCGGCATTCCTGTTCCGCGGTTTTCGGATTGCAGCACGTGCCCCCGACCCCTTCGGGCGCTACCTCGCCACAGGCATTGTAGTTTGGCTCGGCTGGCAAACCTGCATCAACGTGGCTTCCATGCTCAGCCTGCTGCCGCTCACGGGCGTGCCGCTGCCGTTCGTGTCAGCCGGTGGTACGGCGCTCGCCACCTCGCTCGCCGGAATTGGCATTCTCCTAAGCATTTCCCGCGTGGGGAGGAGCGCAAGCTAGGTATGCGCTTCATTCTCACCGGTGGGGGAACCCTAGGTTCGGTCACGCCGCTGCTCGCGGTGGCAGCGGAGCTGCGCTCCCTGCAACCTTCGGCGGAGTTCCAGTGGTTCGGGACGTTTGGCGGACCAGAGCGGTCCCTGGTTGAGCGAGCGGGCATTCCCTTCGTAGCGCTCTCAAGCGGCAAGCTGCGGCGCTACCTATCGGTTGAGAATGCGCTGGATATCGGGCGCATTGGCGTGGGGTTTGCTACCGCGTTCTGGCACTTCGGTTTAGCTCGGCCTAGCCTGGTGCTGTCCGCGGGGGCGTACGTGGCAGTGCCGGTCGGGTACGCCGCTGCAGCCTACGGCGTGCCGGTGCTCATCCACCAGCAGGACGTTACCCCCGGCCTCGCGAACCGGTTACTCGCCCCCATAGCCCGGGCTATTACGGTGGCCTTTCCAGAATCAGCCGCAGGGTTCACCAGGTCCAAGGTAACGGTTACCGGTAACCCAGTGCGTCGGGAGCTAGGCTCGCTGCCTGACCGAGCAGCCGCGCGCCGGGAGCTCGGCCTCGACCCCGCAATGCCTACCGTCGTCGTTACCGGCGGAGGAACCGGCGCCGCTACCTTGAACCAGCTAGCGGCCGCGGCCTTTACCGGTGCAGAGCCATTCCAGGTGCTGCACCTCACCGGCCGAGGTAAGGTGGGTGAGGTGCAGCCTCGCTCGCGCTACCACGTACTTCCCTTCAGCGAGGAACCGTGGGTGGCGTTCGCTGCAGCTGATGTGGTGGTAAGTCGTGCCGGTATGGGCACGCTCACGGAGCTAGCGGCTTTCAGGAAGGCAGCTGTCGTGGTACCCATGGCAGGCACGCACCAGGAAGCGAACGCACAGCTCCTCGCAGCACGCGGTGCCGCGATTGTTCGGCACGAGGCTTCCTTGACTGCAGCCGGGCTCGCTGGTACGGTGAGCGAGCTGCTCAGCAATGCGGTGCAGCGCCAGCAGCTCGGCGATCGTTTGGCTGAGCTCTTTCCTACAGGCGCAGCCGCAGCGGTCGCACGCGTTGCGCTCGCGCAGCTCCACCCCAAGCTTCCTAACCTCGCATGAACCTCGACCAAGCCAACCGCATCTACCTCATTGGCATTAAGGGTGTCGGCATGGCTGCGCTGGCGCAGCTCTTGAAGCACGCGGGTAAGACCGTGTGGGGTTCTGACACCGCCGAGCCGTTCCTCACGGACGAGGTGCTGCGGCGTGAGGGCATAGAGTGTACGACGGGTTGGAGCGCGCAGCACCTGGACCGACCCGTAGATCTCGTTATTCGTTCTACGGCCTGGGGCGAAACGAACGAAGAGGTGGCGGCAGCCTTGCAGCGCGGCCTGCCTGTGTTCACCTACCCCGAAGCCCTGGGACAGCTCGTGGCCGGAAGGCAGGCCATTGCCGTGGTTGGTTCACACGGTAAGACGACGACTACGGCTCTGCTCGCCTACGTTTTGCAAGCCTGCGGTAAATTTCCCTCGGCTCTGGTTGGCAGTCGCGTGCCCCAGTGGCAGGGGAGCGCGCTCACGGGCAGCGGCGAATTGTTCGTGTTCGAGGCCGACGAGTACCAGAACAAGCTGCAGCACTACCACCCGCAGGGCGTGGTGCTCACCAGCGTAGATTGGGATCACCCTGATTTCTTCCCAACAGCCGCAGCGTACGAAGCAACCTTTGTGGAATTCCTAAAAAAAGTACCCAGGGACGGTTTCGTGGTAGCTTGCTACGACGACGCCCGAGTGAAGCAGGTGGTGGAGGCCGCTAGTATTGTCCCTGGGCAGCTAGCTACCTACGGCCTTAAGCAGGGGAATCTGCGGCTGGTGCGCATGTGGCTAGACGAAGGCCACTGGCACTTCTCGGTGAAAGACGGCGAGGAATTCCTAGGCGAGTTCTGGCTGGAGCTGGTGGGCGGCCACAACGTGCAGAATGCCATTGGCGTCATTACAGTGGCACGTCGCTTGGGGCTCGACCTTGAGAAGGTGCGCAGCGCCATCTGCTCATTCGACGGTACGGCGCGTAGGTTTGAAGCCAAGGGCAAGCTCTTGAACGCCGTTACGGTGTTCGATGACTACGCGCACCACCCCTCTGAAATTTCCGCCACGCTGAAAGCTGCCCGGGTAACCTTCCCGTATAAGGTGATTCGCGTGGCTTTCATGCCACACACCTTTAGCCGCACGGCCGCCTTCCTGCAAGGTTTCGGTACAGCGTTCGTCGAGGCGGATGAGGTGGTGGTGCTTGAAACCTACGGCTCGGCGCGGGAAGCAGCGGGCGCGGTTGGTTCGACGGAGCTGGTGGCCGAGCTTACGCGGAACAAGGTGAAGGCAAAGTTTTTAGCCACGAACGAGGAGGCAGCCCAGTATCTAGGTGACACTGCAACCCGTGGAGATTTAGTTATCACCATGGGTGCGGGGGACGTGTGGCAGGTGGCAGACCTGCTTACCAAGCGTTTCGGCCTAATGACCGGACAGGAGTTCTAGTTCTTTTTTGCCCATGGTACCTTTCGCGCGAATCATTCAATAGTGCTAGGGTAACCCCATGACCCTGCGTGAGCTGGAAAAGGTCTACCGGGTACTGGGCGCCAGGCAAGCGGCTGGAGGCGCTCAAGCTCCTCTCGGACGGACGTGAGCGCTCGGTGGGTGAGGTGGCCTCGCGTATCCACCTCTCCTTCAAGTCAACCTCCAAGCACCTCGTGCTGCTGCGCCAAGCCGGGTTCCTGGAGCGGAGGCAGCAGGGCTACGCTGGCCTTTACAGCCTAGAGCAGAACCTGCCACCCGTGCTGGAACAGCTCCTTCAGCAGGTGAGGCGTGCCAGCTAGTTCATTTCCCCCATTTACCCTTGCCTGCCTGCGGTAGGCCTGGCGCGCGAAAGGTACCAAGGAGTTAGGTGACAGTAAACGTGAAGAAACCCTTGCCAACGTTGTGTCAGCAAGGGCTTTGTGTTGATGGTTTCGTTGCGCTGGCTAGAAGTTCTCCAGCCCAGCTCGCAGAAATCCAACGGTCCATGGGTTGAAGAGAGCGTCAGTGCCGTTTAGCCCGCTCTTTCATTATTCCGCTGTATTGCGGAAAGAACTCTTCTGTTACGTTGACCGAAGGAATGGAAATCAACGTCGCCTCGATGGTTTTAATTTCGCTGGCGAAGGTTCCTTCAGGAGTAGGAGTCGTGAGAACGAACACGACTTTGACGTAAAATATTGTAAGTTCCTTGCCATGGTAGTTCCTGTTATATACGCGCCTTGATTCGTACGTCTCGTAGTTTCCGTGAGCAAGGCGTTTTGCACCATTTGGTGCAGGCTCGAGGTAGCCAACCGTGATTCCCTTGTTAACGTCCTTGACCTCAACTCGGCCCGGGAGAAGGTTGTTGTACGCCACAACAATGTCGCTCTTATCGAGCTGAAACTGCTTGGGGTTGGCTGCGTTTTCTGGCGTTTGGACCAGTCGGTTGCCGCTGCAGCCAACGAGCGCGGCGATGAATGCGAAAATAATAATACTTGCGAACGCTTTCATGGCGTCCTCCTTAATTATTGATTGATGTTTGATTTGCTGTTACAAACCCGAGGGCAGGGGAGCCCACGCGTTGGTAGCAGCAAATGTTTGGTAAGGTTCGTTCCCTTTCTGAATCCACGAACATTGGCTCATGGATTCGGGTTGGGAGGGGAGTCGTGCACGTAGACTTCTGTCTAGTCGGCTCTCCCCTGCCTGCTACTTCTCCTAATACCTAGGTATTAGGATTTTCACGCGGCCCCTTACAGAGCCTGATCTGCGGTTAGCCTTAGGGGCGTTCCGCGGTTAGCATCTTTCAAAAAACGGATGCAGTGTTATATTTGTGCTTGCCGGCACCTCGCGGGGCCGTGTTTGGAGTACCTCATGGGTACTTCCTTGGGATGCGCGGCCAACTACTCGCCGCTAAGTGATTGACTGGATGCCGCCGACGCTCCACGTCGGCGTTTTGTTTATATTAAAAGGTGTTTACCTCGATACCAGCTCGAATCCGTTAGCATTGCTCGTCGCCGCCTGTTCAACTGCGGCCGACTTATCGAGCTGTATCTGCTTGGCTTCGGTAGCTACTCAACTGGTACCGGGGTAAACACCCTTGGTGGTTCTCCCGCGCGTGGCCCTGCAAGCATTCAGGGTATTGCGGTTGAATTATTAAATAACAACTGAGTATAAATCATAACGCGGAATTTGTCAAGGGCCTGTGTAAGAACAGGGTAACCTAATGGCTAAGTTGAGCCAAAAATGTCCGATTGTTGGGGCAAATATATAAATGTGTTGGCACGGAGCTTGTACTCATTCACGTGCTACGTATGGTTGCTGAAATACCGCTAGGCAGTTAGCATACTGGGGCGCGTATGCCAGCAACCGTTAGAGAGCTAAGAGCCAACCTGGGTCCGAACGTAAAGTTCCGTGAGCCACTCTCGGGGTATACGAATTTCAAAATTGGCGGACGAGCACAGTTCCTGCTCGTTGCCACCGCCACCCAGGAAGCGGCACGAGCCGTGCAGGTGGCGGGGGAGCTCAAACTGCCGCTCCTGGTGCTCGGCGGCGGTTCGAACGTTTTGGTTTCAGATCGGGGTTTCCCAGGTCTCGTTGTCATTATGCGCGCTAGCGGCTGGAGCATAGAAGCTACCAAGGTGACGGCTGAGGCTGGGGTGAACCTGGCGTTCCTGGTGCAGAAGACCATTACCGCTGGCCTTACTGGGTTCGAGCCGCTGGTGGCGGTACCCGGTACCGTGGGCGGCGCGGTATACGGCAACGCCGGCATTCCCCAGGTTGCGAAAGGCTTTATTGGCGATTTTGTAACCGAGGTTACGGTATGCCGCGGTGATACCGTGGTTACCGTGCCGAGACAGCAGTGTGCCTTCGGCTACCGCGATTCAGCTTTCAAGCACGCGAGCGACGTCATTCTCCAGGCTGCGTTCGAGCTAGCGCCTGGGAACGCAGCCGAGAGCCACAAGCTGGTGAAGTGCTACCTTGAAGCGCGCAAGAGCCAACCCTACCACCAGCCATCATCCGGCTGCATTTTTACGAACGTGCCGATTACTGACGCGGATGAGGTGCGACGGAAGTTCGCTGGTGAGGAAAAGCTAGAGCAGTTCATTTCCCGTGGCCAGCTGCCAGCCAGCTGGCTGATCGACCGTGCTGGCCTAAAGGGTAAAACCATCGGCGCGGTGCAGGTTTCCCCCAACCACGCTAACTACCTGGTGAACCTCGGCGGCGGGAAGGCGGCGGAGGTGGTGCAGATGATCTCCTACATTAAGCAGCGGGTACGTGACCAGTTCGGCATCCAGCTCCAGGAGGAGGTGCGCTACCTCGGGTTCTAGGAAACTAGCACAACGGAAAAACGGAACGTCAATTTCGACGTTCCGTTTTGGAGTTAGCTAACTTCAGGGAAAAGCGTGGATATAGATTCGTTCTGAAACACACGCTTAATCGCCTGGCCAAATACCTGAGCAGCAGATAGCGGCTGAATCTTATCGTACTGTATGGGGTGGAAAATAGTATTTGCGCCGTAAACAACCTCGAGCTTGGAAGCCTGAATCCGTACAATCGCCTTATTCGAAAGAACGAGGTGTGTAGCTACAACTTTTGTGGATACTGCACCTTCGCGATCAAGCGCATCTGCGGCGTTACAGATTGTTCCGGCAGTGTCGATTAGGTCGTCCACAATGAGCACCTCGTAGCCGTTCACTTCACCAATCACTTTCATAACCTCCGAGTTGTTGTGTTTGCTGCGCCGCTTGTCGATCACGATTAACGGTACCTCGTGATCCTTCGTTGATAGCCGCTTGGCGTAGGCACGAGCAAGCTTTATGCCACCAACGTCACAGGTCGCAACCGCGAGCCTTGAGGAATCGATTGTTTTTAGGATATCTTCGAACCCGAGGTAGCCGTACAAATGGTCAACGGGGATATCGAAGAATCCCTGAATCTGTGGTGCGTGGAGGTCCATTGTTATGACACGATCGGCGCCTGCCGTAGTAATGAGGTTAGCATTGAGTTTTGCGGTGATAGGTTCCCGACCTTGCGCTTTGCGGTCCTGTCGCGCGTATCCGAAGTATGGAATTACAGCGTTAACCTTTCGGGCAGAGGCCCGCTTAGCCGTGTCGATCATGATCAGCAGTTCCATCAGGTTGCTATCTGGCTGGTTCGTCGATTGAATAATAAAAACCTCAGCTCCACGTATGTTCTCTTGGTACTGGACGTGTGTTTCGCCGTCGTCAAAGTTTTTGGTAACCACTTTGCCGAGCGGCTGGCCGAGCGCTGTTGCGATTTCATGCGCGAGCGGCGGGGTGCTCCCGCCCCCCACGGTTGCGCCCCCCCGCCAGCCCGGCCATTCGCGAGATTTGGGGCGTCATGAACTGGAGGGCATTGACCTAACCACCGGAATTTGCTACGAAGAGGCAGCTTGAGGCGAAGGGGGGCAGGAGCCGATCGACGCCTTCACCGCCGACGTCAAAAGTCCGGAAGAATCGGGCCTCCAGCGAGTCCCGAGCCTCAAGCAGTTCGCGGGTGATCCCGCCCTCCCCCCCGGCTCCACGCTTGGTGTAGGCG
>OBEQ011119715.1_pt1 | contig 11387 bp, 9 predicted proteins | sample 1670901 | NCBI WGS metagenome assembly OBEQ01 (sample SAMEA104232315, study PRJEB22302) | groundwater metagenome | biome: forest; feature: aquifer; material: groundwater | place: USA | collected 2011-08-07 | depth 5.4 m | reverse complement strand
TTGCAATGAATATAACGAGAAAGATGCATTAAATATTCATCATTCTGGATCAAAACAGCTTTGTATGCGTCCTGAAACAATCCTCCTGTGCGGTCGTGACGTTTGTTAAAATACATTGCATACTTGATATTAATGCATCGCATAAACTCTTCTATACCCTTAGCTGTATGTTGTCTCACAAGCAAATGGAAATGATTAGGCATCAAGCAATATGCCACTAAATCGATTGTTGTTGAGAGATCTTTGTGTATTTTTTGATTGAAATCTTCAGGATCAGGAGATAGTAGATAAAGCTTAAGATAGCTCAAAAATACCCGATAATCCTGATCATCCATAAAAATCTGACGTTTTTCGACACCTCGGTTGTATAGATGATAATACCCACCTTCAATATAGGATTTTATTGAGTTACGGCTCGGCATATCCTTACTTTAATACAGGAAGTCTTCTAGTACAAGAAGACTTCCTTAAAAGAAGGCTTCTTTTTTACTTGCAGTTTTTTGACGGTTTGCTCGAGCAATTTGCTGTAGAGTGAAAGTCCAACGGCCTCCATATTGCCATGCTGCTCTTTGCCAAGTACGTTTCCCCCACCACGAATTTCTAAATCTCGAAGCGCCACACCATATCCACTGCCAAGCGATTCTGACTCGACGAGCGCTTTAAATCGTGCTTGAGCAATAGGTGAAAGCTCTGGCACATCGTACAAAAAATAGGCGTATGCCTGACGATCACTTCGTCCTACCCGCCCCCGTAATTGGTACATGTCGGAGAGTCCAAAATGGTCAGCTTTATCCACCACAAGAGTGTTCACATTGGGCATATCGAGCCCGCTTTCAATTATGGTCGAGGTGACTAATACATCAATCTTTTTTTCAATCATAGCTGCAAAGGTGTGTGCCAACTGACCTTCAGCCATTTGCCCATGGGCCATGGCAATTGTGGCATCTGGCAGGGCTTTTTTGAGTAGTGCTACCCGCACAGGCAATGTCATCACATCATTATGCAGTACAAACACTTGCCCACCACGATTTAGTTCATCGGTAATAGCTTGATGCACCACTGCATCATCACGACGCTGCACTATTGTTTTAATGGGTAATCGATTATGTGGAGGAGTGGCAATAACACTAATCTCACGAAGACCTGAAAGCCCTAAGAAGAGCGTGCGTGGAATAGGGGTAGCTGAGAGGGTTAAAATGTCTACTTCCGCCCGCAGTTTTTTTAAATGTTCTTTGTGGCGTACTCCAAACTTTTGCTCTTCATCAATAATAATTAATCCTAAGTCAGCAAACCCTACATCGGGCTGGAGCAAACGGTGTGTGCCAATAACAAGGTCAATCCTGCCTTGGTTAAGATCGTCAATAATGCTCTGTTGCTTTTCTTTAGCCACAAATCGACTGAGTCCCTCTACTCGTACCGGCAAACCGGCAAACCGCGTACTAAAAGTAGCCCGATGTTGCTCAGCCAGCAAGGTGGTTGGCACCAGTACCGCCACTTGCTTGCCAGAGCTCACTACAGCCGCGGCAGCCCTAAGCGCTACCTCGGTTTTACCAAACCCTACATCACCACAAATCAGTCTATCCATTGGTTTTGGCTTAGATAGATCTACCAACGTAGCCAGAATAGCCTGATACTGATCGTCTGTTGGTTCATAGGGAAACTCCGCGGCAATTTGATTTAGCCACTCTAGATTAACCGGTAATGGCGGGCGTGGGTGTACTTCACGTTTGGCGGCAATTGTAATAAGTTCCCGAGCCAGTTTAAATAAGCTTTCTTCAACGCACTTTTTAGTCCGCTGCCACTTGGCAGAGCCAAGGGAGGAGAGCACTGGTGCTCGGCTACCAATGTAGTGGGTTAATTTATGAGCTTGGTCTGGGGGTACAAATAGTTCTGCCCCATGAGCATAGTCAAGAATTAAATATGGTGCCCATTCTGGTTCACTCGAATAAGCAGGGCGCAATGGCGAGATGGTTTTATCGGCAAATGGCTTGGTCTCTCGCATGCCTAAGGTACGAAATTGTCCAATTCCGTGATCGAGATGCACCACATACTGACCCGGCTCAAACACCGACCCATCTGCATCTACAATATTAGACTCAACGCTAATACGACTGAGCGTTTGTTTTGTCGCGTTGGTATAGGCCAACGATTCAATGGTGTTGCCAAAAAATGTCACCGTGACTGGAAGTGTATGGTTAATAGGATAAATGGTAATGACGTCACCCAAGCGCATATATTGACCAAAAAATGTCACCTGTTCTACTAGGGCATAGTGGGCATTTTCAAGCCATGCCAAAACATCCAACTGGCGAATTGTTTGGTCTGATTGTAACTTCAATTCATCTGTAGACATAAGTATTGACTTTTAGAATTAGGTATGCTATAATCTGCTGTTAACCTTAAAAAGGAAGGTTGTGCCTCTAGTAGAGAGTGTACTATCTACGATGGTCGAAAAGCTATGCCCCTCCTTTGGCTTCTCCCCACGTAGGTAGTACAGTCTTTACTACTAGAATAGGTTCCTTGGTGACTAGCTCGTTCCCCCTCGAGCTCGTCACTAAAGAGCCTATTTTTTGTGTGGCCCCAACCAGTTTGGCGGGGCCACAATTTACGTGTCAGGATAACGCGAGATTAGCACTAACTTGGTGTGCCACCTGTTTTCCTTATCTTCTGGATCAAGCAGGCGCTTGATGTATGGAAGTGCTGTGGTGATATCGTTCACGATTTCAGAGTTTCCACATATGATTTCCAATCCGGAGATGATGCCAATTGATTTAGCAGTTCCTAGAGAGTGAAACCATGCGCCTTCTATCCCAGACTGATACAGCCAACGGGTCCGATCGTAGAGAAGGACAACATCTCCTCTTGATCCTCTAGTCACCACCACACCTGGAGCTGCCTCCATCATCAGCGCCTCTTTATCAATACCACGATTCATAAGCGCCTCGGTATAAACCAGAGCGACAAATGCTTCATCGTACACCACTGTTTGAAACATTGGTTGATAACCTCCTTGTTTGTTACCGACGCACTTGGAACGTCTCCGGTCGTTCTTGTTTCGAACGCTGTTTAATGTTACCTGGGTGTGTTGCCGCACGGTGACAGCGATTAAAGTTCAACAAATCCTTATATTCGCTGTCTTCCTCCTCGAGCCGAGTAGTGTTAATACCGAGATCAATCATCAGGCAAAATGTCTCAGTAAAAGCATACTCAATTAAAAGAAGCGTACCAAAGTGATCCCTCTCCCAAGCGGTTTGATACGATAGTAAACACTGCTTTATGTGCCTTATTACCAGACGGTGCTGCTGTTTCGTGGCAGACCGGCGCCCAGCATAAAATACAAAGAGGACAGCCAGTCCGCCGATTAAGCACTGTATTACGATTAGAAGTACAGCTGTTACAGGATCCATTTTATAACCCTTTCGTCGGAGAAGATAGGTAATGCACGCTTATGTTGTTAATCCCTTATGAGTGCGAGTCAAAGCTCGTTCTGGCTACCATACCACAAAAAAGCCCCGTGGTCGAGGCTCTTTTGTTTATTTAGTATATATAGGATGTTATTTTTCGACGTCTACACCCATTGAGCGGGCAGTGCCGGCTACAGTGTTCATTGCTGCCTCAACTGAAACGGCAGAAAGATCGGCCATTTTTTGCTCGGCAATAGTGCGTAGCTGGGCTTGGGTAAGCTTGCCAACTTTGTCTTTTCTAGGAGTAGCTGCGCCTTTGTCTAATTTTAAGGCAGATTTAATTAAAGCAGCTACAGGTGGCTGTTTGGTAATAAAGCTATAACTTCTGTCTTCGTATACCGTCAGCTCTACTGGAATGACCGTATTGCCGAGTTCACGGGTAGCATCATTAAACTTGGTCAAAAACTCCATCATATTAATACCAGTACCACCAAGCACTGGGCCTACTGGTGGAGCAGGGGTGGCCTTACCAGCAGCTAGCTGGATTTTAACTATTTGTTTAATTGGTTTTGCCATATTCAGGTGGTAGGTTTTAGGTGTTAGGTATTAGGAGGTATAAAAATCCTATAACCTATAAGCTAAAACCTAATCCCTTTCCTATAATTTCTTTACTTGTAGTGAATCTAATGTGGTCGGGGTTTCGCGGCCAAACATGTTTACAGAAACTTTTACTTTGCCTTTGGTTCGGTCAACGTCTATTACTTTAGCTTCAAAGCCTTTTAAGGCACCATCGGTAATGCGGACCAAATCACCTTTTTCAAAGTCAATTTGATATTTTGGCTCCTCAATACCCATGCGCTTTTTAATGCGCTCCACTTCTTCTTCAGAAATAGGGGTAGGATGGACACCAAAGCCAATGAACCCGGTTACGTTGGGGGTGTTTCTGACAACGTACCAGCTATCTTCGGTAACTAACATTTGTACCAACACATACCCAGGGAAAATACGGTTTTCTACTGTTTTTCGCTTACCGTTTTTAATCTCAATTTGTTTTTCTTTTGGTACCAATACGTCAAAAATTTTGCTTTCCATATTCATAGATTGAATACGCTGTAATAGGTTCTGAGCCACTTGCTCCTCGTAGCCAGAATAGGTGTGAATAACGTACCACTGGCGATTATCAGTCGGTTTTGGCTCTTCTTGGGCCTCTTCCACTACGGCTTCTGCTGCCTCGACTGGAGTTTCCATTTCTACTTCGGGTTTGGTTGTTTTTGTTTTTGCCATGCTATCCTTTGAGTAACACTTTACGCACAATGTTGACCAGTACAAAATCGATGCCACCCACAACCGCAATAATACCAATCATGGCCAGAATCACAATCACCGTATGAATGGCGGCAGTACGAGGTGCTGGCCACACCACCCGTGTAACCTCTAGCCATACCTCTTTTAGATAAGAAACAGGTGAAATCACGCCTTAACACTTTCTGGTGACATAATTTCTAATTCAGAATACTCTTGGCGATGGCCCTGAGTGCGGCGATAGCGCTTTTTAGCATGGTGCTTTTTAATTAGCACTTTTTCACCTAAGAAATGGCGCAGCACTTTGGCTTTAATGGTGCCAGTCGGGCGGGCGGTGACTGAGCTTTCCCCAACTGCTGCTATTTGCTCAAGCTCAACATGGTCACCACTCTTTTGCTCTACCCGCATAACACGAATACGCTGCCCGGGGCTAACTAAAAATTGTTGTGAGCCGCTTTTAATCACAAACTGCATCATATATTCCTACACACAAAGTATAAGCTTCCCTACGCTTTATGAGATATATTTATATACAGCCGTACCATACCATAACTGCTGTGCAGGGTCAAGGATTTAATCAAACTGAATAGTGTGCCTACGAATCATAATACTTTGCATCATTCCCACCCCGACAAAATTCATAATTAACGCCGTTCCCCCAGCGCTCACAAATGGTAGCGGCACCCCTGTGACTGGCATAATACCCATGTTCATCCCAGCGTTGACTAATACTGAGAAGGCAATCATGCTAAAAAACCCATTCGCAAGCAAAATACCAAAACTATCTTTGGCTACAGACGAAACATGGATCACCCGCCACAGAAACCCCGCAAAAAACAATAACAGCAACCCAGCCCCTAAAAGCCCCAGGCTCTCGGCTAATGCAGCAAAAATAAAATCGGTATAGGCTTTAGGCAAAAAATTAAGCTGTGAAAGCTGCCCAACCTCTTTACCCAAACCATGGCCCCACAGCCCTCCGTTCCCAATGGCAATCACCGCTTGACGTACATTGTATCCCTTACCAAGCGGATCTTTCCCCGGGTCTACAAAAGTAGTAATACGATCACGTTGGTAATCGCGCAACAGATGTCCAAACGGCCCAACGTTAGCAAACGCCAGTGTGCCTACTACCGCTATAACCAGAGCACTAGCAGCAATAAAGGTGAAATGAGATCGTCTCAATTTGAGACTAAAAATCATGCCCATTACTATGACGCACAAAATAATGGCCGTGCCTAAGTCTGGCTGTTTTATGACCAAATAGAGCGGTGGAATCACAATTGCCAGTGCACCCACAAATACCGAGGCCAAAACCCGTTCAAAATAGGGCGTAAAAAACACTCCTAAGGTAATAATGAGCACGATCTTAGCAATTTCAGACGGCTGCAACTGAAAAAAACCAAACTCGAGCCACCGGGTAGCTCCAAGAGAAGTGCTGCCAAAAAACTCTACCGCTAGCAACAGCAATAATGTTATGCCGGCTGCAATCCAAGCCGAGGTACGGAGCGCGCGATAATCGGTAAGTGTCACTCCAAGCATGGCCAGAATCCCAATGAGCCCAAAAATAAACTGCTTGATGGCCAGGTTGTGAATGGAGGATTCTGGATTAGCGTATGTTAATGACCACAACACCACACACCCCATACCCCAGAGGAGTATAGGAAACAAATAGAGAAGCACGTCAATAGTGCGCAAGCTTCGCCACATATGGTATGATCCTTTTTGGTTAGCTACTGTCTTGTTACCACAATATAGGCCTTATGGCCGTTTAAATCTAGCTCGCTAGCCACTTCTAGTTCCTTCGAAGATTGATGTAGCGTAGATTTAGTGGCAGATTCAATACGTGGTTTCTGCGCTGAATCAATTAGTATGTCGATCACTTCGTCATCTTTGACGTACCACATAACCTTAGCTTTATCTGCTACCGATAGACCACTGTCTTTTCGAGCACTTTGAATGCCGCGAATCAATTCGCGTACAATTCCTTCGCGTTTTAGGCCAGGGGTTATTTTGGTATCAAGCCACAGAGTATCTGCTCCAGAACCGGCGCTTAGCCAATGAGATGGGGGCTCGCCTTTAAAGAATGGCGGAGTAAGTTTGGTACCTGCCGCGTCTCCAATTTGAGCAATATTTAATTCGTCTTTTAGTAAAAATCCATATGGCACCCAGTCCCCTTTAAAGGCCTTAGTATCAAATAAAACATTGGCTAATTGCTGTCGGATTTTTAAGCCAGAACGCATGCGAATTTCTAAGCCAAGCGAGGCCAACTTTCGTGTATGCGCCATATTATGCATAATATCCTGATCAACTGTCTCTGCTTTTGGCCAGGCTTGCATGTGGACACTCGTTTTTAACAGACCAGTGTGAATGGTTTCAGCCATAAATGGAGCAAACGGCGCCATTAAGCGACAAAACTGCACCAAAACTGAGTACAGGGTGTGCAGGGCCTGCTCTTGTTGTTTCTGCCCCAGGGCCCCGCTCATGCGCTCACGGGAGCGGCGCACATACCAGGTTGAAAGATCATCAACAAAACTGGCCAGTGCCCGGGCTGCCGTGTTTACATCGTACTGATCAAGCGATTCGCTCACGGTGGCAGTTGTTTGTTGTAAGTGTGACCACATCCACTTATCAAGCACGGTATAGACATTTTCTTCATCCCAAACTGGATGCTCTGAATATGATTTTTGGTCCCAACCAGATTCATTGGCATAGGTTACAAAGTATGAATATACATTCCACCACAGCATGACCACTTTTCGCTGCACTGTTTGTAAATCTTTTTCCGAAAACAGCTTTGGTTCCCCTGGGGCATTCATACTATAGAGGTAAAAACGCAGGGCATCTGCACCATATTTGTCGATTACTACCCACGGATCAATAATATTGCCTTTGCTCTTGCTCATTTTTTTGCCATGTTCATCCAAAATGAGGCCGAGACAGATCACATTCGTATATGGAACCTCTTTGCCCATGAGCGTAGCGACTGCCAGTAAGGTGTAGAACCACCCCCTGGTTTGATCAATAGCCTCAGAAATGTAGTCTGCAGGATAATGGGTACTAAGCTCTTTTTCACTGCCTGGAACCTGTGGATAACCCCATTGCGCAAACGGCATAGAGCCTGAGTCTAGCCACACATCGCCCACCTCTGGCACGCGGGTTGCAGTTTTGGTGCAGTGTGCACATTTGATGGTAATGTCATCAATAAATGGCCGGTGCAAATCTACTTCGCCTTTGTCATTAAACGGCCAGTTTGACCAATTCAGTTGCTTCAGCTGCCCGGGGACAATATAGCTTTTCCAATTCTCTTGCTCAAAAAGTGGCTCACCCCAAATGTTTTTAAGTGTCATCTCCAACGACCACAACGGATCACCATGCGAAACAAAAAGTATCGATTTACCAGGATTTTTGTCTAATACTGCTTTTACCGTAGTCATAATGCGAGCTCGTACATCTGCTAAGTTTTCTCCATTTTTAGGGCGCTTAGAGAGAAGATTCATTGAAGGATATCCCTCTAAGAATTGGTGATATTCTGCCTCAGACCGATCATTAAACTCGCCATACACTACATCACGGAGCCCCGGTTCAACCACAATCTGGCCTCCAATTTCTTGCTGCACAATTTCGGCGGTCTCTTTAGCTCGTACCAAATCTGAAGTTACAATTATATCAATAGCACCTGCTTTCAAGTCTGCAACAGCTTTTTTGGCATCTGCTTTACCTCTTTCTGTTAAATGATACAGCTTAGTCTCTGGCCATCCCGAGTTTACCTTTTGGGTGTTTTTTTCTGATTCTCCATGGCGCAACACATAGAATGTTTGGGATTGCCCAGCAGCCTTAAGTTCTTCTAATGACTGGATGACCGTCAGATGGTCATCCTCACACATCCAAAATGGCAACGGGGTGCCCCAATACCGCTCACGAGAAATTGCCCAGTCTTTGACATTTTCTAACCACTCGCCCATGCGCCCTGTTTTTATTGAGGCTGGCTCCCAATTAATAGCATTGTTGCGCTTGACTAGCTCATCTTTAAGCTCGGACATACGAATAAACCAGCTGGTCCGAGCATAGTAGAGCAGCGGAGTATCGCACCGCCAGCAAAATGGGTAATCGTGCGTATATGGCACGGTCTTTAAGATCAAATGACGAGATTCCAGACCATCCAAAATAATGTGTTCAGTTTCTGGGTCTTTAACATAGCGGCCAGCCAAGCCCTCTGATGTGCGGGACAAAAATCTGCCATCCTCCCCTACCGTGTGCTCGGTTGGGAGCCCAACTTCCAGCCCCAAGTTATAGTCATCTTCACCATACATCACGGCGGTATGCACCACTCCAGTGCCTTCGTTGGTAGCGACAAAATCAGCAGAGTAGATTTTAAATGCCTTGCCGTTATCTTCAATGACACTTGGAAATAATGGTTCATATTCTAATCCAACAAGATCAGCGCCTTTTAGAACAGCACTTTCAAAGCTCATCTCGTAATCTTCAAGTCCAAAAATCTTGTTGTGCGATTCTTTGGCGTAAATCAGTCGTTCTTTTTTACCATCGACAGTTATTTCTGAAATTTGATATTCAATATTCTTCCCAACAGCCAGTGCTACATTTCCTGGTAATGTCCATGGTGTAGTAGTCCAGGCCAAAATATAGGTTGGAATTTCTTTTTCTGTCATCCCAGCCCGAGCTTGAAACGTCTGAAGTTTCTTGCCGATGGGCGTTGGATCTGCTTCTGGACTAGATTCCACACTTGCATTCGCTCGCTGGAATGACAACGGAGAAGTCAGCCGAAATTTAACATACACTGAAGTATCTTCTACAACCTTATATCCTTGAGCTACCTCGTGGCTAGAAAGCGCGGTGCCGCAACGGGTACAGTATGGTACCACTTTGTGACCTTGATACAGCATAGGCCGCCCCAGGCTGTCAGTTCGCTTTGAGACATACTGCAACACCGCCCACACTGACTGAATATAGTCATTGTCATAGGTAATGTAGGGATGATCTAAATCGAGCCAAAACCCAATACGTTTCGTGAGCTTTTCCCAATCACCCTTAAATTGCCACACATCTTCCCGACAAACTGCATTAAACTTGGCAATGCCATAGGCCTCAATATCTTTTTTGTTTTTGAGCCCCAGCTTTTTTTCTACTTGCAGCTCAACCGGCAAACCATGCGTATCCCAGCCAGCTTTCCTGTCCACTCTACGGCCTTTCATTGCGTGATAGCGCGGGATTAAATCTTTAAATGCTCGCGCTAATACATGATGAATGCCTGGTTTGGCATTGGCTGTTGGGGGGCCTTCAAAAAACACAAACGGCTTCCCGTTTTTATTTTTTTGCTGCACCTTGGCAAATGTTTTTTGCTCACGCCAAGCTTGAAGAACTGCTTCTTCAAGCTTTGGAATATCTAATCTAGGACCGACTGGTTTGAACATCTCTTTCCTTGGTTGTCATCTCGACTGCCCGAAAGGGCTGGAGAGATCCCGTCGGGATTTCTTGGCGCACCCGGCCTGCGAAATGACATGATAAAACAAAAAACCCGACCAGAAAAATCTGCTCGGACCCCGAAGTCATACACCGCATGGTGCGTGACAAAGAGGGCGGTACCACCGTGCTTGCCGTCCGTAGCTTAGCGTAGAATGGCTTTCCTAGCTAGTACAAACGACCACTTCATTGATCTGTAACGGGATCACCCGAGCAGGTCTACTTCGATATCAGGTCATTCCCGCGTAAGCGGGAATCGGATCCTCGTTTGTACAAGGATGACGTGTTTCGTTTCTTCTGCCAGCTTCACTTGTGATAGCAAGTGTCAAATGCCGTAGCTCTATTGAACCACAAATGGACCTTCAAGTAAATTATCATTGACTTTGGTGCAATAAAATTGTATTATATCGTCATTACGGAGTCCGGGGCCGTATTAGCACTCTTAACACCAGATCTTCCCGGCAGGTCATTCATGCGGCACTCGTGCCGCTAACCCACATGGAGGTAGTTCAAATGTGCAAGAAAATGCTGTTGTTTGCTTTGTTAGTGCTATACCCTCTTCCAACCATGGCACAAATCGCACCGAAACCCTACCCAATTCTGCTGGGCGAGAATTTGCCTGACGGATCACGGGTGTTTACAGGCAGTTCAACGAACAAGTATTTCTTGTTCGTTATGCCTGAAGGCAAAGACTGGGCGGCGGTCGGTTTTTTGAATCGTGTCGACAGTGGGCTAAACATTCTAATACCCGAAGGTCGCATCAGATTTCGGCCGACGAAAGTACGAAACGTTTTCCGCTCCGATGTGCTACTCAACTTCGGTCCCCTGGCCGGCCGGCAGCAAGTGGCATTTAGAACCGCTGACAAACAAGGCACCTTTTTCTTCCCTGGCCGGAAAGGTGTGTGGGCAGATGTTGAGGAGATCAATCATATCCGGTCCGATGTGTTCGACTACGCCACCATAGAAATCACCGTCGACCCGCAGGTTAAGGTCGGTCAACCCGTCCGTGTGATCATTAAGGTCACTAACCGCGGCGTCTCAATCTGGAAACGGCAGTTTCATCCCTTCGCCGTAGCTTTGGGAAAACCGGGATCTATTAAATCTGGACCGCCTGAGTTAAAAATCCTCTCACAAGAGGCTTTGGCTACCAGCATTCCAGATCGCAACCGCTTGATGCTGATGGATGAGGACGCCATAAAACCG
>OBEQ010591344.1_pt1 | contig 11387 bp, 5 predicted proteins | sample 1670901 | NCBI WGS metagenome assembly OBEQ01 (sample SAMEA104232315, study PRJEB22302) | groundwater metagenome | biome: forest; feature: aquifer; material: groundwater | place: USA | collected 2011-08-07 | depth 5.4 m | reverse complement strand
CTGTCCGAGTGCACGTTCGTATTCCCCCCGGAGCAGGCGGGCACCGATCATCGCGTGCGGATCTTCACGCGCACCGCGGAGACGCCGTTTGCCGGACACCCCACGATCGGGACGGCGTTCGCGCTCGCGCACACCGGCGCGCTGAAGCCGGGCCTCTCGCACACCACCTTCGGTCTCGGTGTCGGCTCGACCAACATCGATCTTGAGTGGAAAGACGGCAAGCTCTCGTTCGCCTGGATGACGCAGCAGAAGCCGACGTTCGGGAAGACCGTCGCCGATGCCGCGTCGGTGGCCGCCGCTTTGGGCATCGACACGGCGGCGATCGATACCCGCGCGCCGGCGCAGGAAGTGTACTCCGGCTCCAACTTCTTCATCGTCCCGTTGACGACGAGGAAGGCGGTGGACGCCGCGGTACTCGACCGCGCGAAGATCGACGCCGTGTTCAACGCGGCCGGCCTGCAGCGTCGCGGGATCTACATCTTCAGCGTCGAGCGCGGGCAGGACGATGCGGACGCCTATAGCCGGCTGCTGGGGACTGGCGGCATCGAAGATCCGGCGACCGGGTCGGCCGTGGGGCCGGCTGGATGCTTCGCGGCGAAGTACGGTTTCGTGCCCGCGGCCCGCGCAGGCTCGATGGTCTTTCTTCAGGGCGTGCTGGCGCGGCGCCCGAGCCGGCTGCACGTGAAGGTCACGATGAGCGGCGCCGAGGTCAGCGGCGTGAAGGTCGGCGGCGCGTCGGTCATCGTCGGCGAGGGGACGATGGCGCTCTAAGCCGTTCATCCGGCGGAGCATCGCGCGTTCGCGGCACGCCACGCGATGCAGGGGCTTGCGGCTACCCGTGGAGCCGATTGTACTTCCGCAGAATCTCGCGCAGGCGATCGTGAGGCAGCGCCTGCACGGTGCGGCCGCGGGCGCCGGTCATCGTCACCGCGGCGACGAGGGCGTTGACGATTGATTCCTCCACGGCCTCGATCGTCGCCGAAAAAAATGCGCTCTCCGTTTCATTTGGCAGCATCTTGAGGTCCACGGGACCGCCCGCCGCACGTCCGGCGCCAGGGTTCGCGGTCGAGAACGCGATGAAGATGTCGCCCGATCCGTTCGACGCCGTTCCGCCGACGCGGGCGATGCCCATCGGCACGCGGCGCGCCAGACGCTGGAGTTGATGGGGCAAGAGCGGGGCGTCGGTGGCCACGACGACGATGATGGAGCCCTCGCGCGAGCCGTCAATCCGCGGTGGCAGCGGTGGAGGTGGTGCGCCCCGGCCGGTGCTGTCGGAAAATTCTCGTCCTACCGGCACGCCGGCGATCGTGAGTTGAGGGCGAGATCCATGGTTGGCCTGGACCAGCACGCCAACGGTGTACCTCGCGCCGGCCGCCGTCACACGACGCGAGGACGTCCCGATGCCGCCCTTGAAGCCGTGGCATACCATGCCGGTGCCCCCGCCGACGTTGCCTTCGGCCACCGGACCGGACTTGGCGCCGCTGAGCGCCGCGAATACGTGTTCCTGCCGGACGTGAAAACCCGCGATGTCGTTCAGCAGTGCATCGGAAGTTTCGCCCACCACCGGTTGGTGCCAGTCGATCGGGACTTTCAGCTCCTGCTCAAACCACGCGAGCACGGCGTCGCGCGCTGTGCCCACGCTCCAGGTATTGGTGATCGCGACCGGGCCGCCGAGTACGCCGCCTTCGTCCACCCAATGCGTGCCGATGAGATCGCCGAAGCCGTTGCCGGCGAACGTTCCGGCGAACACCGGCTCCCACTTCTTCCCCTTCGGAAAGACGACCGTGACGCCTGTGCGGTTCGCATGCTCACCTTCGCCCGAGATCAGCGTTGTGTGACCGACCTCGACGCCCATGACGTCGGTGATGGCGTTGAGCGGGCCCGGTGTGCCGTCGAACGGCACACCCAGATCGCGCGCGCGCGGCTTCGCGGCTGGTTGCTGCGCCGTCACCGTCGCCGGCGAGGCGATCGATGCGGTGAGGAGGACGACGAGCATGAGACTTCGCATCGCAATCCTCCAGCAATCAGAGTGGATGAGTCAGTTTACCGCAGCTCGCACGAACCGTCCGCCGCGCTAGAATGGCAGCGTCCGGTGTCCGCATGATAGGCACGACGCTCCACCATTACCGAATCCTCCGGCCGCTCGGCCGCGGTGGCATGGGCGAGGTCTATGCCGCCGAGGACACCAAGCTCAATCGTACCGTCGCCCTGAAGATCCTTTCGCAAATTACGGCAGCCGACCCTGAACGCCTCAGCCGATTTCAACGCGAGGCGAAGGCGATTGCCGCGCTCAACCATCCCAACGTCGTCACGATCTATTCGGTCGAGGAGGCCGACGGCGTTCCATTCCTGACGATGGAGCTCGTCGAAGGGAAGCCGCTCGACGCGGTGATCCCGCGGCGCGGCATGACGCCGGCTGCACTCCTCGAACTCGCCGTGCCGCTGGCCGACGCCGTCAGCGCGGTGCACCAGTGCGGCATCGTGCACCGCGATCTCAAGACGTCCAATATCATGGTCGGCGACGACGGCCGGCTGAAGGTGCTCGACTTCGGGCTCGCCAAGTTGAGGCAGGAGACGGGAGGTCCGAGCGCCGACACCGTCACCGTCGAACAACTCACCGCGCAGCACGGCGTCATCGGCACGGCGTCGTACATGTCGCCGGAGCAGGCCGAAGGGCGGCCCGTCGATCACCGCTCGGACATCTTCTCGCTCGGCATCCTGCTGTATGAGATGGCCACCGGCACACGCCCATTCAAGGGCGCGTCGGCAATGTCCATTCTGTCGGCGATCATCAAGGATGTACCGGCGCCCGCCGCGGACGTCAACCCTGGCGTCGCGCCGGAACTTGATCGCGTCATCCGCCGGTGCCTCGCGAAGGATCCGGTGCGCCGATATCAGAGCGCCGTCGACCTGCGCAACGATCTCGAGGATCTGGCGCAGGCCTACCCGGCCGGGCGTCACCCATTCGCCGGCCGCCGCACGATGCAGGGCCTCGCGGCTGTCGCCGTACTCGCCGTCGTGGTTGCCGCCGCGGTGGTCCTGTTGCGAGGCCGAGGCGATCGTGTGCGATCGGCGACCTTCAGCAGGCTGACCGCCATGCCGGGACGGGAATGGTTCCCGAGCCTGTCGCCCGACGGCAAGTGGCTCGTGTACGGCGCGGAGATGGAAGGCAATTTCGACATCTTCCTGCAGAGCGTCTCCGGGTCGAATCCGGTCAACCTGACCAGGGACTCGACTGAGGACGATGACATGCCGTCCTTTTCGCCGGACGGCGAGCGCATCGCGTTTCGATCGAGTCGCGAGGGCGGCGGCATCTTCGTCATGGGTCGGACGGGCGAAGCGGTCAGGCGCGTGACGCGCAGCGGGTTCAATCCGGCCTGGTCTCCCGACGGGCTCGAGATCGCGTTCACGTCGGGCCGGATGGACGTGAACCCGCAGAACTCCGAGGGCGAGAGCGAGCTTTGGGTCGTCGGCGCTTCGGGTGGCGAACCGCGGCGCATTTTCGCAGGCGATGCGATTCAACCGAGCTGGTCACCGCACCGGCGCCGCATCGCATTCGCGAGCCGGGGCGGCACCAGTAGGAAGACGGATATCTGGACGATACCGTCCGGCGGAGGCGAGCCGATCGCGCTGATGAACGATGCCCCGATCGACTGGAACCCGATCTGGGCGCCGGACGGGAAGCACCTGTACTTCGTGAGCGATCGGTCCGGCACGATGAACCTCTGGCGAATGGCGATCGACGAAGAGAGGGGAAAAGCACGCGGCGAGTCCGAGCCGATTGTGACGCCAGCCCCGTTTCTTGCGCATCCCACGATCTCCGCCGATGGCAGGTACCTCGCCTACAGCTCCGTGCTGTTGGTAACGAACATTCAGCGGCTGGGGCTCGACCCGTCAACGGCGACGGTGACCGGCAATCCCACGTGGGTGACCAGCGGCTCGCGGCTGTGGTCGTCACCTGATCCGTCGCCGGACGGGCGGTTCGTGGTCTATTACTCGAGGGTCGAACCCGAAGGCGACCTCTACGTGAGCCGGGCGGATGGCACGGGCCAGCGGCAGCTCACGAGTGATTCCGCGCTTGATCGCGTGCCGCACTGGTCGCCGGACGGCACGTGGATTTCGTTTTTCTCGAACCGGTCGGGAAAACTGCAGATCTGGAAGATCCGGCCCGACGGAAGCGATCTCCAGCAGATCACCGACTTCGCCAACGAAGCGGCGTATTCGGCGTGGTCGCCGGACGGGTCACAGCTGGCGGTAGCGACGCCGCGCGCCAGCCAGCATGAGGCGACGTACATCGTCGATCCCAGTCGGCGCGGTGGCGAGCAGCGGCCAGCGATTTTGCCGGCGGTTCCCGGCAGTCCCTATCCGCTTGCGCCAAACGCCTGGTCGCCGGACGGCCAGCGACTGATCGGATTTGCAGGGCCGACGTCGCCGTCACTAGGCGTGAACATGTACACGTTCAAGACCCAGATGTACGAGCACCTGGCCGATTTCGGTGAGTGGCCCGTCTGGCTGCCAGACAGCCGGCGGGTGCTGTTCGGCGACGGCGGGAAGCACTTCTGGGTGCTGGATACTCAAACGAAGCAGAGCAAGGCGATCTACTCCGGCGGCCGAGACGTGCTCGGTCCGCCGCGCCTGACGGCCGACGGCCACACGGCGTATTACTCGCGGCGCGTGACCGAGGCGGACATTCACCTGATGACGCTTCGGTGAGCACACATCACGAGGCGGCATCGCAGATGCTAGTGGACTTCCTTTACCGTAATCCGGTACGTGAAGCCGTCCGGATCGAGGCTGTCGAGCGGGCCGTTCGCCGTTTCGCCCTGCGGGTACATGAAATATCCCAGCGGTCCGCGATTCGATCCGCGCAGAAAGACGTCGTGCGCGAAGTTGTAGGCGATCCAATTCATCTCCCACGATCCGAACAGCCGCCCGCGCGCGATCTTCACGCGCTCGTCGCCGATCGCGAGGTTGCCGGGCGGTTCTTCGAGTACGACCTTGCGAACGTCCGCGGGATCGACGGGCACCCAGCCGTACCCGGTCAGGTACACCTCCGCCCGGCAGTGCTGCGCCTTCGTGGCATCGGCTGACGACAGGCCCAGGCTGTGCAGCCCTTTTTCGGATCGCGCGACGCGAAGGCCGTAGACATCGCGCGCGGGAATGCCGACCGCTCGGCAGAGGCCGACGAAGAGCGCGTTCAGGTCCGCGCACTTGCCACTGAGATTACCGGACTCCAGCATGAACGTGATATCGCCGACGCCGCAGTCGCGGGTCTTGGGGTCGCGAAACGTGTTCTCGATGATCCAGGCGTAGATCGCGCGCGCCCTCTCGACGTCGGTGCCGGCGCCCTTCGTGATCGCGTTCGCCGTCATCCGCACGATGCCGTCGGTGGGGATGAGCCTGGTCGGTTTCAAGAACCGTGCGAACGATGACAGGTCCGATGGCGGCGGAACGGTGGGCGTTGTGAGGTTCGCCGCGTAATCGGTCGTCGCCACGCGGCTGACCAGCGTCAGCACCGGCTCGACCCCCTCGTCCCACGAGCAGCCGAGGATGTCCGGCTCGTTCTCGTTCGTTTCGATCATCACCGCGGTGCCGCCGCCCGGGTGATAGATATCGCCCATGGTCCTCTGATACGATGCGACCGCGAGCGGCGTCGGCAGCCAGACGCGCGTAGCGCCGCGCGGCTGGAGGACCTCGACCTGCGTCGTGATCTCGAAGACGCGCCAGCGCACGTCCGTCGAGGCTTGCGCGAACCGGGGCGCGCGGTCGAACAGCGCCAGGCCCGATGCCGTCATCCCCGTCCGGCAGAGGAAATCTCGGCGATTCATTCGAGAGCGATTGTACCGCGCGGAGTAGAATTCACGCTTTGAAGGATAGATTCGGCGGTGCACATGGACGACTTGTTCCGCGATCTGAAGCACTCGCTCCGCATGTTCCGGCAAACGCCGGGCTTTACGGCCGCGGCCGTCGCGGCCTTGACACTTGGTATCGGCGCCAACACGGCGATCTTCTCCGTCGTCGACACCGTCCTGCTGAAGTCCGTGCCGTTCCCCGATCCCGATCGCATCGTCGCGTTCATGAACACCTCGCCGCAGGGCTCCGGGTCCGCGGCGTCGCCGACGAAGTTCAACGTGTGGCGGCAGCAGACCAGCATCGTGCAGGACGCGGCGGCCTACAACTTCGGCATGATGAACGTGACCGGCGGCGACAACCCTGAGCAGGTCCGGTCGGCCCAGGTGAGCGCGGACTTCTTCAAGCTGTTCGGCGCGCAGACAATCGCGGGGCGCACGTTCACGGACGACGAGGATCGGCCCAACGGCGGGCACGTCGTCGCCATCAGCTACGGGTTCTGGCAGCGGCGGTTCGGCGGTGATCCCGCGATGGTGGGCAAGACCATTTCACTGAGCGGCGATCCGTACGAAGTGGTGGGCATCCTGTCCGCAGCCTTCGACTCCGACAAGTTCGATCCGCTGCCGGACGTGTGGACGCCGTTCCAGATCGATCCGCGCAGCGTCGATCAGGCGAACTACTTCACGTCGGCGGCCCGACTGAAGCCTGGGGTGACGCTCGGCGCCGCACAGGCGCAGATGCGGCTCGCCACGGACCAGTTTCGCCGGGCGTTCCCCGAACAGTTAAATCCGAAGGCCATGTTCAGCGTGATCCCGCTCCAGCAGCTCATGGTCCGCAACGTACGGACATCGTTGCTCGTGCTCGTCGGCGCCGTGAGCTTCGTACTGCTGATCGCGTGCGCGAATGTCGCGAGCCTGCTGCTCGTGCGTGCGACGGCGCGCAAGCGCGAAATCGCGATACGAGCGGCGATGGGCGCCGGCCGCGCCCGCATCGTGCGCCAATTGCTGACCGAGAACCTGCTGTTGTCGCTCGTGGGCGGATCGCTCGGTCTCGGCCTCGGCATCGTCGGCATCCGCGCGCTGCTTGCCGTCAACCCCGGCAACATTCCGCGCATCGGCCAGACAGGCGCCGGCGTGACCGCGGACTGGCGGGTTGTGGCGTTCACCTTGGGGATCTCGATCGTGACCGGACTCGTGTTCGGGCTGTTTCCCGCGATGCAGGCGTCTCGCGCCGATCTGAACCTCACGCTGAAGGAGAGTAGCAGCCGGTCGGGCAGCGGCTTCCGTCAGAACAAAGCGCGGTCGGTGCTCGTCGTGGTGGAGATCGCGCTCGCGCTCGTGCTGCTCGTCGGGGCGTCGCTCCTGATTCGATCGTTCATGGCGCTGCGCGCGGTGAATCCCGGGTTCATCTCGCACAACGTGCTGACGATGCGGATGTCGATCACCGATCCGCGGTTCAAGAAAACGGCAGGCGTCGATCAGCTTGTGCGCGCGGGTGTCGAGCGCGTCCGCGCGGTGCCCGGCGTCGAGGCGGCCGCGACGTCCTGCTGTCTTCCGCTCGAGGGCGGCTTCGGCCTCGGGTTCATCATCGTCGGCCGTCCGCTGGAGGGGCAGATCCACGGCGGCGCCAGTTGGGTGATCGCGTCGCCGGGATACTTCGATGTGTTCAGGATTTCGCTGTTGCGAGGCCGCGATTTCACGGACCGCGATGCGCTGGGAACGGGCGGCGTCGTGATCATCAACCAGACGATGGCGCGGCAGTTCTGGCCGCAGGGCGATCCGCTGAGCGATCAGCTCATCGTCGGGCCGGGCGCTGGGCCGGCGTTCAAAGAGCCGCCGCGGCAGATCATCGGTATCGTGAGCGATGTGCACAACGGCGCGCTCGATCAGGAGCCGCAGCCGGCGTTGTACATCCCGACGGCACAGGTCACGGACGCGGTCACCGCGCTCAACTCGAAGCTTGCGCCGCTCACGTGGGTCGTGCGGACGCGGAGCGAACCGTACGCGCTGAGCATGGCGATTCAAAAGGAGCTGCGCGAGGCGAGCGGCGGTTTGCCGGTCGCGCGCATTCGATCGATGGACGAGGTCGTCGTGCGGTCCACGGCGCGCGCGGACTTCAACATGCTGCTGCTCAGCGTGTTCGGCGCGTCGGCGCTGCTGCTCGCGGCGATCGGGGTCTATGGGTTGATGTCGTATTCGGTGGAGCAGCGGACGCAGGAGATCGGTATCCGCCTGGCGCTGGGCGCGGAGATTCGTCAGGTGCGCAACATGGTCATCGTCCAGGGCATGAGCCTGGCGGTCGTCGGCGTGGTGATTGGGGTGGCGTCTGCGCTGGCGCTGTCGCGTCTGATCGAGAGCCTGCTGTTCGGCGTCACCGCGCGGGATCCGATCGTGTTTGTCGCCGTGCCGGCCGTGCTCAGCGTGGTTGCGCTGATCGCGGTGTGGTTGCCGGCGTTGCGCGCGACGCGCGTCGATCCGATCGACGCCCTCCGCTGCGAATAGCGAACGTAAAGAAACGTAAGAGTCGGTTTCAAACCCGGTTGTAGGGGCGGACCCGCGTGTCCGCCCCTCTCGCGGTGGAACACACTGTAGACAGTCTACGTCCAAGGCTGTAGACTGTCTACATGGCGCAACCTCCATCCCGTCCCGCCGAGACCCGCATCGATCTGCTGCAGGGCACGCTCGACATGCTGATTCTGCGGACCCTGCAGTGGGGGGCGCAGCACGGCTATGCCATCGGCCAGACCATCCGCGCGCAATCGTCCGACGTGCTCCGCGTCGAGACCGGCTCGCTGTATCCAGCGCTTCAGCGGCTCGAGAAACGCGGATGGGTCACCGCGGAGTGGCGCCAGACAGACGCGAATCAGCGCGCGAAGTACTACCGTCTCACGCCCAAAGGCAAGAAGCAGTTATCGCACCAGCAAGCACGGTGGAGCGAGATGGTGGCGGCGATCGGCCGCATCATGAACCCCGAGCTCGCCGACAAGTAAAGCAAGAAGGAGGAGAGCGTGGCGCTGTGGCATTGGCTCGTGCGGCGACGGCAAGGCGACCATGATCTGCGGGAGGAGATTCGCAGCCACCTGGCGATGGCGGCGCAGGATCGCCTCGCCGACGGCGACGATCGGGAGACGGCGCGTTTGGCGGCGCTGAAGGAGTTCGGCAACGTCATGCTCACCGAGGAGGCGGCGCGCCGCGTCAGGCGCGGGTGGCTTCTTCAGTACGCGGATGGCGTCCTGCAGGACCTTCGCTACGGCCGTCGCATGCTCGCCAAGAACCCGGCGTTCACGCTCGTCGCCGTCCTTTCGCTGGCGATTGGTATCGGTGCGAACACCGCGGTCTTCAGCTTTGCCGACGCGCTATTGCTGCGGCCACTCAGCGTGCCGCGCGCCAGCGGGGTGCTGACGGTGGGATCGACCTCGAACTCCACTCTGAGGACCGTCCTGCTCTCGTCGTATCGCGACTACGTCGACGTCCGAGATCGCAGCAAGAGCTTCGATGGATTGGTCGCATTCACACAGTCTGTCGTGGGATTTGCGAGCGAACCAGGCACCGTACCGAAACTGACGATGGGCATGCTGGTGAGCGGCAACTTCTTCCCGGTGATCGGCGTCGAGCCTGAACTGGGGCGCGCCTTCAGGCCCGACGAGGACCAGGTGGCGGGACGCGACGCCGTCGTGATGCTCGGCCACGATTTCTGGGACCGGGCGTTCGGCGCGGACCGCTCCATCCTCGGCCGCACGATACGGCTCAACGGGAGCGCGTTCACCGTCATCGGTGTCGCGCCCCCGGGGTTCACGGGCCTCGATCAGTACGTCCGGTTCGACTTCTACGCGCCGTTGATGATGTGGCAGCGCCTCACGACCGTTCCCGACAGCTGGCCCTTCGAGGCGCGCGATTTCCGGAGCCTCAATATCAGAGGACGCCTCAAGTCCGGCGTGACGATCACCAAGGCGCAAGCTGAACTGTCGGCCATAGCCACGGATCTGGAACGGGCCTACCCGGATACGAACCGCAATCAACGCATCGCCGTGCGTACGGAGCTGCAGGCCAGGGTCGCGGCGGCTCCGCCGACAGCCTACCTGCTGCTCATGCTCACCATGCTTGCAGGGGCTGTGCTGTTTGTCGCGTGCGCCAACGTCGCGGGCTTGCTGACGAGCCGTGCCCCGGTGCGGTCTCGCGAGATCGCTCTGCGGCTGGCCATCGGGGCAGGACGCCCCCGGATTGTCCGGCAGCTGATCACCGAGAGCGTGCTGATCGCGATCATCGGCGGCGTGCTCGGTGTGGGCGTCGGCTACGCCGGCGTGATGCTGTTCCGGCAGGTTCAAATCCCGACGGATCTGCCGATTGTGGCGTCCTTCGAGCTGGATCGGCGCGCGTTGCTGGTCAGTCTCGTCGTGGCGCTGGTCAGCGCGATCCTGTTCGGGTTGGCACCGGCGGTCCGATCGACGCGTGCTGACCTGACTGCGGTGATGAAGGCGACGGACGCCGCGGGCTTCGGGCGGCGCCGGCGGTTGGGCCGCGCGCTGCTGGTCGGGGGCCAGGTCGCCGTTTCAGTGGTCCTGCTCGTGGTCGCCACGTTCGTCTATCGAGGTTTTCAGCAACAACTTGTCGGTGGCCCCGGCTTCCGTACCGACCATCTGTTGATGATGAGCCTCGCCCCCGGCCAGCTGCGTTACAGCGAGGCGCAGGCGGAGCGGTTTTTCGAGCGTGTGGCCGAACAGGCCCGCCTCGTCCCAGGCGTCAAATCGGCGGCGCTGACCCGTTTCATGCCGATGGACGGTCTTCCTCCATCGATCACGATTGTTCCAGAAGGTGTCCAGTTTCCGGCCGGGAAGGAGAGTGCCACGCACGCGCGATCGATCGTGGACGAGGACTACTTCGACACGATCGGGCTGCCGATTCTCACAGGACGCGGGTTTCGCGCAACCGATTCCGCCGACGCGCCGAAGGTGGCCGTCGTCAACGAAGTGTTCGCGCAACGCTACTGGCCCGGGCAGGATCCCATCGGCAAGCGGTTTCGCGTCGACAGCACCCGGGGACCGTGGGTGGAGATCGTCGGCGTCGCCAAGACGAGCAAGTACGGCTTCGTCATCGAGAAACCCACGGAGTTTGTGTATCTCCCTTTCAGGCAACGTTCACCGGAGTCGATGTTCCTGCTGGTTCGATCGCTGGGCGATCCGACGACGCTCGCGACGCCGCTCAGGGAGGTGGTTCGGGGGCTCGACGCGAACCTGCCGATTTCCAATATCCGCACCATGGAGGAGCTCTATCGGCTGCGCAGCGTCGTCATCCTCAACGTGATCGTCAGCCTCGTCGCCTCCATGGGCATGATGGGACTCGCGTTGGCCATCGTCGGACTCTATGGCCTGGTGGCCTATGCGGCCAGCCGGCGGACCAAAGAGATCGGCATCCGCATGGCGATTGGCGCGGGCCGGGGCGATGTCATGCGGTTGGTGCTGAGGCAAGGCCTGGTGCTCGCCATCGCCGGGCTCGGTGTGGGTCTCTTGGTGAGCGCGGGCGTGGGCCGGCTGCGGGCCG
>OBEQ011897193.1_pt1 | contig 11389 bp, 8 predicted proteins | sample 1670901 | NCBI WGS metagenome assembly OBEQ01 (sample SAMEA104232315, study PRJEB22302) | groundwater metagenome | biome: forest; feature: aquifer; material: groundwater | place: USA | collected 2011-08-07 | depth 5.4 m | reverse complement strand
TTGAAATAGTATGCCCATGATAGGGGATATATGCATCGTTTCGAGGATAAGAAGCGTACACGTGCATGACGCCCATTGTTCCAATAATCAGGACTGTCACAAAAAGTAAAAGTCTATTTTTTTGATTTATTATTTTCTCTATTGCCACCCCAATCGTAAAACAACTTAATATAGAAAGAAAAAGCCACGAGATCTCTTGTATGCGATCGGTATAGATTGCTTGTTCATACATTGGAAGCGAAGGAAACGATACGACCGCTCGAGTAACGATATATGAAAACGCAGTACCAAGAAATCCAAAACCAAGCATAGTGATGGCGGCAAGCGTGTTTGCAGATGATTTTCTAAATATAATAAATGACGCTACGCAACCACCAAGAAGTAAGGAGTGCATATTTTGGGTAAGAAGATACACGGGATCAAGAAGAGCTTGGGATCTCCATTCCCAACGGGGAAGAAAAGAAGCGAAAAATGAGAAAACAGCTTCCGGATAGAAAGAGGTTATCTCAACTGGCAGTTGAGTTGAAATTTTTGATAGAATCAGGAAGGCGACACCAACCGCAGATGCGGATATGCCCAGTAGTAGTGTTTTGAGTATGAGCGTCGGTTTTTTGAAAAAAGCATAGGGCAAAAAACCCAAGAGTGGCAGACCAGCAAGCGGATGAATGGCAAAAAGAGCTCCTGTTGCAATTATTAGAAGTCCGGCATGAGCCTTGTTTTTCTCAATAATAAAGAGTACACTGGCAAGTATTGCGACAATCGCAAAGAAAAAAGCGCTTCCCCATGGAGTACCTGATGCGATCGGTGAGAAGGAGGTGAGTGATAGCACAATGATAGTAGCGATGCTTGCTGTTCTTTTTGATAATGATAGTGCGCAAAATGTTTGAAAGAACAATATAGGCAGTGTAAGCGCCGCAAGGTCAATGAAAAAGAATTTATTGAATAGTTCAAGAGGTGCGTGAAATATTTTTGAGAGTATTACTATGAGACCGTAATGTCCAAGGTAGTATTGAGTTTTTGGCAACAATGTTCCCTGTTCAGCTATGATGCGCTCCGCGGCGCTGTGAAGTAAGGGATCAAATCCAAAGCCGAGTGGATACACGATCGAGAGCACACTTGCGATTGAAACGAAAAATACACTCAATGCCGGCGCGAGAAATCCAAACGGTATGTCAGTTATTCCAGCCAGGATGAGCACGCAAAGATTGAGAAATACTAGGATGAAAAACACAGGAGATACTGTTTCCCAAGGGCCCAATGTGGTTTCGACAGTTTGAGAATGTAAAAGGAGAAAGAGTGTTAGTATTGAAAGAGTGCAAGAAACAAGAATGGGTAAACATGCCAGCAAAGATATTGGCGTGTGCGGATTATTCGGTTCCTGTGAAACATTTTTTTGCCTGAGAAAAAGAAGTAGAATCAACAGAGATGCAGTGACTATTACCCCTATTGCAAGAGGAGTAAGGCGTGAAAAATAGAGAACAGGAGCGCTCGCGATACTGATAAGTCCACTCAATGCAACCGGAGCAAGTAATATAGATTTTAGAATTTTTTGCATAGATCGAAATGAAATTACCATCATTTCATGACACAAAGTATAAAAAGGCAGAGAAGGTATTGATCACCGATCGGCTGATTATGGTTTTGGGAGGACGATATATTCCAATATGGATTACTCCAAATCATATTACGCTTTTGCGGATCCTGTTTGCACCTCTTGCTATTCTACTCTTGATTTATGAAAACTATCAATGGGGCGTACCTGTCTTTTTGCTAGTCGCCCTCACGGATGCTGTTGATGGGGCTGTTGCGCGCACACGTGGCATGATCACTGAATGGGGTATGATATTTGATCCGCTCGCGGATAAATTTTTAATTATTCCAACGCTCCTCTTTCTTATTTTCAAGGAATTACCTCCATTTATCGGAGGAGCAGTTGTGAGTATTGAATGTTTTATTGTTTTTCTTGCGTTTGGCTGGAGAAATTCTGGACATGAGATCAAAGCAAACATGTGGGGTAAGTGGAAAATGATTTTTCAAGTCGCCGGATGTCTTGCATTGCTTCTTGCTGTCTGGCTTTCCTTGCCGCTTCATCTGGTAGCATCGATCTTGCTTAGTGCGAGTATTTTTTTTGCTTGTATGAGTATTTTGCGTTATGGAATTTAAACAGGGGTATAAAAGATTTTTTCTTTTTGGGGCCGTGATAGCAGCCGCAGGTATTTTTTTCTTTCTATACAGTTTTCTTTCGTTTGAGTCAATTCAAGATCCAAGCATACGGTTAAACTCTCCTGACGAAACAGCAAACTATTTTTTTTCACGTCTCTACGCCACCACAGGAAAACTTGGGTATTCTGAACCGCTTTTGGCAGCAACTGAACATTTTTTGCATCCGCGCAGTATGACAGGAGTAAACGGCACTGTCGTTCCCGTGAGTTTTGTGGGCATGCCTCTATTATATGGAAGTATCGGCAGTGTATTTGGCACAAAAGCAATTCTTTTCATTACCCCTCTTATCGCCGTACTTATCCCATTTCTTTTTTATCGGTTTTTACGAGAAATTTTTGGTGTCCGCATTGCAACAGTTTCGGCGCTCTTACTTGTGATCCACCCTGCATATTGGTATTTTGCAAATCGCGCCATGATGCATAATATTATTTTTTTTGGTCTTCTCATCACAGGATTTGCCATGCTTGGCAGCATCCGCAAGTCGGGTAAGGGTGGCGCGCATATACACGCAATAAATGCACTCCTGTTTTTTCTTTCAGGGATCAGTATTGGAGGGAGTATGATGGTACGTTTGGCAGAGCTTGTATGGGTCGTTCCTCTTGTAATACTCGTTGCGTTTGTTTTTGCGCGGCATCTGTCAGTAAGTATGTGTCTGGCATTTCTTGTTGGTTTTATCATTCCTATCATAGGGATTTTTTCATTAAATGCGCATCTCTACGGCTCGCCTACATCTTTTGGGTATCATGGGTATGAATCGTTTGATTCTGCGCTCCCCATGAATGCATTGCGTTTGGCAGCTTCTGATTTTTTTGCAGATCCGCTTTCGTCAATTGATTCTGTTCTTGCGCATATCAATGCCGCCTACCAACCTTTGGCAAAATATATCTTGCCGTTTGGGTACGAACCTGATATTTTTGCCAGCAATTTTTACCAATACTTTGGTTCCATTTTTTGGTGGTTTGTGATTCCTCTTGCAATCGGACTTCTTATTCTTCTTCGCAAGGGTATATACGAAATGATACGGTTTCGTCGGATTCATATCTTAGCATACCTGCTTATTGGAAGCCTTGTTTCCTTTTGGCTCGCTGCATACTATGGCAGCTGGGTAGTGCAGGATAATATCACCAATATCCCGACGATCGGAAATTCTTACATACGCTATTGGCTCCCTCTCTTTGCCTTGTCTTTACCGGGCGTTGCCATGCTTCTTATTTTTCTTTTTGATCGCGCATGGTGGTGGGGAATGCAACGATTGGCAGTTGTAGGGATCACTGCTTTATTGGTCCTTTTTTCGTTTCAGGTAGTGGTGGTGGATTCCAACGAGAGTCTTATCGCAGTACGACAGAGTATTCGCGCTTCTCGAGAAAAATTATATCGAGTCCTTGCAGTAACAAGCCCCAATGCCGTTATCGTTTCACAACGCTCAGACAAGATTTTTTTCCCTGAACGGAGAGTCTTGGAGTCGATAAAGGATTTTGGAGAAGCATCATTGATTCCGCCGATCTTGAACAGTGGAGTGCCTGTGTATTATTATGGGCTCTGGAGCGATGCCGATGTCGCATATATGAGTCGTCGGTATTTCGCGCCATATGCATTTCATCTAGAGTATGCCGCCGATATTGCAGATGGTGAACGGTTATTTATGGTCAAGAGAAATTGAAAACCCTATGTTTTTGTGGCGTATTTTTTTAATAGCATGCGTAATAGGTTTTTTTCTTTGGATTTTTGATGAAAATATACCATTTGCCGGGATTAAAATTATCACCTATAATTTTAGGGAACTGAATGGCGCAGTAAGTGAACTGTATCCACGAGCGCGTACGCTCGCCGTTGCCCAAGAATTACAAAATGATGGAAAGACGGTTATTGAAGACCCTGTCTATTTCGATGTGCACACAAGAATCGCGTATGAAAGAGCTCGAGTGAAGATGTGGTATAAAAATCGATCCGCACGCGAAGTATCTCTTGGATTACGGATCCCGGGAATAGAATGGAAAAACATAGTTGCCAATTCACCGCAAAGATCCAGAGATGGAGAATGGGAGACCATAGAGGCAGAATTTGATCTTTCCGGGATTCCATTACTTCAGAATAAGTACACATTTCTTATCTCCATTCCGGGTCTTCAATATGATAATACAGAAAAAGAGAAGGTGATCGCCGCTCATACCCTTATTACACTTCAAAGAAAATCCTTGTGGCCATAAAACAATTTCTTTCGTCGATTATATACGATGTTTTTCTATCGTCGCTCACCGTATTTCTTCTCTCGTTTCTCATTGAAGCGCAATGGAAGGGTGTAGTTGTCCAATGGGTGAACCTTAATTACGTGCTTGTGATCTGCCTGGTTTCAGGTATACTGTCAGTCCTGTTGCCAAAACAAACTGAAAAAACTCGTCCGGGGATTGGCTACTGGATTGGATCTTTACTCATCAGTGTCTCAGCAGGATTTATTTCTTATAAGCACTCGGACGAACTCGGTGTGTGGGCATATGCTTTTGCGCTTGGTGTTGCAATGATCATTTTTTTTATCGCCTACGTGCTTGCAATTACATCAGAAACCAAAGAAGAATCTCTCTAAATCCTGCCGCTATTATTATGGCCGAATGCATATTTTGTAAAATTATTGTCGGAGAGTTGCCATCCTACAAGCTATACGAAGATGATCACACCTTTGCGTTTCTTGACATCCATCCGGTGAGCAAAGGTCATGTATTAGTGATTTCAAAAAAACATTATGGAGATTTTTTGGAGGCCGATATTGAAACACTTGAATATCTGACGAGATCAGTGCATAAGATAGCACAGGTGGTCAAAAAGGGAGTTAGCGCTGACGGCTGCAACGTAACGACAAATGTTGGCGTGGCAGCCGGGCAAGTTATTCTTCACATGCATTGGCACATCATTCCTCGATTTACGAGCGATGGTCTCAAGCTCTGGCCATCACAAGGTGATTACACCCAAGATGAAGCTACCATTATTGCAGATCAGATACGTATGAGCATCGCTTTATGAACCTTCTCATCACCGGAGGACTCGGGTTTATGGGGTCCAACATGATTCGGTATCTGCTCAAGAAATATCAGGACTGTACTATTCTCAATCTTGATAAGATGACGTATGCGGCAAATCAAGAAAATCTTAAAGATATTTCAAGTGACTCTCGCTACCAGTTTGTAAAAGGGGATATCGCCGATGAAGCCCTCATCGAAAAAGTATTTTCCGATTTTATACCCGATGCCGTTTTGAATTACGCCGCAGAATCCCATGTTGACCGCTCGATCATGGACCCAAAGGCGTTTTTGTTGACAGCCACACTTGGCACATACACGCTTCTTGAAGCAATCCGTAAGTATAAAACTTCTCGTTTTATCCAAATCTCAACAGACGAAGTATTTGGAAGTATTGAGCAAGGATCATTTACAGAGGAGTCTTGCTTCGAACCGAATAGCCCTTACTCAGCCGCGAAAGCAAGCGGGGATCTATTATGTAGGGCGTACATAAAAACGTACAACCTTCCTATCATCGTTACCCACTCATGCAATTTTGTCGGTCCTTATCAATATCCTGAAAAAGTAATTCCGCTCTTTATTACAAATCTTTTGGAAGGAAAAAAAGTACCCCTCTATGGTGATGGGAAAAACATTCGTGAGTGGATCTACACCGAGGATCATTGCCGTGCGATTGATGCGCTTTTGGAGAAGGGGAATCTCGGAGAAGTATATAATATCGGAACAGGGCAAGAGATTCAAAATATTGAGCTTACGAAAAAGATACTTGATTTGATCGGGAAGGGAGAAGAAATGATTGAGCCGGTGAAAGATCGTCCCGGTCATGATCGTAGGTATTCGGTTGACTCATCAAAACTGCGTGCGTTGGGATGGAAAAATGAGTATTCGCTGGATATGGCACTTGAAAAAACAATTGAATGGTACAAAACTCACGAGGATTGGTGGAAGTCTCTCAAGTCGGGAGAGTATCTGGAGTATTACAATAAACAATATCACAATCAAAACCAATGACCGCAAAAAAAAATAAAAAAAATTTACAAGGTCTTCCCACCGTTGTGCTCGTTGGGAGGGTGAATGTAGGTAAATCGACGCTTTTTAATAGACTCTTGGGAGAAAAAAAAGCACTTGTCAGTCCGATTGCAGGAACAACACGCGATGTGAACTACGGAGTGTGTTCGTGGAGGGACAGACAGATTCTGCTTGCCGATACCGGCGGGTTTATTTTCCATCCAAAGTCCGAAATTGAGAAAGCGATTTTTTCGCATGCCGAAGCGGCAATCCGTAAAGCAACCATGATTCTTTTTATCGTTGATTTGCATGATGGCCTTCGTCCGGACGATCGCGACTATATCCGGTTAATTCGCCGTTTCACAAAAGTGCCTCTTCTCCTCGTTGGCAACAAAGCAGACACCATGCGTGATCGCATTGGTACGCACGAGCCCGAATGGCTTGCGCTTTCGTTGGGCACACCTATTCCCGTATCTGCTATAAGTGGTTCCGGTACTGGGGATCTTTTGGATATCATCTTGCCGCTCCTTCCCAAAGCTACGCCACCAGAAGAAGAGGCAAAAAAACGGATAAAAGTTGCAATTATCGGGCGTACCAATGTAGGCAAGTCGTCTTTAGTCAATCGTGTTTTGGGAGAAGAGCGCGTGATCGTTTCGGCAATGCCTCACACAACACGAGAGCCGCATGACACGCTTATTCAGTATCAAGACGCATCAATTCTTTTGATTGATACTGTCGGTATCCGTCGTAAGACAAGAGTGGCTTCGACGGTAGAGAGGGACGGGGTCAAGCGAAGTATTGATAATATTAAGAAAAGCGATGTCGTGCTTTTTGTATTGGAAAGCACCGTCACTCCTTCAAAGCAAGAAAAACGGCTGATTGATATTTGCGTACAAGCAGGGTCAAGCGTCTGCATCATTGTGAACAAATGGGATCTCGTAGCTGAGAAACAATCCAAGACAGTGCTTGCGTACGAAGATCTTTTTCGTAATTATTTTCCTTTTCTTTCATGGGCTCCAATTGTGTTTCTTAGTGCGCTTACCGGACAGCGTATCCATACGATTCTCGATATTGTCATAACATTGTACGAAGAGCGCAGTAAAATAATTCCAGAAGATAAACTGCGCGACTTTTTGTATAAAGCGCGAACAAAACAGCCCCCCCAATGGCTGAGAGGGCAAAAGAAACCATATATCAATGAATTGGTGCAAAAAAAAGCAAATCCTCCAACATTCGAACTTTTGGTGAGAGAACGGTTTAGCATTCCCACGGCATATTTACGGTATTTGGAAAATCGTATTCGCGAACAATTCGGATTTGACGGCACCCCGATCCGTATCTATACGGCAGAAAGCGAAGAAGAATATTTTGGAAAAAAGAAACAAAAATGAAACTGCTTGTCGGTCTTGGCAATCCCGGAGAGGAATATGAACACACTCGTCACAATGCGGGAGTGATTGCTTTGGAATATATCATGACGGCATGGCGTAAAGACTCACGTTTTGAAGATATGGGCGGAGAGAAGAATCGATCATATACTATGTTTGAGTTTCGTTTCTCTTTCGACGGTGTGTCTACGGAAAAATTGGTAGTGCTTTTTCCCCAGACATATATGAATGCTTACGGAGAGGCGGTAAAAAAATATCTTGATCGTGGGCGAGACGATTTTTTGCGTGAAAATGATCTTTGGGTTTTTCACGACGACATTGATATCTTTTTTGGATTACTGAAAGTTGATCGAAACGCATCCTCTGCCGGGCACAATGGCGTACAAAATATCATTGATCAGATGGGAACGAAAAACTTTGTACGGTTTCGCATCGGCATCAAACCGCAGCTTCCCACTAAGAAATCCGCAGATCAATTTGTGCTTCAAAAATTTTCAAAAAAAGAGGCAGGAGAACTCAAAAAAATCTGTGAGAATATTCTTTCAGCATGTGAAACTGGGCTTACATCAAGTATCGCTCGAGCGCAGAGTGTATACAATAAAAAAAATTACTCCTAGAATACTATTTGCCAGTGTAAGGTGACGCTCGATAACGAGTTCGCCTTAACTTTTGACTAGGAACCGATACAAGGAGGAATGTCTCGGTTTTCGTCACTGACAAATAGAATCCTAAGAGCAAATCGCGAAACTATTATAGCACAAAAAGGGTCAATTGTCAATGGTGGCAAGATAGCATATAGTAAAGATCATATGAGAGGAACGAGAAGAGAGGTACAATCATCAAAGGATATGCTTGCTCATTCGAAGGTCGAGACGCCTCGACCAAGGGGTGCGGGGCCTGCTGCAAAAAAGGCAGTAAGAGCTGAGGCATCTCGCGTGGTTCCTTCACGGGAAAGAATAGCAATTCCTGATGTCGCGTTTGAAGAATCAGAAACAGGACCGGGAGGGGTAGTGACTGACAAAAAACTTATTCGCTGGTTTTATCAAACGTATAAAAATGTTGACGCAGAACCAATCACCACAGATCAATTTATTGAACGGTCAAAAGCCGAATACAATGAGCATTGGCTTGCCCGTGAGTTAGTACAAAACTTTGTAGATCACAACCCGCATTTTCCCGGAACACTTGACGGAGTAGATATTCTCACTCAAGAACTTCCCGACGGCACCTACCGGTTTACTATCAAAGGTCAGTGGCCATTTGCCGATACGACAGGAGTGACAAGTCCGCATTCGGAAAAACCGTCAGGCAGAAGTCCTGCCGGAGGAAACGGCATTGGCCTCAAACAAGTCGCGTTGCGTCTTCTGAGGGATTTTGATACGAGACGTTTTGATATTATGGGAGAAGGGTGGACAGCCGCATATCGTCTTGCCCGCGCAAAAGATGTCAATCGTGAAATGCGAGATAAACTTGCAGAGCAAAATCTCTCACCTGCGCACACTCTCCAGCATGACTGGCTTCTTGCGGATTTAGAAAAAACCGAAAATTCAGGAGCGAATTCCTACGTCATTGAAACTACGAACAAGGAGTTGATAGACACACTCAAAAATCTTGAACAGCTCGGAGTCTCTCGAAGAAACAAATATCTCAAAAATCCTGATTATCAGAACGAGCATGGCTCCATTACCTGGCTACCACTCAAGAAAGACAAAGTTTCCCGCACAGATTCAGAAGGCCGCCTTTTTATCAACGGGCAAGTAATGCATTTTAAAAAGAAAGGTGAAGGTGAGCAGTATTGGACTGGGCCGGAATTTGCAACCATACGACTCAATGATATTGACTATCGCATGAGTATTGATCGGCCCCCGGTGACAAGTCGCGAGCTTGAAAGATATGCAGATACATTGATTTCCTCCATGAGTAGAGAAGATTTGATTGCTCAACTGAAAAAATCTGAATATTTGTGGTCTACCCAAAGTGGAGGAGGATATTTTGACCAGATGGGCTCTTTTGTCCTTATTGAAAAAATAGTGAAAAATCTTGCGCGATCGGGTGGATTTTCAAAAACAGAATATACGAGTATTTTCCAAGATAAACCATATCTAGCAGATGATGGCATAGGAGGGGAACAAGCCCGAGAATTGCGCAAGAAAGGATTTATTCTCTGTGATAAGTTTTTTGGTGAAATTGGCATGCCCTATGCCAGTACAAAATTGGATACTTTAGAGAAAGCAAGCAATGAAAAGCCAAAGTCTGTTTCATATGAGCTTGAAAAACTTTCTCGGGAATACGGTCTTCCTGTTGCTGTTGATCGTCTTGAAGGAATTAACGACTCTCAAGATCTTTTTGCATATCTTCGTTTGCAGACTAAAGATTCTTTGCTTGAGTGGAAAGAGGATGAGGGTAAGCAAGGGCGATTTCGGCTTTCTCTTGCAGCTAAATGGGACAAGGCTCTTCTTATGCATGAATTGGCGCACCCAAAGAATACTGATCAAAAACTTCTTCATCTGATACGTGGATTTGCAAAATATGGACTTCGAGATGCGCTTTTTACGGATGGACGTATTATTACCTCACAAGGTGATTATGTGACAACGTTTAAAACTGAATATGATTCTGTGGAGAGTGACTATCGTCTTATCGCGCGTAATGTAGAAAGCAAGCAAGGCGGGGGTGTATTTGTTGAGTTTGATTTGACTGATCAAAAAGCGCAAGCATTTAGAGACGTGATGAAGGAGGCAGAAGTGCGGGAACAAGTTGATGGAGTACAAGGCGTTGCGAACAAAGAAGAAAGAAAAACAAAAGTCGCTGCGCCAAAAGATGCAAAAAAACCTGATGTTTCTGAAAAAAAAGAAGATGCCAGAAAAGTAGAGGGTTCGTTGGGAGATATGGCGCGGCGTTTACCTGGAATAGGCGATCGAGTGCGTCGCTTTCTTGGTATCGAGGTGAAGCAGCCGGAGGCATCTCAAGTGCCTCGAGAGGTGAAAATCATTGAGAAGATTATGCCTCCTAAAAAAAGTGGCCGTCTTGAAAAAATAGCAAAACGCATCCCTGACATTAAATCTACCGTCAATAAACTCGAAGGGTTGGTGCCGGATCGAGATACTAAAGAAGAAGAACGACAAAAAGAAAGTGATCCTGTCGACAAGTATCTTACATGGCGAGAATCTGATGATTTTTATGGCGAGGCCGGCAAAGATGCCGGATACATTACTGGAAAGAGCGTATTGGATATCATGAATAATTTTAATCAAGCTGATATTCCAGTTTTATTTACCAAAAAACAAGAGGGTTCACCTGAAGACGAGACACAAAAAGAACTTGATCGTCTGAATGATACATTAAAGGAAATCATCAATCGCACATCAGAAGAAGAAGATGCGGTTGACGAATTTGAAATCGTCTTAGAGCCGAGCCCTGAGATGCTTGCAAAAGTGGGATTGCTTCGTTCTTTTGTTCATCTTGCTACAGGAGCCGCTATACCAAATGATCTTTTTGTATATCGAGGTACCGGTAGTAAAGGGGTCAATGTTGCTCGCAAGGCAATCGGAATACACGAAGCGTTGTTGGAGGTTGATTTCTATGAGGCACTTCGAACAATGGTGCATGAAGTTGCGCATAATGGGTCAATGAAACACGACAACCTTTTTCTTCATATTTCAGAATCACTTTCCGCGCAAGCTACCAAAATTCTTGGCGGTATAACTCAGAAATTGGAGGCGGGAGAAAAATTAGGTGAAGCCCAGCAAGCCCTCATAG
>OBEQ010657674.1_pt1 | contig 11389 bp, 5 predicted proteins | sample 1670901 | NCBI WGS metagenome assembly OBEQ01 (sample SAMEA104232315, study PRJEB22302) | groundwater metagenome | biome: forest; feature: aquifer; material: groundwater | place: USA | collected 2011-08-07 | depth 5.4 m | reverse complement strand
GTAACGGAAGCTGTTTTGGTGCCGGCGGTGGTGTAGGTAATGGTAAGGAAATTGGAAGCGTTGCCTGCCGCCATTGTTCCGGTGGTGCCGGCGGGAATGTCGGTACCGCTCCAGACGTACGAGTACGTGGGCCCGGGTGACGGAAGCGACAAAGGAGTAGGTGTCGCTGACCAGTTACCGGTGAGGCCAGAGAGGGAGCCGGTGCAGGAAACGGTGGGAGGGTTGACGGAAACGGTGATGGTGTTGCTCGTCACATCGACGCCGTCAAGCCCTCTGCAAGTGATTGAGTAGGACTGAGTAGTATTTGAAAGTGGACCTTTCGTTTGTATGCCGGACGTACCCACCTGTGGTGTCCACGTTGCGGAACACGAAGCAGCATTGGTTGTCGTCCATTGCAAATCAACACTGTCGCCGTAATTTGCATTGTATGTATAGTTTGGCGCGGGAGAGGGCGGAACGGTTGGCAAATACGAACCCGTCCCTGAAGTCCTCACCTGAAGATCGACAGTCGCTGGCAAATAACCTGACGAACAAGTTGCTACAACGTCTGAACAGTTATCATTTTCGCCACTGGTACCATCGGGTTTGCCCTCGACAACATTTCCCACGCCGTCGTTCGGCGGCATGTCAACACAGTATCGGAAGTCATAGCCGCCGGGGTTCTTGTCGGTTGATTGCCAGGTGTACGTTGCCTGAACACTGTTATCGGTTATACCCGTGTTATAGGCAAGACCCCCGGTCACCGAAGGCGTTGTGCCGACGTCAACAAAGTCGACCTGACCGTGGGCGGCCTTTTGAATCTTGTTGTAAAAAGTAGGCGACGTGAAAGTCGAACCGATATTTTTGGGGTTCAAAGTAAAGACAATGTCGGAATTAACTTTGCAAGAGCCGTTTGGATTGACAACTGTGGAATAAATTTTGGGGTGAGATGTGTTGGTATCGGAAAGAACCGTCGGAATCAAATTCGGTCCGGTAACTTGCACGCTACCATCGCAGAGAGCCGTACGTGCAAGAGAACCGGAAGGCGCAGTAATCCCGACCGGGGTCACCGTTACCGAGGCGGTGTACGAACCGACACTGCCATACTTCACAACATACGACGCGGACGTGGCGTCCCCGGACGCGAGGGTGGCGCCGCCGCTTGTCCAACTGTAGCTATACGAACCCGATGACAAGGCAGGTAACACCGTCGCGGTCCACGTGACGGACTGGTTGGTAAATGCATTTGACGAGGAAGCGGAGCAGGACACTTTCGGACGGATGTAGACCGACACGGGATTGCTCGTAACACTGTCTGCAAAAACAGCGGCGCCGGAGAGAACGAAAACCGCACTGGCCATAATAGCAACCGCAAAAAAACCACGGCAACGCCGAAGCGTCCTCCAAAATGCGAAACTCTCCTGAGTTTGTGTACGCGAAAAATTTCGATTCACGCTGTGTGAACTAGCTCTGTAAGTATATCACGCGGCTGCTGAAACAAAATCAAAAGACTGTGCATTAAAATTAGCCGTCTGACGACATAAAAATACCCAGCATCTTTCCGATGCTGGGATGACGAAAACAAAAGGGCTTTCTTTGCTCACTCTTCAAAGTTCCATGAGCCAGGGACGAAACGCGAGAATTTCTTCAACATAACTTGACGACAGGAATTCGGATTCAACAATCGACTCAATATCATGCTGGTCTACTGTGCTATCAACGGATACGCCGAGGAACTCCGGGGGTATAAGAGAACCGCCGCATTGCGTCATTGTTGAAACGGAACATTTGACCCGAAGTCTGGCGCTAATGGCCCGCGCCAGTTTTGCCGTGAGATAGCCGAGTACTCGGCCGGTATGATAAACCGGATTCTTCCCTGCCCACGATTCTTGCGTATGTGTTCGGTGACTTGAAATAATACCCATGATGGTATTGCCTCGTCCCACCAAACCTTCTTCTCCGCACTCAATGCAGCTGCCGACACCAAGCATGTAAGGATTTTCCTGCGGGTTAACGTGGAGTGAAACGACAATCCCGAAAGACGCTACCAGTTGCTCCGCGAGGCTTCTTAGACTTGACTCATGATGCCGTATCAAGTCACGGTAGTGTCCATGTGACTGTGTATAGCGGCTTATGGTCGGCACGCACAACGTTATCTCGAGGTGTTTTTCCTTGCGCAGAACGAACACCTTGATGTCTTGTCCGACTTCCCGGAAACGAGGCACCGCAAAACCGTCTTCCTCTTTCCAAAAATAACGTTCAAGTCTGTACGTGACGGACTCCGCTATCGTTGGGGGCCAATGCGAAACACAAAAAGACGTGTCATTGGCTTTTAACGAAACCGTGTGGGGTATATCGCCTTTGTTTTTTGGAGCGAAACGATACGGAACTCTGTGGAACGAAGTCGTGTTCGGAGCTATCGCGACATCTTCCGGACTAAGGTGAGGAAGCACCTTGGAAAGATATTGCCAAATCGCATTCCGCTGTATTAACTCAACGTCAATATGTTTAATGCCAAACATGTTCGACATACGGCCGTTGGTGCGAACTGAAATCGGTTGCATCCTCTGATATGAACCAAAGTCGTTTAGGAAGTTCCCGCCCCCGATGTACAGTTTGTCAAGATTGTGGTGAAGGATGACCCCAAACTGGTCGAGGCAACGTCTTGAAAAAGCCACCGACACTTCGTTCGCGAGCGCGTCAGCAAGGGAATCGGGGTGACCGACGCCTTTTCGCTCAACTGCTTCAATCCGTAAGGTTGCTGGATCAAGAAAGTCTTTAGTAACGCTAAGAAATCTCATAGTTACAGGTCTCTTTCGTCTTGATGGTTTTCGGTAGTTCATTGGTAAAACAATCCCGTTTGGGTTATTATCAACGAACAAAGCTGATAATTTAATATCACACAATTCGCAGGGAAGCAAGTCAATCAATGACCTAAGGAGGCTATGAAGATGCGGATTTTAATAAAATTAAACGCTTGTGTGATTTTCGGAGATAATTTTTGTTGTGTATGTTAGACAAAGAGCTACTGGAACAGGCGAGAAAGTTACAAAGTGAGTCGGCGCGGGTTGTCGAAGAACTCGGTATTTTGAAAACACTCGGGCGGTTCTCGGAGCCGGAAATTGTGGGAAGCGCGACGAACGGCCTCATGGTTTTGCCCGATGTGGACATCCGCGCATATACGGAAAGTCTGGACATTCGAGCCGTGGTGGGGTTACTACCACAGTTTGCTACAATGCCCACAATCCAAAAAGTGCAATTTGACAATTTCCGCGAGTATCGCCGCGATCACCGCAAGGACAGAATAAATTTCCCTCATGGATATTATATAGGCTTGCGTTCCATTCAACCTTCGGGTGAGTGGAAGATAGATATTTGGTTTGGGAAAAGAGAAGTTTTTAGAGAATTTGACGAAAAAGAACTGGGGCAATTGACGGATGAGCAACGAGTTATCATCCTGCGTCTGAAAGAGATTATGAAAAGCGAAAAAGTGGGTTATCGCGGCGGGGCAGTCAGTATCGACTTCTATAAAGCGGTGCTCTATCATGGAGTGAAGACGATTGATGATTTTTCTCGTTATCTAAAAAGGAAATAGTCACATCACGAATAATAAATATGAGCAGGGGTCTCTATTACAATAAACTAAAAAACTTGTGTGATTCCGGCCGACTGTCTTTAATTTTAATAATTGCGCCGCCGAGAACTAATTCTACGCTGGTCGAGCATGTAGTTGGCAATTCACCCGATATTTTGCACGAATGCCATGAACCTTTTTTTGGTGCCGGGAAACAAGTATTTGACTCCGAAGAAGGATATAAACAGATTTACGACTCGATAGGCGGAGAGGAATTTGAACAATCCGGAAAATTGACAAACGTCGCCGTTAAAGAAATAGCGCATTGGATTAGCATAAACGATGAATACAAAGATTTAGTTGAGTTAACCAGCAATCCGGTTTTGATATTGATTCGCAATCCGCTTTTATCTGTTGAGTCTCGGATACGAAAAACCCTTCTTAACCTTGAAGGGAAAGCGGACAAGGAACTCTTGGACGACAAAGCCCGAAAAGACGGTTATGCGAATTGGCATGATTTGCTTGAGAAAAAATTATATGTGGAAAGAGATTATGCCTACTTTGGTGAGACCTTGGAAGAAAACTCTAACCGCTGGGCGTCTGAAGAAGCCGAGTTTAGAGAATTGGCTGAACAGGTGGAGTATTTAGAGTCTAAGGGTAAACCCCACCACGTTTTAGACACTACGGACCTCCGAGCGGACCCTGTTACTATTGTAAAAGAACTGTGCGCGCGGATGAAAATTTCCTATTCTCCCGAGATGGTTGATTGGGGTACAAAGCCGGTTGACTTTCACACTACACAAACGGAAGAATCTGCGAAGGTATGGTATGACGCACTACAAGACAGTACGAAAATAAACCCTCCGACTGATGTTCCGCCCACTCTTTCAATGTTTCCAAGTTTTGTCCAAGAGTATTTAAAAACGTACAACCTGCCGATCTACACCAAGCTTTCAAGAAACAAAACTACTCCGAAGGAACTAAGACACGACCTGAACGAGCGAGAGTTTGATATCAGTGTTTCATCAAAAAATATAGATGTGCTTAAGCGGCTTGGCGTAATCAGTGATACTACCTTGGAAGGGCGTACCGCTGTGAAGTTGAAATACATAGACCCTGTATACGCTCTGACAAATGAACCTGATCTCGTTGACGATCCTGAATTCCGCCGATTAAAAGAGGTCTATGCTGCCGAGATGTCTTTGGTGTCCGATTGCCTTAATGAAGCGGCCAAAGAACATCGTAGGCATAACGATGAGGGTAAGTTCCGATAATGTTGTGTTTGACTTGTTACTGTTTGTATGCCGGCTTATTCGCGCGAATGGTTCCGTAGACAAAGGTGATAAATAAAAGACCCCAACACGAAGAGGCGTTCTTCTTTCTTCCCGGCTCAATTACAATATAACTCACGGCCGTGAGTTATATTGTAATTCCATGTTCAGGTTAAGGTTGGGGTTGACCCCCTTTCCAAGAACGGCAGGGAACGTCAAGCGGTGAATGTGGATAATAAGTGGATAGTGTGTTGTCTTTTTTCTCTTTAATCCTGCGACAAATAAAGGCTTTTCGCCAGTGATACGGCGTTTTTTGAGCGAAAAAATCATTGCTTTTATCAAAAGAATGTGATATACAGATAGTAGTAATTTTACCCGCCAAACTTCGTGAGAACGAGGTTCAGTCGGGCAAGGCTTTTTGTCAATGCTACCCGCGTGTGCGGAATAGCTACATACCTGTCTGCGTGCGTACGCGCACAGGCAGAAGAAAAGCAAAATCTCCCCGCCAAACTTCGTGAGAACGAGGTTCAGTCGGGCAAGCAATAGGAGGAAAAAATGAAAGAGTTTTTCACGTTGTTAGTGTTCGTTTTTCTTTCTGTTGTAGGGGTTTATGGACAGCAGATTGACACTAGTGTCGGATTGTCGATTGGGGTGAACATCGATAATCACCCTGCGAAAGTATGGGTCACTTTCGATGGTGCCAAACCAAGAACATCCTATTTCAACTACACCCCCGAAGCGGGAAAAGAATTGAAGACCCTCATTGAGGACCGGGTCCGAGAGATGGCAAGTACGTTCTCTCCAATACCAGGGCTTGAAGAAGAACCAGGCTATGGGATCTTTGGTCAGGTTGATCCCGGACCGTTTTTCCAAAATTTATTCACTCCCCGGAGGTCCGGTAGTCAGTGGATTGTTCCCCCCGAGGCGCTGGACGTGAAGCTGGTGTATGGCAACCTTGCGTTGAACATCAAAGACATTAACACAATTGAGCTTGACGTGGAAGACGCGAAAGGGAAGCGCCACTTATCCAGCGATAGTTTTGATGGGTACTCTGACGCACCTTGCTACTTCGGAGCACAACAAGACGCTCTTCAAAGAGGTGTTGCCTTTGTCCACAGAGAGTACACGGTACCTGAGTACCAAGCGGCCATCGGTCTCAAATCTGGTCGGCTCACCTTGAGGACATCGGATGGATACGCAATATTTGATCTCCTCGACGGCTCCGTAATCTCCTACTCCTCCCCACCTCCGGCGTTTCTCACGTTCCCAGCCCCAAAACTGGAAATTGTGGGGACCGCAGACGGTCTCGAGTTCTTGGTCTCAAACGTTGGGGTGCGGTCCTTCATTATTGAGTCCTCAGTGGACTTTGTAACGTGGAATAAGTACCCCGCCGTTGAACTGACGTCTGTCGTAGGAAAGAAAAGCTTGCGCGCCCAAGTTCTGGGTGCCAGCCGATTCTTTCGGCTTCGAGTCGGAGGTTCGTCTCCGGCCAGGTAGCATTGCTTTTCTTTCGTTCTTCGTCTCTTATCACCCAGTCTGCTTTCGCGGACTGGTTTTTTTATGTCTTTGTTATCGATTACAATCCAACTGGTAATTAAACTGCAATTTGGTTGGCGCGACGTAAGGTATTGGAAAATGATTACCAACCACCTCATAGCTTTGCGGCACTTTGCTTCCGGTCCAATCGGTATTGGGGGTAGCGTTACAGTTTGTTGGATTGCCGCCTATCGTCCAGCGAAGATTCGCCGCGTCTTCGTAATTTATGATGAGCGAGGAGCCGTAAGAAGTATTGTCGGCCTTGCCGGCTTGAAGAGTGGCGGAGAGTTTGGGCAGGACGGAGAAGTTTAGGGTTGTGCAGTTGTTGGTTTCAGCTTGTAAGCCACTGCCCGTTTCGTCCACCACACCATTAGGCAACGGCGGCTGGTCGGCGCAAACCACAACGGAGTGAGCTATGGGAGCGTTGGTGGTGTTGCTTGCGGGCCACGGCTGCGTTGGAGGAGTTGTAATTGTAACGCTGGCACCTCCTGCTAGCCCATTAAGTGGAATTGTTCGAAAATATGTACTGTCACCGTCGATTGTAAACTGATTTTGAAATCCCGGAGCTGTCAGTGGTGGCGTCGCGCCTCCCTGATTTTTAATCACTGCGCTGAAACGAATGCTGTCGCCGTCAATAATCGTCGTGGTCGGCACGCCTCCTTTGGTCGCCGTTATGCTATTCACAATCAAATCCGGACAAAGCTCCGAAGCCGTTCCCGACTTTGACGCGCTTGAGGCGCTCTTGCGGACGCCGCCCGTGCCAGCATAGGCACTCACTTGGTAAAAATATGGAGTACTTGGAGTGAGAACACCCGTAACGTCGGTGTAGTCGGGCGATTGTCCGACTGGAGGAACATAACCGGCCGTAGGGGCGGTAATGTCAGAGTAGGTGCCGCCCGATGTTGCTGAACGGAATACCCGATAGCCGTCCGCTCCCGCCACGCTATCCCACGTGAGACGCACTTTGGCTCCGCAGAGACCGGGCTCGGCGAGAGTGATGGTAGGAGTCGGAAGGGCGCTTGAATAACTTGCCGTGACGGTTTTGGTTTGGCCGCCGTTTTGGTCAAATATAAATTTGACTGTGCAGTCCTGCCCGCCTTGGTAGTTGTCGCAGTCACCGGTCCATTTCGTGAAAGTTCCCTGGACTGCCGAATGGGGGTCGGGGGCGTGCAGGGTTACTTTGAAATTGCGCTCCGCCGTTCGCGTATAGTCGGTGACGCCGCCGAAATCGCCGCCTTCGAGTGGATTGACAGTAACTGTCGGAGAAAGAGGGACGCCGGCACCGTTCACCGCAACGGCGCTTCCCACCTGTGTGATGATATCGTTCGGGCTCGAAGCGTTGTCGAGCGTGCTTTTGACGTTCAGCGTATGCAGACCGTTGAGCGGCCCGCCGCAACCATTTCCGGTACATGTATTCGTTACTGTTATATTTGGACTGAACGTGCCGTTCGGACATTGGATGACATCTGCATCGGGATGCCCTCCGCCGCAGCTTTGAATATAGTACAAGTCTCCTTCGCTCACGGTGCCCCTGTTAAAGCACGTGCTGATTTCCGCGGCAAGACGACGAAATCCGATCGTGTAGTTCCTGACTGCGTCAGCGATGAATTGTCCTGAAGAAGAGTCATAGTGCTTATATACAGTGCCATAGCAGACGAACGCGCCTTCAAGAGCATCTTGAATATGATAATCGTATCTTCCCCACGAAGTGGCATTGCTTCCAAAAGCGATGTAATACTTGTCGGGCGTTCCGACACGAGGCCCTTGATAGGCGACGTAGTCGATACCTCCGGCCCGCAAGGGTAATAATGGAACTCCCTCCCAATTATGGCCTCCGAAGTTGATGCCGCCGCCGGCATAAACATTTGTATTCGTATCAAATTCCTGGTTGTCAGCAACGCTAGCCTGTATGTGAAAGTGTGAATCACTGGATTTGCTTATGTCAAAGGGGCGCCAGAAGCCGGAAACAACGTCGAGAACGCGTTCGGCAGTCGTGTTGATATTTGCCGCGCCATCCATGAATAGATTTATCCACCGCGCCGGGTCACAGCCGTTTATGGTAACGTCCACGTGCGTCCGCGTATCATCATTCGACGCACTGGTCGTGTTATTGGCAAAGTTCACGATGCACGGAGACGGAGGAAGCGCTGGCGGAGTAGAGACGGGCACTGAACCGCCCGTGTAGTTATCGCTTTCATCCGTTTCGGGGATTACGCCCGTAGGATTGTCGACACTCGGCTGGTCTGCCCATGCGCGTATAAGGTACGTGCCTACCCCCAGATTGAAATGTGCGTACACTTTGGTGCTGGCGCGGGCAGGAAGCGACTCGACGCTCGAGCGCGTATCACTGTAGTAACATGGCGGGTTCGCGCTGCTGCACGGTCCGAGGGTTATATATCCTCTGCCCTCGTCGATGAGATAGTCCACCCAGACATTTTGCACATCAATAGAACCAGTGTTCGCGAGTGTCGCGACGAGCCACACACCGCTACCTCGAGCATTGTCAACGAACTTCGAGGGGTCGGAGGTATAGCGGTCCCCTTCTATTTGGGCGGCGGTAAGGGAAATGTTCGTGAGGGTCGCCCGGTATGCAGTAGTCGCATAATTCGCTGAAATGGTTTTCGTGCTGCCGTTCGCCACCGTAATGTTACAGCTCCACGTCCTTGAAACGGAGTCGCAACCCGACCACGAGATGAAACTGTTACCGTTCAATTTTTTCGGGGCATCAATCGTATTGGTGATATTCGAAGTCGTCGGAGGGAGTGTCGTCGTCGTTTGGTACGTGCCGGAATAGGTACCGTCATAGACATTCATGAATGCTCCCTCAACCGGGTTCCCGTCGAGCGAGCTTTGGACGGTCAGCGTGTTCGGCTTCGCTGAAACGGTAATGACCTTATAGGCTGTGCTCGAAACTCCTTGTCGCGTCGCGACAATATTGATCGTCTTATCCCCCGTGGTGGAAAATGAGCAGGTGAAGTTTCCGGAACCATCGTTAGCGAGCAGCGAACCGTTCTGTGCGAACGTTCCGCAGCTCGGGGTGCCGTAGGTGACCGCTCCGGTTGCACTTCCCGTGACTGATGTGACAAAAGAGGCTTGCTGTCCGGGAATGATGGAGGCGGGGTTGGGATTCAGCGAGAGGGAAGCATTTACTGTTGGCGCCGCAACCGTGAGATTAAAGCTGGTAGTTTTGCCAAGCGGGGAGCCTGTGACCGTTATTGGAAATGTCCCGGTTGTCGCGCTTCCCGTAGCCGTGAGCGTTATTTCGTATTCGGCAGACGGACTTTTGCTGGTGGGAGACGTTACCGAGTAGGTGACTCCTGAAGGAAGTCCGGGGAGCGCGATGGTGACTCCCTGCGTCTGCGAGGAAATGAGCGTGCTGTCCACATATACGACAGCCTGATTCCCCTCTACCAGTGTGGGTGGTGCAAAGGGAACTCCAAGGGAGTAATCAAAACATGAGGCGCTGGCAGTCGCATTCGTTACTGCAGAGTAGCTGTTTCCGGAAGCATTGATTGCCTCTACCTGATATGCGTACGTTGTTCCGGGTGACAATCCGGATTGCGAAGACGGAAGAGCTCCTAAGCTTTGGGCACTCGTGATTTGACCCCACTGGTTAAGATTGTTGGCATCAGGATTTCGGTGAAGCTTGAACGACGTCGCTCCCGAACCGCCGCTATACGAAAGATTGATATTCCCCCCGCAGGAGCCGGTGCTTGTGGTAACGACTGGCTGGCTTGGCGCGGGTACGCTCACCGAAAATGACTGGTCAACAGTTGCCGCCGCGTTGTAATTTGAATTGCCTCCTTGCGAAGCGCGAATGGTACACGTGCCTGCTGATTGGAGCGTTACCGTACTGCCTGATACCGTACACACGCCTGTCGTCTGACTGTTGAAACTCACTCCGAGACCCGACGATGCCGAGGCACTGACGCTGAAAGCCGGGTCGCCGTAGGTTTTGTTGCCGAGCGTTCCGAAAGAAATGGATTGGTCGGCTTTGCTGACGTAAATAGAGGCATTTTGGCTCGCGGTATTGTAGTTAGTAGTGTCGCTCGGCGTAAAAGTGACGGACAGCGTCGCGACATCGCTTGGACCGGCGGCGGCATTGAGTACGGTGCCAGCACCGGGAGAGTAGTTAAAGGTTCCCCCGACATTAGCCGTCGCATTTAGTTGTGTCGAGCTAAGCGGCGTGCCATAGGTGATGTTGGCGGGATTCGCCCAAGTAATGGAGGGGGTGGCTTTGACGATTTTCAAATCAACAGAGGATGAACAGGGTCCGGCGCCGCTGTTCGCACACAGATAAAAATTGTACGTGGCCCCGTCGTAGTTGCCGGTAGGTCCAGTGTAAGAAGAGGCGGTACCAACACCGGAGCCGGCGGATTGCCAACAGTTGGTGCTATGCGGCCCTCCGTTGATTCCGTATTCCCAACAGTTTGCTCCCGTGTACGACCCGCCGCTATTCGATATACTCCCGGAAAGCGTGTAAGCGTTCGCCGTATTCGGCAGAGGCGAACCGTTGCTGATATTGGCAGAGGGGAACAAAACCGGTGGGGCCGGCGCAAAATACGCAGTCACCGTCTTGTAAGAATCAGTCGGGGTTGAACAGCTACTGCTGGTACCGCAAGACGCAATTGACCAACCGGAAATTTGATAACCCGAGTACGGAGAAGCGCTGACTGTGGCGGTGTCGTTGACTGTCCCCGTACATCCGGAACAAGAAACCGTTCCCTCGGAAGAAGGGGATGCCGAAATGCTGACGGTATAAGTTGGCAGCGTGTAGGTACACGCCTGCGAAGTTTCAGGAGACCCGCCGGTACATCCCGAAGGAGAGCTAGTCAGAACTGTTTTCGTCTGCGTGCCGTTTGGCTGACACTGTCCTAAAGAATAAGTGAAAGAAGTACAGGTCGGGGCGGAAACGGTGTAAGTCGCGGTGGAAGGAGATGTCCACCCGCCTCCGTTGATTTGCAACCAGTTTTGGAGCGTATAAGTCGTACCAACGGGACCTGCGGTAAAGGAACATGTCGCTGAAACT
>OBEQ012867511.1_pt1 | contig 11390 bp, 3 predicted proteins | sample 1670901 | NCBI WGS metagenome assembly OBEQ01 (sample SAMEA104232315, study PRJEB22302) | groundwater metagenome | biome: forest; feature: aquifer; material: groundwater | place: USA | collected 2011-08-07 | depth 5.4 m | reverse complement strand
TCGTGGCCGGCGGCCAGATCCTGGAGCTGCCGCTGATGGGAAAGTTCGCGGATTTCCTCGGCCTGCCGACGCTGCGCACGATCCGGTTCCAGGAGGCGCAAGGGCCGTTCCGCGTGAAGGAGGGACGCGTGGAGAGCGATTCGCTGGTGCTGCGTTCCCCCCAGGCCGCGCTGGCCATCTCCGGATGGGGAGGTTTTCTGAGCGGGGAGCAAAGCCCGATCCAGTGGAAGATCCTGCCGACCTTCGCGCCGGATCTGGTTCCCGAGAAAAGCCGGGCACGGCTGGGCCGCGCGATCGCCCAGGGGGCGAGCTATTTGGTGGGAGAGGTACGGCTCTCAGGCACCTGGAAAGAGCCACAATCCAAGTTCGTTCCGAAAAAGCTGACGAACCTGCTCCAAGACCTGTTTTAAGCGGCGAAGATAATCGCTCTCTACAAAAACCGCTCGAACACCCGGGCGTAACGGGAGAAATCTCCGAGGTGGGTTCTCAGAATCCGATGGATCTCTGCGGGGTCCAGTCGGAGGTAATCGTGAACTAAGCGGTTCCGGAACCCCGCCATCGGCATCAGCTTCTTGGCGAAGGACAGCGGAAGAATCTTGGCTTCTCCCAGGATCAACAGAATCTCGCTGTAATCCCCGGGCTTGCGCAGGCCTCTGTCCGCGATCACATGGTTGCCCATGTCCAGACAGCACTCGATGGCAAGCTGGAGATAGCGCTCGGCCGAACCTCGGATGAGCGGATCCTTGACGAATTGCGTGAGGGGGTACTTGCGCAGCATCTTGAGGATCTTGAGGTATTCCTGCAGCTGGCCAAGGCGCGCGGCAAGAACCTCCCGCTTAACCACCGTAGGTCCCTTCTCTTAGATGTTTCTTGAGATAACCTCTCGCCGTCTGAAGGAACGGCAGGAGGTCGAGATACCGACACACGGCGCCGGCTTCGTAGGCGACGCGGCCGGCACGGTCGCGCTCGTAAAGCAGAACACTCCCGCTGACCACCTCATAAGCCAACAGCGGGTCCGCCCCATTGAGTACCACCAGGTCCGCATCGGAGCGTCGGCAGACCCGCATCACCTCAGCAAGCAACCCCGAGCTGAACCCGAAGGAACCTGTCCGCTTTGGCCGTGAATCGTCCAGCAGCACGGCGACGTCCAAATCGCTTAGGAGACCTGCCTTCCCCTTCGCAGACGACCCGAACAGGTAGAGAGCAGAGATCTCCCGATGAGCGCGGCCGAGATCCCGTAAAGACTGTTTTAATTGCCGGCCGATTGAACCTAACATGCCGCTATCCTACCACCGGGTGCCGGAGAGGGACTAATCCTAAATGCTACGCTTCGACCGCCAGGCCGAGCACACCCTGGATTTCTTCCAATCCAGCTTCCACCTCGGCCGATGGAACGCCCAACACCAGCCCTAACCGGGCTAAGAACTCCTCCAACCCCGCCCCGGGCGCCAGGACTTTGACCGGCAGGCCGAACTCCTTGAGCATGCTGATCAGCCCGGTCCCGGCGCTGCCCACCACCCACACCTGCTCCGGCTCGGGAACTTGTTGGAGGATCTTCACCGCCACTTCTTCCAAACCGCCTTCATCCGCTTGGTAGACGCGGCCGGCCAGTTCGGGCGGCAATCGGTTGATCGCTCTACGGACCAGATCCCCTTCCGGCCCAGCCAGAACCTCCGGCGAAATCACATACGCGGCCGTCCCGGAGGCGGCTTCGGCCCATCGGTCCAGCACCCGCCCTATCATTTCCTCCAGCCCGGCCTGGGGTTCCCCGCCCTCCATCCTCGTTCCCTCCCCCGTCACCCATTCCCCGTCGCTTGTGGCGAGGTCGGCCAGAGGTTTGAGTTGATCCGCCACCTGCCCCGCCGAATAAACTTGCTCACCGGTGGCCATGTCATAGGCGGCAATTGGGATGCCGGATTGGGAGTTAACAATAACCGTTAATTTCATGGGATTTCCCGCACTGTAGGGATGACCGATACGGTATTGATGTCCCTTCACCTGAAAGATCGCCCATCCAGATTCGTTCAATGACAAAATATTGACTAGAGCTGCGGCTGTTGAATTCTCTGCTATCTTTTTCCAAAGTCCCGCGCTGATGGCCCGAGCGGTCATGAACAATCTGGGATCCCCAACCAGTTTTCCTTTCTCCACAGAGGGGTCCAAATAAATCCGAACATCGTCTGGATGCGGGAACACTCTCTCGGCTGTGTGGAAATCATAAGCTTCGAGGGGCACTCTCGTCCTTGCATTGACTACTAATAGAAGAGACAAGGGATTCTCAAGATCAAAACGCCGGGCGGTCCGGTAATATCTTCCAAAAAAATTGAAAACAACCCCTCCCCGTCTCTTATGAGTGGGGAAATTACCCAAAACAACTTTGGAAGCCGCCTTGACTTGTTTATCTGAGAAAACCTCGTTTTGGACCCGCTGTACGGTCCGGATCGATTGAACGTTTCCAACCAATCGGCCCTCTTGAAGTGGAGGATCCAAATAGACCTGAACTGAAGCCGAAGCGTCGTAGACCGTTTCGCCTGTTTGAAGGTCGTAGGCTATCATGGGCCGTCGGCTTTGGGGGTTCACGAGAACAAGAAGTGACAATGGGCGTCGGATTTCTGCCGCCCTGTTGGTGGAAAAACGTATTTTAGAAATGTGAAAAAACAGATTATTTTTTCTTTTCACTGCTCGAACATTGGCTAAGGCAACCACGGCAGCCTCCCGAACTTCTGGAGTCAGCCACAGGTGATCCGAGACAATTCTTACCGAACGAAACGGCGTAGGATCACCGACTAGACGTCCCTTCTTAATATCAGGATTTAAATAAACACCAATCCGATTTTCAGCTTCATACACAAGCTCCCCGGTAACCTGATCGTAAGCGGTAACCGGGATCTTTTCTCTAGGGTCTGCAATTATCAAAAGGGAGAGAGGCTTCTCAACATTGAAAAGGCGCTTCGTCAAATAAGCCTTTCCATCTAATCTGAATCTCGCCCATTTGCCTCCAACAGAATCTCTGCCGGTTTCCCTACCGTAAAAAGCGATTGTTGAAGCTTTTTGAACCTGCTCATTTTTCCAGATCGCAGGTGGAACCCTCCGTACCTTCATAAATGGGATCGGAGACCCCTGCAGATATCCATTCTTTACCCGAGGATCCAGATAAATCAGAATTTCCGGTCGGCGTTCCTCTAACCCAGACTGGCTACGCTCCACCAAGTGGAGAAGTGGACTCCTTAAGTCGATGACCGGCTCCGCTACGCGGGCGCGCCTGGCGATCTCTTGGGCAATGACAAGGCGGTGGCACTGCTCCGGGTTGGCTTCGTAGCACAAGAGACAAGCCCTCTTGCCCTTTAATTGAGGAAGAAGCTCAGCGATGGCTTCCGGATTCTTGCCAAGATGCCTTGCGTAGGCCGCCATGAACTGCTTATCGTTCTTACCAAGCTCATGCCGGCCGCGGATCTCTTTGGGAGCGCCCAGGGAAGGCATGTGAAGATACCGGATGCCGTATCTTCTCAGCCGTTTTTCCAATGTCTTTGAATACTCCGGCCGGTAGCTGAAGTTCACTTCCCGGACATCCACCACCAATTGAATCCTCTGTTGCCGAAGCATCCCCACGAAATCGGCCCATTTCGTCTGCTGGTATCCCACGGATCCCAGGAACTCGATCTCCACCGGCTCAGCGGCCTCCAACTCTTCCAATCCCGTCAGCAGCTCCCCTCGGTGATGGATCGGCACGGTTCGGGCCTTACGGTTTAGCATCTTAAAGAGCGGCTCAAAGTATTCCCAGTCCCCATAGCCGCCGGTTTCGTAAAGCCAGGCCCGGCTTTCCGGCTGGTCTTTGGCCGGCGGTTTCCCCTCTCTGGCAAGCCGGGCTCCGAACGGGGAAAGCTCCTCCATCTTGCTTCGCCGGATCGCTTCCAAGATCTCCGGCTCGAAGTTGTAGCCGCCGACATGCAGAGGCCTCTCGGGGAATAGAACGGGCGTCCCCTGTTCCGTCCGCTTCACCTTGAGCACCGCCCGGGCAAGAATGTGATCCTTATTTTTGTCCCACACCAGCGCCAGGATCTTGTTCCGGGAACCCAGCTCATCGGCTAGGGCGCTGGTCTGGTCCGGATTCGCGTAACAGTTGAAACAGTCCGTCAGGTAGGGGTTCAGCATTCCGCGTTCGGTGATGAAGGAGGGATCCGTCGTGAACTGAACGAGGACACCCTCGTGATGGGCTTTGTCTCTCAGGCGAGCCATGAGCTGAATGGCCTGTTCGATGTGGTCGGCTGCCTTCGTTGCTTTGGCTTGGCTGGCCCGGCCGCTGAGATGAATCAGAAGCGTTCGGATTTCCGCCAATCGGCCCGGCGGAGGAATCTCGGTGGACATCTCCTGTATCCGCTGCATCAGAAGAAGCCATTCCTCGAGAGAGTCGTACTCTCTCAGCCGCGCCTCAATCGCCTGGACGATTGTCTCCGGAGGGCCTGAGGCGGGGAGGCCTTCTTGCTGCAGGGCCTGCCGCTGAGGGGGCGTCAAAGAACCTGAGGATTTTTCTTTCTGAAGCGCCCGGCGAGCTTCAGCCAGGTTCTTCCGAAGAGAAGCAACCCCTCGCCGGAAACCTTTCGGATTGGAGAGCCATCGCTGGAATTGGCTCCGCGTCCACTCTCCTTCGATTTGTCCCATCGAAGCGCTCTCTTCCGCGGAAAGAACCATCTCAACCCGCTGAAAGAGCTCCTGCAGCTGGGCCCAATGCTGTTCGAAACCCAACGAGATCTGCGCGTCAATGGGAACCATCTCCTCCCGGGTGAAAACCCGCCAGAAATCCGGCTGCTCTTCAAGAAAAGAGATCCTCTCCCCATGGAGCCTGGGACCCGCCTGTTCATTGCGCCAGGAAGCATAATCTCCCTGGGCAATGTGCAGCATCACTTCGCTGAACTGAGCGCCCGTTTCCGGGTAACGCGCCTTGAGAGGCCCTTGGATCTGGATTGCCGTCAATATCCCCGGGAAACGCTCCGCCAACCGGCGGGCGTCCCCTTCAGAAAGATCGAAAAGCTCCCGAGCCGCTCCGACGGCCGCTTCATCCAGCGCCTTTCGGAAAGAACCTCCATCAGCCGCAGGCGCTTCAAGCAGGAGCCTCTTTGTGAGCGGGAAACTGATCAGCCGGAGCATCCCCTCCGTCATCGCGAGGCGCTCTTCCAGGGGAATGCGGCGGTCATTCAGCAGCGCCCCATGCTTTTCCAGAACCTCTCTCAATGCGTCCCTCGGATCCTCTTTCAACCCGGCCTGCTGCCCCACCGCCAGAAGCCAGAGGGCAAACTGTTGGTAGAGCAATCGCCGCTTCTGCTGAGAAGGAGTGGCCTCCATCGCCTCCGCCAAGAGGTCGGTTAACGGCGCCAAACTTCCGCCGTTGTCATATCCCTTGGCGGCCCAATACAGAGGAATCGCCAGGTACGGGGCCTCCTCCTCCAAGAAATCCAGCGTCCCCGCGACATCGCTCAATCGGACATTGCCGGCCGGAAGCTCCTGCGTCACCAGCTCGATGGCTCGGGTAAGCCATTGGCTGCGGGCGTACCGGTTTGGAATCTGCAGCAAAGAGGAGATCAGCCGAACCGCCGATTCATCCTCCTCGGGGAGAATCTGAAGGAGAGCCTCCACCCCCCGAACCTGTCCGGTCCTGTAAAAGAGCTCGGCCAACTGGAGAACCTCCTGGCGTTTTTCACGGGTCTCGGAGGCTTCGTACAGCGGCAGAAAAAGACGCAGGGTCTCCCGAAGCCGCTCGGAGGAAAGCGAAGCGAGATACTCTTCCATGGTCGGGTCTTGCATGAACCCTGGAATCGCCTCGGCCAGAGAAGCCGGGTCAAAGAGGTCCAGCTCTTCATCGGTGGCCAGATCGGTCATGACATACCGGAACACCTCTTCTCCTACCTTCAGCCGCTCCAGGGCCATCTGGGTGGGGGTACCGCTTTGAGCCAACCGGGCCGCCAGCTCCCGGTACTCCGGCTCGATGACCAGACCGGATCCAACTGGAAGACCCTGCTCAATCCGTTCCGCAGTGAAATTGTCCGGGAAGACGGCCGTCATCCGGATCTCGTCCACCTTCAGCCGGGGCCTTTTTAAATCGGGACGGATCGGGCGGCCCCTCATCTGGCGTTCTTGCGTGAATACCTCGGCGGGCTGAACCTCCACCATCAGTTCCGCGGCCGTGAGATCCATCCCTATCCCGCCGGCCCGGATCCCAACGACGGACAAGGGAACGGCCGGATCGTTTTGGAAGAGATCGCGCTGATGGGTTTTGGCTTCCACGGGTTTCGCTTGCACGTGATGAGGATTCAAAACCAGCTCCCCATCCGGCCCGAAATACCCCTCCAGAAGCTCACCGGTTTGAGGATCGTGGGCGTAGCCGGTCACGGTGCCATCAATCCGGGCCAAGGGAATCCGGCGCCGGCCATACCGGCGGAGGAGCTCTTCCGTAACGAACCGGTTCTGGACGTAAAGGATCCCTTTCTTCCCCCGATCCAGATAAGGGTCCACGACCTGGTCCAGCGCCGGCCAGAGAGGTGATTCGGTCTCTCCTCCCACTCTCTTGGGATCGATCATGAGGTAAAAGATGAACCGCAGCTTGGTAAATGGATTCAACCGGTCGCCGGTCAGATGCTGCTCCTCGGGAACTCTTTCATTGTACCAATCGGCGAATTTTCTAAAATTCTGGATCATCAGGAGGAGCAGCCGAATTTGCTCGTCATTCAGCACGTAAGCGCCGCGCTCCCGATAAGGGACCTCCACCAGATTGGGCAGCCGGGCTCCCTGCTCTTCCAGAGGAACCCCGGAGACAGCCGGATCCTCATACCGGTCCATCACCTCATCGGCTTCCCGGCTGATGCTCCGGGCCCGCATCTCCGCTCTCAAATACCGAAGGCCTGCCGCCTCTGCGGGTGGATGCAATTTCACGAATCGCCGGTAATCCCTGAATTTCTCTTCATCGGGAGTTCCTCGGGTCAACGCGGCCAGGGTGGCGAAGAGATGGGAGGGGTTGCTTCCGTATCCGGTAGCGGAGAGATACCAGCGGCGAGGAGCCGGAATCACCTGGAGCGCCTCGGCCTGCTGGGCGTTGGTCCGAACCCCTTCCCCGCGCCAGTTTGCGCCGAATTGCGACTCATCAACGATCAACAGATCCAATCCATTGAAAATCTCTTTCAAGCGATCCTCCGGCAAGTTCCGGATAAAACGCAAGCCCTGGATCGACCCGATGCAGATGCAGCCCTTCTCCGGAAGCTGTTCGATCTGGCGCAACTTCTGCTCCGGGGTTCCGTGCAGCGCCACCACCTTCATTTTTCTTAGCTCCTCCGGCTTCATGTGCTTGCGAATCTCCTTGCGCCAGTTGTCCACCAACCCTGCCGGGGCGGCCACAAACACCTTCCACGTCGGATCCAACCCGCCCAACGCCTCGATGGTCTTGCCCAATCCGGTGAAATCTCCGCAGTACGCCTGCGGGTGGGTGGACAGAAAATAGGAGGCCACCCTCTGGTGAGGAAGCAGCCGCGTCTTCAAATGATTCGGCTGGTAAACCAGCGCCTTCAAGACCAATTCTTCCGTGGCGTTCGCCAATTCCTCGAAGAAGATCCCGGCAGAGCGCCTGGCCTGAACCTCTCGAAGGAGAGAGTCCCTGATCTTGGGATTGACGAGTTCCCGGAAGACCACCTTCAAGAAGACCTGAATCAACGTATCCCGATCCCTCTTCTCTTTCTGGTTCACTAAGCCGGCTTGTTGGAAGAAAAATTCCAAGAAGATGGAGCCCCGCCCTTTGCCTCCCCTGCCCTGGCGATCCACCAGCTCACCCAAATTCAGTTCCTCATACCGCCGGACGAATTCCTTCAACTGAGCCGGCGTGAACCGCTCCCCGTGCAGCACCAGCAAGGCATCCAACAAAGCCCCTGAATCCCCGTGCGTGGCGATCACCACATCGGCCACTTCCTGCAGGAACATCTCCGCATCCAGAGAAACCAAACCGGGCTTTTGCCCCGTGAACTGGTAAAGGTGCGTCTGCTCCTTATCGGTTTTCGAATCCGCCGTTACGGAGAGGGCGTATCCCCCGGTGGCCCTGCCATCGGGTTGAGGGTACATCTGTTCCTTCCATTCCACTCGGAGGATCACGGAATGGGATTTACGACCCGCATATCTTTCCCTGGGCAGATTCAGCCGGACCGGTCCTTCTTTTTGGTCGGGATAAACTCCTTTCCCCAAGGAAACGGTGTATCCATTGGAAGCCGCCATCACTTCCACCGGCCCGATGGGACGAACCTTAGACCGATCAAGCCATCCTTGCGCGCCTGTGGAAACATAAACGATAGGAGTGACGCCTGGGATAATCGGAACAAAACCGGCGCCCGCTCCGGTGAAGGCGAGCCATTCCGTAACCGGCCTTCCCTCATGAGTGAGATCAACCTTAACGATCCACCCGTTGGCCAAACGCCCATCCGATCGAGGATAAATCTGAGCCGCTTGATGGTCCACGCTGACCATCACGTCGCGGGGCTCTTTCTGCCGGTACCGGTCCGGCAAAGTAAGCTTCAGTTTTCCCTTTTTATCGTTCGGATAGAGCACTTCTCCAATGGGAACGGTCACCCCGTCCGCCGCCGTCGTTACCTTAACCGGAGACAAAGGAACCGGCGCATTCTCCACCTTCCAGACGACCTGCTCCTCTAAGCCGGCCTGCGAGGGCCCTTTTTGATCTTCGCCTCCCTCAATGACCCATCCCTGCTTGCTGGCGGCTAAGCTGGCCAAACCGTGAAGCGCGGGGTCTCCCTCCACTCCGATGGGAGGGTAAATCTTTTGGCCAGTTTCCAGGATGAATGCCTCGATCGGTACCTGATCTATCGTGCGGGCAACAACAAACAAATTGACATAAGAACCCAAAGCTAATGGAATATCGGTTTTGTAGGCCGTTTTAGAAACGGAAAAAACAAGGACCCTTTTTTGGTGGTAACCCCGAACTCCCGAAAACCCGACGATTTCTGCTTTGGAAACAAGCTCTTTCCATAAAGGCTGACCCACCATGCGCACCATCTTATAAGGGACAGATGGCGAAACCCGCCGGCCATCCTTGAGTTTCGGGTCCAGGAAAACCCCAATAACTTTTTCCTGTGAGTCGTACAATTTTTCACCCGTTTCCTGATCAAAAACGGTAATGGGTTTGTGCGTAGCGGGATCTGCCAAAACAAGTAACCGAAGAGACCGGGAAGCATCGAAATCTCTCGGTGTTCGATATTTGGCTCCCCCAAACGCAAAAGCATACTTGCCCCTCATGTCAAAAACGGTAACACCCTCTAGCGCAACCACCGAAGCCGCTTTCACATCGGCCCTTTCCCAAAGAACAGCGTTGTTCACACTGATCCGATCCAGCGGCTCTCCGGGATCCTTCAACTTTCCGTTCTCAACGCTCGGATCTAAATAGACACTAATCCGCCGATCAAACCGATAAACTCGTTCGCCCGTCTCTCGATCGTAAGCCACAGAAGGCAATTGAAGCCGGGGATCCACGATGACCAGGAGTCGGAGCGGGCGATCGGAGGAATAAGCGCGGGTTGTTTTGAATCTTTTCGTTCCTACAAAGAAGATAGCCTGCCCTGTTCGATTAAACGTGGGGACTCCGTCCAAAGCTACTGGCTTTTGTGTGGCCTCTCTGATTCTGTCCCATAGCTTTGCCTGAAGGTTGGACGCTTTACGGAAGAGCCCGGAGAAACTCACTACGCGGCCTTTTCGAATGACGGGATCCAGATAAATTCTGATCTGGCGAATTGCCGAATAAACCTCTTTACTGGTGGCCATGTCATACGCCCGCAGAGAAGTCCGTGTCTTCGGGTCCATCACGACTCGAAGTTTCATGGGATGAGCCGGATCAAACCGGTGATTAATTGAAATGTTTTTTTCCAAACCAACCCGGAAAACCGTCCAGCCGCTACTATTAATCGCAGCTACGTCGTCAATGACCACTTCGCGGCTTGACCGAACCTGAGGCAAATCCCAGAAACCGGCTGCCACAATGCGTGACGACAAGAATGGCTGACCAGGCTCAACCAGCTGTCCCCCATCCATCGGAGGATCCAGATAGATCCTGAAAAAACGCTCATCTGAAAGAGAGAACACCTTTTCTCCAGAACCCAGGAGGAATGCTTTGGTAGGGGTCCGGCTTTGGATATCAACGACCATTAAAAGTTCCGGCGGAGGATTGGATTTCACCCGATGAGTCGTGGCATAGGTCTTCCCGAAGAGCGAAAATTGCGCATAAGGCGAGTTCCTGCCTTTTTGGGTCTTCTTCCTGGCGATGGCAATGCTCTGAGCTGCCTTCACTTCAGAGTGCCTCCACAAAGCACCCAGCTTCGCTCCCTTCCAGAACGGTGTCTGGCCGGGTTCCAGCTTGCCCTCCTTGATGCGGGGGTTGAGGTAGACCTCCATCTTATCTTCCAGACCGGAAGGTTCCTGCAGGGCCTCTTCGAGGCCGGTGCGTTGAGTGCCTTCTTGGGTGGGACGGAGGTGATCCGAGGCGGGTTGGGCATAGCTCATCGCAGGACCCGGCAGGGGCGCCAGGAGCATGTTGACGGTTACAAAAGCCGCAACAAAGCGGAGAGAAATTTTCTCTCTTTTTCTTCTCATCTTTATGCTGTTGAACGGGTTACGGAAATATCTGAGTATAACTAAAGTTTACACGATAAAAGGGGCAGCCGTCGGGAAAAATCGCTCAGCCCTGTCGGACCAGCCAGGCCGCCAGCGCGCGGGCCGCCTGCCCGCGGTGGCTGATCCGGTCTTTCCGCGCGGCGCTCAACTGGGCCGCGCGCTTCCGGGACCCGGCCGGGATAAAAATGGGGTCGTAGCCGAACCCGGACCGGCCTTTCTCCTCAAAAGCGATGGATCCGGGGCAGGCGCCCTGGAAGTTCCGGATGAGCTTTCCGCCGGCCGCCACCGCCATCACGCAAACGAAACGGGCCTGCCGGCGGGAGGCCGGAACGCGCTCCAGGACCCGGAGCAATTTCTCCACATTGGCTCGGTCAATTTGATTTTGAGTCCGTTCGCCCTGAGCCTGTCGAAGGGCGAATCGAGCGGAGCGGATCCCCGGACGCCCCTTCAGCGCGCGGACTTCCAACCCGGAATCCTCGGCGATCACCGGGAGGATCGTGTGCCGTGAAGTCTGAACCGCTTTCTTGACGGCGTTCGCGCGGAAGGTGGATCCGTTCTCCCGGACCGGCGGGATCGATGGAAAACGGTCCAGCGTGATGAGCCGGACCGGAACGTTTTTCAGCAGGCGGCGCATCTCCCGGAGCTTATGGCGGGTCCGGGTGGCGAAAAGGAAAACCAAAAGGGGGCAGACCCCTTTCGACCCAAAGGGGTCTGCCCCCATCAGGTTTTTCAAGGCGGCGCGT
>OBEQ011588603.1_pt1 | contig 11390 bp, 9 predicted proteins | sample 1670901 | NCBI WGS metagenome assembly OBEQ01 (sample SAMEA104232315, study PRJEB22302) | groundwater metagenome | biome: forest; feature: aquifer; material: groundwater | place: USA | collected 2011-08-07 | depth 5.4 m | reverse complement strand
GCCGCCCTACGCGAACGCCCAGATCCACCTCGGTACGGCGCTCAACAAGATCCTGAAGGACATCGTCATCAAGTCACGCACGATGGCCGGCTTCGACGTGCCGTACACCCCGGGGGACGACTGCCACGGCCGGCCGATCGAGCTCAAGGTCGATCGTGAGCTTGGTCCGAAGAAGCGCGGCATGTCGATCTCGGACATCCGCCGCGCCTGCCGTGAATACGCCGGCCGGTACGTCGACGTGATGACTGCCGAGTTCAAGCGGCTGATGGTGTTCGGCGATTGGGACCACTACTACCTGACGATGAATCCGCGCTACCAGGCGGACATCGCGCACGCGCTCGGGAAGTTCGTCGAACGGAAACTTGTGTACAAAGGCAAGAAGCCCGTCCATTGGTGCATCCATTGCCGCACCGCGCTTGCGGAAGCGGAAGTCGCGTACGCGGACCACTCGTCTCCGTCGATTTACGTGGAGTTCCCGATCAATCCGGAGGGCGCCGGCGAACTCGCCACGCGCGTGCCGGCGCTCGCGGGACGAGACGTCTCGGTCCTCATCTGGACGACGACGCCATGGACCGTTCCGGCGAACCTGGCGATCGCGTTTCATCCGGAGTTCGACTACGCGGCGTACGACGTCGACGGCCGCGCGGTGATCGTCGCGGAGCAGCTCGCGGAGACGGTCAGCAAGGCTGTTGCGCGTCCGTTCGGCAAGCCTATCGCGCGCATGAAGGGTGAGCAGCTCGAAGGAATTCGATTCACGCACCCTCTCTACGAGCGCGATTCCATCGGCGTGCTTGCCGACTATGTGACGCTCGAGCAGGGAACCGGTGCGGTGCACACGGCTCCCGGGCACGGAGCGGACGACTTTCTGACGGGGAAGAAATACGGTCTGGATATCTACGCTCCGGTGGACGCCGGCGGGCATTTCCTCGAGACCGTCGGTCTCTTCGGTGGGCAGCGGGTATTCGACGCCAGTCCCAAAGTCGAAGAGGCGCTGGCGGCGCGCGGGCGTTTATGGCATCGCGAAGCCTTCGAACACCAGTACCCTCACTGCTGGCGGTGTTACAACCCGGTCATCTTCCTCGCGACGCCCCAGTGGTTCGTGCGCCTGGACGGCGACCCTGCCATCACCGGGGCCGATGGCGAAACGCGGACACTGCGCGAAGCGGCGCAGCATGCCATCGATCATGAAGTGAAATGGATTCCGGCGTGGGGGCGCGACCGCATTTTCAATATGGTCGGCAATCGCCCGGACTGGTGCATCTCGCGCCAGCGCGCCTGGGGTGTGCCGATTCCGGCGGTCGACTGCGTGACGTGCGGCGAAGCGATCCTCACGACGGCACTCATTGATAAAGCCGCGGCCGTCTTCGAGCAGTACAACGCGGACGCGTGGTACGAACGCCCGATCGAGGAGTTTCTTCCCGAAGGGCTCGCGTGTCCGTCATGCGGCGGCACCGCCTTCGAGCGCGAGCGCGACATCCTCGATGTCTGGTTCGATTCGGGATCGAGCCATGAAGCGGTGCTCGCCCGCAATCCGGAGCTGGGCTGGCCGGCAGACCTGTATCTCGAAGGGAGCGACCAGCACCGCGGGTGGTTTCAGAGCTCGTTGCTGGTTGCACTCGCGACGCGGGGACGGCCGCCGTTCCGCGAGGTCCTCACCCACGGCTTCCTCATCGACCTCGAGGGCCGCAAGATGTCGAAGTCGGTGGGCAACGCGATCTCCCCGCAGGAAGTCATCAAGGAAAGCGGCGCCGAAATCATCCGCTTGTGGGTGGCTTCCACGGAGTTCACCGAGGAGCTGCGGGTCAGCAAGGAAATCCTCACGCGTGTCGTCGACACGTACCGGAAACTGCGCAATACCTGCCGGATTCTGGTAGCCAATTTGTACGACTTCGACCCGGCGACCGACAATGTCCCGCTCAACCAGCTCGATGCCATCGATCGCTTCGCGCTGGCGCGCTTCGCGGAGGCTGCGAAGAGAACGCTGGCGGGGTACGACGCCTACGACTTCTCCACTGCCTCACAGGCCCTGAGCATCCTCGCCACCGTCGACCTCAGCGCCTTCTATGTGGATGTGACGAAGGACCGGATGTACACGCTCGGCCCGAGGTCGCGTGAGCGGCGCTCGACGCAGACCGCGATGTACCTGATGTGCGACGGTCTCGCGCGGCTGATTGCGCCGGTTCTCCCCGTCACGGCCGATGACTTGTGGCGCAACATGCCCGGTCAGCGCTCGGCGTCTGTCCATCTCGAGGGGTTTCCAACGGTCGATCACCTGCTGGCGCCGGACCTCGTCGCGGAATGGGACCGGCTGATGCAGGTACGCGATACGGTGAACGCGGCGCTCGAGGAAAAGCGGAAAGACAAGGTGATCGGCAACTCCCTTGGCGCAAGCGTCACCTTGTCGGCGACCGGCCCGATTGCGGCGCTGCTCGAACAGCACCGCGCGCATCTCCCGACGCTCTTCATCGTCTCGGACCTGACGCTGAATTTCGGCTCGGCCGACGGCCCAGACGACATCCGCGTCGATGTCGACAAGGCGCGTGGCGTCAAGTGCGGACGATGCTGGCGCTTCGTCCCGTCGGTGAGGAGCGAACCCGACTGGTCGGGCATCTGCGATCGCTGCGTGGATGCGCTCGCCGAGCCGGTGAACTCCTAGGTGGTCGCCGCTCGCACGCGCCAGCGCGAGCTCTGGATCGCCCTGTTCATCGTCGTACTCGACCAGGCCGTCAAAGCGTTGGTACGACGGCACGTGGCGCTCAACGAAAGCCTGTCGGTCATCCCGGGGTTTTTCGATCTCACGCGCGTGCACAACAGCGGCACGGCATTCGGGTTCATGAACGGCACCGACTTCCCGTTCAAGACAGCGGTGCTCGCGTGCGTCGCGCTGGCGGCGCTGGGGGGCCTCGCGGCTTACGCGGCGTCGCTGCCGTACGAGCAGTGGCTGGCGCGCACGGGGCTGGCTCTCATCATTGGCGGCGCGGCGGGCAATCTGATCGACCGCATTTCGTGGGGGTACGTCGTCGACTTCGTCGACGTGTACTGGTCGGGCTGGCACTTCTGGGCGTTCAACGTCGCTGACGCGGCGATCACGGCCGGTGTCGCGCTGATGATTCTCGATCTGCTGGGGCTGGGAACCCGACATGTATCCAGAGCTGTTTAGCCTCGGACCGGTGACGGTCTATACCTATGGCGTGCTGCTGGCGGGGTCGTACCTCCTCGGCCTTCAACTCGCCATCGTGCGGGCTCGCAGGTGGAGACTCAACGCGGACCGCGTCCTCGACTTGGGTATCTACATCATCATCGCCGCACTGGTCGGCGCGAAGCTGCTGCTGCTCGTGACCGATTTCGCCCAGTTCCGCCAGTCGCCGGTCGACCTGCTGTCTCTCGCCCGCTCCGGCGGCGTCTTCTACGGCGGACTGATCGCCGCAGTCGGCGTGGCATTCTGGTACATCCATCGCCACGGAATGCCGTTCTGGACGACGTGCGATGCGTTTGCACCTGGCATCGCGCTGGGTCACGTGACCGGCCGGCTCGGATGCTTTGCTGCTGGCTGCTGTTATGGGAAACCGACGAGCGTCCCCTGGGCGGTTGTCTTCACCAATCCGCTGGCCCAGGCCAATTCCGGAACCCCACTGGGCATTCCGCTGCATCCTACGCAGCTCTACGAAGCTGGCGCGGAGCTGCTGATTCTGATCGTGCTCCTTACCACGGAGCGTCGGGGACACCGCTTTGCCGGACGTACGTTCTGGCTCTACATGATCCTCTATGCGATCTCGCGCTTCATCATCGAGATCTTCCGCGACGATCCACGCGGCAGCGTGTTCGGCGTCTCCACATCGCAGTTCATCTCGCTGTTGCTGGCGCCGCTCGCCATCGCGATGCTGATCTGGTTGCGGCGTACGACGCCGGAAGCGCCGCAGCGGGTGTCACGGCGGCGGCGAGTCGCGGCCTGATTCGTGATTCGTGACCTTCGTGGTTGAACACCGTGGAGCCCCTCGAATTCTCTGTCACGCCTGAATCGGAGGGGCTGCGCCTCGACCGCTTCCTGGTAACCGTCCTTGGGGATCATTCCCGGTCGCAGATTCAGAAACTGATCGCGGACGGGCACGTGCACGTCTCGTCGCGCGATGCACGCCCGAATCTCGCCGTCCGCGTCGGCGATCGCGTGATCGTCAATCTCCCCGACGCGGCTCCCTCGTCCATCGAAGCGGAAGCCGTTGAGCTGGAAATCCTGCACCAGGATGCCGACCTCGTGGTGATCAACAAGCCTCCGGGTATGGTCGTGCATCCCGGAGCGGGCCACGCTTCGGGAACCCTCGTGAACGCGTTGCTCCATCACATCACGGACCTGGGTGGAGTCGGCGGAGAGCTCCGTCCCGGCATCGTGCATCGACTGGATCGCGGGACTTCTGGTGTGATGGTCGTCGCGAAAAACGACCCCGCGCTTCAGGAGCTGTCGCGCCAGTTTCACGATCGCGAGGTCGAGAAGGAATACATCGCGCTCGTCTGGGGCGTCGTGCAGGCGGGGCGCCGCATCGACGCCGCGATCGGGCGCGACCCGGTCCATCGTCAGAAGATGTCATCGCGATCGAGACACGCGCGCGAGGCGGTCACACGGATCACGAGGGCCTTCCACCTGCCGGGACTGACGCTGTGCCAGGTCGCCATCCACACGGGACGCACGCATCAGATTCGCGTCCATCTCAGCGCCATCGGACATCCGATCGTCGGCGATGCACTGTATGGTGGCGTGCATCGACGCGTTCCAGGCGACATCCGGGCGGTACAGCGGCTTCAGCGACCGTTCCTGCACTCGACGCGCCTGGCATTCACTCACCCGCGCGACGGCCGCCGCATGGAATTCACCGCCAATCTGCCGCCTGATTTACTGGACGTCTTGGAATCGCTCCCGGGGTGGGGCGACCGCGAAGAGGAGTGAAATGGAAAAGCCTGTCGTTCCCCACTCGATTCGAAAAGTATTCGAAGGGCGAATCTTCACGGTCACCGTCGAGTCCATCACGACCCCAAAGGGCGGCAGGCTCGATGTGGAGATTGTCCGGCATCCGGGATCGGTGGTGCTCCTCCCGATGACCGAGGAAGGCGAGCTCATTCTCGTCAAGCAGTACCGCCACGCCATTGGACGTTGGGCGTGGGAGCTCCCGGCCGGCACGCTCAAGCCCGACGAGGATCCGAAGAAGGCTGCCGCGCGTGAATGCCAGGAGGAAATCGGATTGATTCCGCGGCAGCTCGATCGGCTCGGTGCGTTCTTTCCAACGCCCGGCTACTGCGACGAGGCAATGAACTTCTACAAGGCCAGCGAGCTGCGCGAGCCGGGCCCGGATGATGCGAAGGCAGAGCAGGACGAAGATGAGGACATCGAGACGCGCACGTTTTCAGTCGAGCAACTGCGAGCGATGATCCAGTCCAACGAGATCATCGATCTCAAGACCGTGGCCGGTCTGACACTGCTCGGGCGGGTCTGAAGACCGTCGCTGCACCCCGGGGCGGGTCTGAAGACCTGCCCCTACACTGTTTTGAACCTGTCCCCCGCGAGCTCGATTGTGGCGCGGTGGATGGCAACCGTGTCTTCGAGCCGGCGCGCATACCCGCCGGCAAGTGTGACAACGACCGGACGATCTGCCGACGCGCAGGCGTCGAAGACAATGCGATCGCGTTCGAGGATGCCCGCCCGGGTCAACGCCAGCCCGCCAAGCTGATCGCCCTCGAACGGATCCGCACCCGCAAGGTAAAACACGATGTCCGGGTTCGACGCGAACACCGCCGGCAGTGCGGCGCGCAGCTTCGCGTGGTACTCGTCATCGGTCACTCGGTCCGGTAACCCGATGTCGAGCGCGCTGCGCGGTTTGAACAAGGGGTAGTTGTGCTGTTGATGCATCGAGAAGGTGAAGACCGACCGGTCGCCATCGAAAATCATCGACGTGCCGTTGCCATGGTGGACATCGAGATCGACCACCGCGGCGCGCGCGATCCGGCCGCGACATTCGCGTTGGACCACGCGAATCGCGAGGGCGACATCGTTGAAGATGCAGAAGCCCTCCCCATGGTTGGCGAACGCGTGATGAAAACCACCCCCGACATGGATGCCCACGCCGGTCTCCAGAGCAAGCCGCGCAGCCTCAACGGTGCCTCCGGTCATCAACCGGAAGCCGTCGACAACGGCCGGCGACCACGGCAGCTCGATCTGCGCGATCTCTTCGGCGGTGAATGTGCCAGTGCGCGCCTTGCGCAGGTACTCCGCGGTGTGGACCAGCGCAAGATCCTCCCACGAAGCGGCCTCCGGCTCGACCCACACCCATCCGCCCGCGGCGCTCAGCTCGCGATGGATCGCTTCGTATTTTGCAGTCGGAAAGACGTGGGGGCCGATGTCGATGCCATAGCGCGGCGAATAGACAATCCGCACGTCCGCTATTGCATCGGGGGCTGGAGGCGGCGCTCAGTTTTCTGATCGCCGGCGGCAACAGCCGGCAGCAGCGCGAGGAGCAGGACTTCGTCAACGCTCTGGACGTAGTGCACCGTCAGCTCACGGCGCAGCTCCTCGGTGAGATCCTCGTTGATATTCTTTTCGTTCTGGCGCGGAAGGATCACTTCGCGGATCCCGACGCGCCTGGCGGCAAGGACCTTTTCCTTGATCCCGCCGACCGGCAGCACGCGCCCTGACAGCGTGATCTCACCGGTCATGGCGATGTCGCCGCGCACGGGACGCCGCGTCAACTCCGAGGCGAGCGCGGTCACCATCGTGACACCAGCCGATGGCCCATCCTTCGGGATGGCGCCAGCGGGCACGTGCAGATGGATTTCCGACGTCTTGAAGAAATCGGGATCGGCGCCATACGTGGCCGCGTGCGCGCGGAACCAGGACAGCGCGGCACGCGCAGACTCCTTCATGACGTCGCCCAGCTGGCCGGTGAGCGTCAGGACTCCGGGACCGGTCATCCGAGACGCCTCGATGAACAGGACGTCGCCTCCAGCAGGCGTCCAGGCGAGACCGATCGCCACGCCTGGCTCCTTGGTGCGCTCCTCCATCTCCTCGTCGAGAAATAGCGGCGCACCGAGCAGCGCCACGACGACCTCCGGTGTGATCGCCAGGGGACGCTCGTCGCCTTCGGCCCGACGGCGCGCGGCCTTTCGGCAGAGCGCGCCAATCTCACGTTCGAGATTCCGGACACCCGCCTCGCGTGTATACCCGCGAATGACCAGCCTCAGCGCATCGTCGGCAATCGTCAGCTGATCCGGTGTGAGCCCGTGGTTGCCGACCTGCTTTTGAACGAGGTGTTCGCGCGCAATCGCGAGCTTCTCTTCCTCGGTATATCCGGGGATCTCGAGGACCTCCATGCGGTCGCGGAGTGCCGGCGGAACCGGATCGAGCACGTTGGCCGTCGTGATGAAGAGCACTTCGGAGAGATCGAATGGCACATCGAGGTAGTGATCGCGGAAGCTCACGTTCTGCTCGGGGTCGAGTACTTCGAGCAGCGCCGATGCCGGGTCGCCACGGAAGTCGTTCCCGAGCTTGTCTATCTCGTCGAGGATGAAGACCGGGTTCTTCGATTCGGCGCGGCGAAGCCCCTGGATGATCTGTCCCGGCAGCGCGCCGATGTAGGTGCGGCGATGCCCGCGGATCTCAGCCTCGTCGCGCATGCCGCCAAGCGACACTCTGACGAACTTGCGTCCCAGCGATCGCGCGATCGACCGTGCGAGCGAGGTCTTGCCGACACCGGGCGGCCCGGCAAAGCAGAGAATCGGACCTTTGACCTGCGGATTGAGCTTTCTCACCGCGAGGTACTCGAGAATGCGATCCTTCGCCTTCTCGAGCCCGGAATGATCGGCGTCGAGAGTCTGCTTCGTTTTCGGCAGGTCGATCACCTCATCGGTGCGCTTCTGCCATGGGAGCGCGACGAGCCAATCGAGATAGGTACGCGACACGGTGAATTCGGCAGCGGCGGCGGGCATCTTCGAGAGGCGATCGAGCTCGCGCAGCACTTCCTTCTTCACCGACTCCGGCATCCCCGCGGCCTCGATCTTGTCGCGAAGTTCTTCGGTCTCGCGCGTCTGATCGTCGCCCTCGCCGAGCTCTTTCTGAATCGCTTTCAGCTGCTCTCGAAGAAAATACTCGCGCTGGTTCTTGCCAACCTCGGATTGCACCTGCGACTGAATCTTGGACCCGAGCTCGAGGACCTCGAGCTCCTTGATGAGAATCCGGTTGAGCGCGTCGAGCCGCATCCGCACGTCGAGCGTCTCCAGCACCTCCTGCTTCACTGCCGTGCTGATCGTCGTCAGGCTCGACGCGATGAAGTCGGCAAGGCGTCCCGCGTCGGTGATGTTGGTCGAGAGCGTCTGGAGATCGTCTGACAGGAGCGGTGATAGCGAGACCACCTGCTGGAAATTCGTCCGGATGTTGCGCAGCATGGCATCGATTTCGAGATGCTCCGCATCGGCGCCGGTTTCCGGTGCGAGGCTGACGTGAGCCCGCAGGTACGGCTTCGCCGTCGAGACCTCGTCGAGGTGCAGACGCGCGAGCCCCTGGACAATCAACCGCAGGCTTCCGTCCGGCAACTTGAACATCTTGTGGATGTGGCTGGCCGTGCCGATTGAGTAAAGATCCTCCTGCTGGGGCTCTTCGATGGAGGCATCGCGCTGAGTGAAGACCCCAATCAGCTTGCCGCCCGAAATGGCTTCGTCAATCAGCCGCACGGAACTTTCACGCGCAACCGCGAGCGGCATGAATGAGTTGGGAAAGAGGACGGTGTCGCGGAGAGGAAGGATCGGGAGCTCGTCCGGAAGATTCAACGGACGGTCGCCGGTCGAGAGCTCTTCCACCTCAAGGGGCTCGTCACGCTCGCTCATGGACACGGCTCATGGTGGACTAACGGCGCCGAGTGGCGCGAACGGAGTAGCTGGGAGGGGCGGACCGATCCGGATCCGCGCCGCTGATGCGGCACGAACCCGGTCGGAGACCCGGTCAGTTCGACATGTCGAAGAAGAGGGCCGATGAGCCACTCTTGCGCGCAAGCGCGCGCTCGCGCTGCTCGCTGTTTTCCCGCGCCTCTTCGCAATCCTTGCAGCGGACCGCGAACGGAAGAGCCCGGAGCCGAGGATGAGCGATTTCCTCACCGCACTCGAAGCAATTGCCGTAGGTCCCATCGTCAAGACGATGGAGCGCCTCGTTGATCTTGTTCAGCGTCTCCGACTTCATCTGGATGAGCGCGAACTCAATGTCTTCCTGGATGTCGACCTCGGAGCTCTCGCCCTGGTCGAGTACATCCCTGTCGTTGCCGCCTTCGGCCCGCACGTCGCGAATTTTGCCTTGGACTGCGCTTAACAACTCGCGGCGGCGCTCCTCGAGCATCTTCTTCAGTTCGTTATAGCGGGTCGTCTTGCCCGCCACCTTTGTGCTCTTCGTCGTCGCCATTATTTCTGCCGCTCCTTCCGAATCACCCATAGGCGGGTGACCAATTGATGCGCTCCCGCCTGTGCAATTCTGATGCCCTTTTAGACGCCTTCCTCGAATGATTGGTTCCCATGTGTTGAGCCTTGGCTTTCCAGCGGTGCGACACCTCGTCATACCACAGCTAAAAGCAAAAGAATCAACGAATTAACCAGAGTAAGCAGAGTTCGCGTACCGGCCTTTCTCGCGGTCACGGCTTTAGACGCCGGTCAGGCGCCGCAGGTTCTGCCCCCTTACAAGGACGACTGAATCGCACATGGATGTTGCGAAAATGCACCACAGACTGAGCGGTGCTTGGCTTAAACGTCGGTGAGCGAACGGGTTCGTCGCCCGGAAAGGCCTTGCAGGTCAGGCTGGAACTGGTTGTCGCAATATCGACAACATGTCGAAGTTTGCGCGCTCGCCTCGTCCGCCCGTGAACACTACTGAATGAATCGACTCACTGAGGAATTGGGAACGATTCCGCGCTCTACGAGCAAATCGCCGCTGCGACGGCTCCTGGTTCGCAGCCATTTCCCGTACAGCCGCAGGACGTCGGAGTTCGAGGAGAGCGCGCTTCGTTCGCTGACCTCGCCCAGGACGTCGACGCAGGCGGAGAACTTGGCTGCGAGCTCGTCGAACACATCCCCCAATGCGGGGTCGCCGTGTCTCGCGAGCGACCCATAGGCGCATTCTCCAAGCTGGATGTAGTAGTCGATGTCGACGAGGCTGCGATTCAGGCTGTCGGCGAAGAAGCCCGAGATGAACAGCGACAGATCGCCGACTTCGCGGAGACCGTCGCGCTGACGGCTGCCGCCGGTCTGCAGCGCGCGGGCGAGGCGGATACCGAGCGGCTCCTCGCTCGGCGTCGCGGATCGATTGAAGTGGACAAAGCCGGTGAGCAGGTTGACCAAGTAGAACGACGTAAGGCCGCCCACGGCGAGGTGCTGGCGTTCCATAGCCGTTTCGAGAAGCTCCTTGAAGTACTCCGCCGGTGACTCGTTCCGAAGAAGCCCTTCCGCCATGTTCCTCCCGAACACCGGCGCGGCACCCGCGCCGGTCGAAAGTGCAAAGGCTATTCCTGTAGATTTGGAGGGATTTCGGAGGAATTATAATGCGAAACTGACGAGATGTCCTGCCCACTTTGCGGCACACGCAAGGAGCGACGCGCGTGCCCGGCGCTTCATCAGACCATCTGCGCGGTGTGTTGCGGCACCAAGCGCCTGGTGGAGATTCAGTGCCCTGACGACTGCGTCTACCTCACGTCAGCCCGCGAGCATCCGGCGGCCGTCGTCAAGCGCCAGCAGGAACACGACGTCGCCATCCTGCTTCCGACCATTCAGTCGCTGACCGAGCGCCAGTATCAGCTGTTTTTCCTTTTCCAGAATCTGATCTCGCGCCACACGCCGCAAGGCCTCACGCGACTGGTCGACGACGACGTTGCGGAAGCGGCCGGTTCCGTGGCGTCGACGCTCGAAACCGCCGCGCGCGGCGTCATCTACGAGCACACCGCCCAGTCACTTCCCGCCCAGCGGCTTGGCGCGGAAATGACGACGATGCTCGCGGAGATGCGCCAGCAGGGCGCAACCGTGTACGACCGTGAGGCGGCGATCGTCTTGCGCGCCATCGAGCGCGGTGCCCGCGAGACGCGCAAGGCCGAACCGGGGGATGCAGCCTATCTGACGCTCATGGCTCGCCTGCTCCAGCGCATTCGCTCGACCACGCCGCCAGCCGCCGACCAGCCGTCGTTGATCATTCCTTAGGCATCCACTACAATTCAGAGTTTGCACTGGTCGGCAGCGGTCGGATCTGTGCGGAATCTGCGGAATCTAGAGAGGAATCCATGGCCAAGCGGTGCGAAATCTGCGACAAGGGACCGGTCGTCGGCCGGACGATCTCCCACGCCCACAACGTGGGACCCCGGCGGGTCGAGCCGAACCTCCAGTCG
>OBEQ010221791.1_pt1 | contig 11390 bp, 13 predicted proteins | sample 1670901 | NCBI WGS metagenome assembly OBEQ01 (sample SAMEA104232315, study PRJEB22302) | groundwater metagenome | biome: forest; feature: aquifer; material: groundwater | place: USA | collected 2011-08-07 | depth 5.4 m | reverse complement strand
TGGGCCGGTATCCGGAAATCAGTCATGTGGTGAACAAAGTGGTGCCGGGCCTGTTGCCGGAAAAAACCGCGCCCGTTCTGGTCAAAAAGAAAAAAAACATCCGCCGTCCCAGCAATGCGGTTGCGGTTAAACTGTTCACCCGGCCCCACGAAATCTTTGTCAGCAAGGTTCTGGATGGTGAGGAATATGTTACGGCAAAGGTGACCCATGTCAATCCGGCAAGCGCGCTGGTGAAGCTGGAGCTGGAACGCCCCAGCGGCGCGATATTGCAGGCGGAAGTGCCAAAAACCGTGGTCGATGAGCTGAATATCAAAAGGGGCGACACGCTGTATATCCGCCCCAAGGCGACACGGGTATTTGAATAACTAATAAGGCCTGCTAGCATCTGACCAACACTTCATAAAAACAGGGGAGCCCGAAATGGCGAAGTTTGGAAATTACACGCTGATCGAAGTTGATCTGGCCGATGATTATATCGCCACCGTCGAGATGCAGAATGGCGATCTGAATTTCTTCGATCTGGAAATGCTGACATCGCTCGCAGATTGCTTTGCCGATCTGGACAGGGAGCCCAAATGCCGCGCCATCGTTCTGGCGTCGCGTGGCAAGGCGTTCTGCGCCGGGGCGAATTTCGCCAGCGGCGCACGCGCCGAAGGTCTGGCCGCCAAAACTGAAAGCCCTAGCGGCAGCCCGCTCTATGATCAGGCGGTGCGTCTGTTCACCAACAAAAAGCCCATCGTCGGCGCGGTGAATGGCGCGGCCATCGGCGGCGGGCTTGGCCTGTGTCTGGTGCCGGATTTCCGCGTGGCCTGCCCCGAGGCGCGCTTTGCCGCCAATTTCACCCAATTGGGCTTTCATCCGGGCTTTGGCCTGACCCACACGCTGGTGGCGCTGGTGGGCCAGCAAAAGGCCTGGCACATGATGTTCACCGGCCGCCGGGTAAAGGCCGAGGAAGCGCTGGAAATGGGCATGATCGACCGCCTGGTCCCCGCACCCCAGGTGCGCGCCGCCGCCCGTGAAATGGCGCTGGAACTGGCCTCTGCCGCACCCCTTGGCGTCATGGCGGTGCGCGAAACCGTGCGCATGGGCCTGGCCGAGCGTGTGCGCGCCGCCACCGCGCGCGAATTGCAGGAACAGAACAAACTGCAAGGCACCGAAGACATGAAGGAAGGCATCCGCGCGACGGCGGAGCGCCGCCCGGCGAAATTTGTGGGGCGGTAGCAAGGCCGCGAGGCGGGCATGAATTTTGTGTTCGCTTTAATAATTGACAACTGACAATTTCTAGTTTACAGTAGGGACTGAAGAATAGAGGGATGATCCGAAGCTTCAAGAGCAAGGCGTTGCGCAAGCTTTTTGAGGATGGAGACAGGAGCGGATTACCCCATGGCCAGATAAACCGGATTGAGAACCGGCTGGGGACTCTCGATGCGGCTAAGGCCGCCGAGGATATGAATATAGCAGGCTATGGTTTCCATAAACTGACTGGTAATCTGAAAGGTTTTTACGCCGTCAAAATTACCGGGAACTGGCGGCTTATTTTCAGGTTCGATAATGGCGACGCATTGGATGTTGACCATATTGACTATCACTAGGAAACTAAAGCCATGCCGATGAAGAAACCACCGCATCCAGGCAGGATCATTAAGGAAGACTGCCTGCCGGAGCTTGAGTGGACGGTCGGAGAAGCCGCATCGGCGCTCGGGGTGAGCCGTCAGACGCTGGATAAGATTATCAACGGGCGTAGCAGCATCACGCCGGAGATGGCGATCCGTTTCGAGAAGATATTTGGCTCCTCCGCCGAAACCTGGCTGCGGATGCAGCTTGCCTATGACCTCGCTCAGGCGCGGGCGCGCGAACCAGAAATCCTCGCCAGCATCCGCGGCTAGCGGGATGCCGCAGTTTAACCCTTTTGCCGTCGATAATTAGTAACAGTATATAGTTTAGCAATTTTCCCATGAAATAAATTATATACTGTCCCTAATTAACCTGCTTAGGTGCATGAACGAAAGAGAATCCTGGAGTGATGACTCACTCTTCACCAAACGCGATTATTTGGCACTACTTCACGGCCCTCAGTCGCCTCGTCGATGGGATAGACCGGGCAGGAGACGAAAGCGCGATAAGGGAAGATGTTGCGCTCTGCGTCATACTTGCGGTAACCATTGTTGAAGCGTTTCTGAATATTTTCTTCCGCGTCGTCGTCAGCGAGCCGGACTTTACCAAGCACGAAAAGTGCATTCTTGATGATCTTAAGAAGCGGAAAACCCTCGCCCACAAGCTGGAAACATGGCCTAAAAAAATTTTCGGAAAACCCCTTGATTTCGCAGCACCAACACCCAAAGCATTTCGTGCGCTTATGGAGCGCCGTAATAACTTAATGCACTTCACGAGTTCCCACACGACTATAATCCCCGGGCCGGGCATCATTATCCATGGGCTCGCCGACACGTCCGTATTTGACACACTGACACCATCTGACGCCGCAAGTGCGTTGGATTTGGCCGAGGGTATGATCCGTGATCTGTGCCGGCTTCGTGGCATTCCGGAACACCAACTTCCCCATGAACTACACATGTGGACTGGAAAAGTGCCGATCTAATAAGGTAATCAAAATTAGTATAAAAATTGAAGGGGCCGCCATCTGAAATTCTGAAAAGGGCGCGCACCTCTTCCTCCCTGCATCCAATTCACTTCACCTCAACCGCAATGTATCAATGGGGTCAGACTCGATTGATTTTGCAGCATGCTGATTTTCTGTTGCCGCCTCTCTCTGGCCGTCGCATCTGTCGGCCATTGAAAAAGCATTTCCATGCGCTTCCTAAAACGGCCTCCCGCCTAGACCGTTTTCTGATCAGATTAACTCAGGTCCTCGCATCCCGCTGACCCCCTCCCCGCCCTCCCCCTTTCAGGGGGAGGGAGTATCCCGGCGCATCTGTAATTTATAAAAGCTGGCAGTCCCAGCATTCCCTCCCCTTGTAAAGGGGAGGGACAGGGAGGGGATCAGGCGGTGGAGCGAACTTGTCAATGATTTGTAAAAGCACAGGCGCGTAAATCAGATCAGAAAATGGTCTAGAGCGGGATGATATTATACGGAGTCGGTTAGGGATTCCCAAATCAGCATTTATGTGATTCAAGATACTGGCTGGAGCCTGAAGATGCAGGTACCAATAAAGGAGGCCAGTATGTATGGCGAAACCCTATTCATTGGATTTACGCGAACGCGTTATTGGGGCTGTTGAACAGGGCGGGATGTCGCGCCATCAGGCTGCGGCGCATTTTGGTATTGGCGTGAGCACGGCCATTGAGTGGGTGAAGCGTTTCCGCGAGACGGGCAGTGCCGCTCCGGGGCAGATGGGCGGGTACAAGCCAAAGGCGATCCGGGGCGAACACCGCGACTGGCTTATTTGCCGGTGCCAGGAGAAGGACTTCACGCTTGCGCGAGTTGGTGGCGGAACTGGCCGGGCGCGGCCTCAAGGTTGATTATCGCTCGGTCTGGGAATTTGTTCACGCCGGGAAGCTGAGCTATAAAAAAAACCGTCCTTCCCAGCGAGCAGGATCGCCCGGATATTGCGCGAAGGCGGACGCAGTGGAAAAAATATCAAAACCGGATTGATCCCGCGCGGCTGGTCTTCATCGACGAAACCTGGGCCAAAACCAACATGGCGCCGCTTCGCGGATGGACGCTGCGGGGACAGCGTCTGAACGCCAGGGTTCCATACGGCCACTGGAAGACCATGACGTTCCTGGCCGCGCTGCGCCATGACAGGATTGATGCACCTTGCATCTTCGATGCCCCAATCAATGGCCAAAGCTTCCTTGCTTATGTCGTGCAGTTCCTTTGCCCCACGCTCAAACAGGGCGATATCGTCATCATGGACAATCTGGGGAGCCATAAAGGTAAAGCCGTGCGCCAGGCTATCCGCTCGGCCGGCGCAAGGCTGCTCTTCCTGCCCAAATACTCACCTGATCTGAACCCGATCGAACAGGTCTTCTCCAAGCTCAAACATCTGTTACGAAAGGCTGCTGCACGCACTCCCGAAACCATCGCCTCCTGCATCGCACAACTACTCGACAGCTACACGCCTCAAGAGTGCGAAAACTACTTCAAAAACGACGGATACGGACGGACCTAATATCATCCCGCTCTAATATCCAAGACTCGTGGGTGGCGTTCATGATCGCGGCAGTAATTTAATCCAGCACCCTATCCCCGGTGATGTTCCCGCGCGAGGATTTCGCGCGCCCCGCGACAAGGCCCTCAAAGCATCTCATTTTACTCCTGAACGAATTGCTGCGCGTCACGCTCCCTTGAGAGGAACCAGTCTGACTTGCAGTTCACACCCGACGGCCTCGGCGTAGCGCTTCAGTGTTTCCAGCGACGGCGCGTGTTTGCCTGCCGACTCAAGCCGGGAAATTGCGCTTTTGGTCGTGCCCATTTTCTCTGCAACGGCGTCTTGTGTAAGGCCCGCGCGGGTGCGCGCCTTGAGCATCTGGCTTACAACCTTGTATTCGAGATCAAGTGCGGCATAGGCCTCGGAAAATCCACTGCGCTTCCTTGCTCTGGCAAGAAACTCTGCATGATTGTGGGCAACAGGACTGTGTTTGAGATTAGCCATTTCGTAACTCCTTTAGGCGCTTTCGCGCCAGGTTCAACTCGCGCTCTGGCGTATGCTGGGACTTTTTGATAAAGGCGTGCAGCACGACAATATTTTTACCTGCCAGGAAACAGTAGAAGCCCCGCCAGATGCCCGTCTTGCCGCGAGGACGCAGCTCAAACAAGCCATCGCCAAACGTTTTTGAATGCGGCATACGCAGACTTGGTCCATACTCAGCGAGCAATTCAACTAAACGAGCATAGTCCGCCAGAATATCCACAGGCCACGACTCGATTTCAGCCAGCACGCGGGCATGAAAATATTCGATCTGGTATGTCATGGAGGAATGTTAGCAAATACGCTAACCATGTCAAGTGGCTACAAAACGCCCTGTTACGCCCAACGTAGAGATAAGCGGGCAGCGCGGCTTTTTGCGGAAATTAACCTTGGTGATGCGCGCGCGCCAGGATTTCGCGCACGGCGGCGACCATGTTTTCGCGTGGCACGGATTGCTGGGCGGGCTGGTCCTCGCGCCAGGCGGTGTTGTCTTTAATGTCCTTGGACAGACGATCACCCAGCACCAGGTCTTTCAGGGTGACCTGACCGGCGGCGAATTCGTCGCCCCCCGCGATTACCGCCACCGGCGCATTGCGCTTGTCGGCATATTTCACCTGGGCGCGCATGCCGCTGGCGCCGAGATATAATTCCGCACGGATGCCCGCGCGGCGCAGTTCGCCGACCATGGCCTGATAGTCGGCGGCCCGCGTCATATCCAGCATCAGCACCACGACCGGGCCTGTGGGCGCGACCGCCGCACCATGCAGCAATTTCAGCGCCGCCAGCAGCCGGTCCACGCCGATGGAAACCCCGGTGGCCGGCACCAGCACACCCTTGAAGCGTTGCACCAGATCGTCATAACGCCCGCCGCCCGCGACCGATCCGAACTGCACCTTGCGGCCGGTTTCGTCGTGTACTTCAAAGGTCAGTTCCGCCTCGATCACCGGGCCGGTGTAATAATCCAGTCCCCGCACCACGCTGGGGTCGAACACTACCTGATCCGGGCCAAACCCGCCCGCGCTCAACAGCGCGTCGATTTCTTCCAGCTCCGCCACGCCTTCCAGCCCGATGCGGCTTGCGCCGGCCAGATCGCGCAACGTGGTGCAGACCTTGGCGCGGTCCGTATCGCCCGCCGCCAGAAAACCGGTGACGCGCGCGATTTGCTCCGCCGCCAGATTGGCGCCCCTGGTGAAATCGCCGGATTCATCTTCGCGCCCCGGCCCCAGCAAAAGCCGCACGCCTTCCATGCCCAGCCGGTCCAGCTTGTCGATGGCGCGCAGGATGATCAGCCTGCTATGCGCGTCATCGGCCCCGATGGTCTCCAGAACGCCGGTGAGGATTTTGCGGTTGTTCACCCGCACCCGGTAACGCCCTCGCGCAATGCCCAGCGCCTCCAGCGCATCGGCCAGCACCATGCACAATTCGGTATCCGCCGCCATGCTGGCCGCGCCCACCGTATCCACATCGAACTGGAAAAATTCCCGGAAACGCCCAGGCCCCGGCTTTTCATTGCGCCACACCGGGCCGAACTGATAGCGCCGGAACGGCTTGGGCAGGGCGTCAAAATGTTCCGCCACTAGGCGCGCCAGCGGGGCCGTCAGGTCATAGCGCAGCGCCAGCCATTGTTCGTCATCGTCCTGCAGCGCGAACACCCCTTCATTGGGGCGGTCCGCATCGGGCAGAAACTTGCCCAGCGCATCGGCATATTCAAAGGCCGAGGTTTCCAGCGGCTCAAAGCCATAGGATTCATACACGCCCCGGATCACCTCCAGGGCATGGCGGCGCGCCAGCACGTCGCCTGCGAACTGATCGCGCAGGCCGCGCGGTTTACGGGCTTTGGGGCGAAATTCCGTGTCTTTGCTCATTTGCGGCTGAGTACTATCCTATTGGGGGGAATCGGGCAAGTTAACGCGCTTGATTTCCATGCGATAAAACCGCTTTATCACGCCAATAAGCAGTTTGGGCCTAAGAGGAATAGAAAATGTCAGATGAAGTTCTTGCCGTAACGGGCTTTTTTCACGAGCCGAGCAAGACGGTCAGTTATGTGGTGTCTGATCATAAGGCCAAGCGCGCGGCGGTGATTGATCCGGTGCTGGATTTTGACGCAGGCGGCTGCCTGACAGATACGGGGCCAGTGGACGCCATCATTGAATATGTCAAACAGGAGCGGCTGGTAATTGACTGGATTCTCGAAACCCATTTGCACGAAGATCATCTGTCCGCCGCCCGCCATGTGCGCGATGCCCTGGGGGGCGTGATCGCCATCGGGGCAGGGGTGTGCGGCGTACAAACGGAACTGGCGCGTATCTTCAATCTTCCCGGTTTTGCCTGTGACGGCAGCCAGTTTGACCGCCTGCTGGAAAACGGGGCGTCGTTCACGATCGGGGATATTCCGGCCCGCGCCTATGCCATGCCGGGGCATAGCGGGGCTTGTATGAGCTTTCTGGTGGGCGATACGGCCTTTGTCGGCGATACCCTGCTGATGCCGGATAATGGCACGTCGCGCGCCGATCTGCCCGGCGGGGATGCCGGCGAACTGTACCGCTCCATCCGGGCGCTCTATGGCCTGCCGCCGGAAACCCGGCTATTTCCGGGTCATGACCCGGAGCACAAAGGCCGTTCGCCCGCCTGGGAAACCACCATTGCCCTGCAGCTTGAGAAAAACGTCCACATCAAGCATGACGTGCAGGAGGCGGATTTTGTCGCCTACCGCACCCGGCGCGACCGCGGCCTCTCGAAGCCCGATCATTATTTTCAGGCCCTGCAATTCAATATGGCAGGCGGCGCCGCGCCCGCCCCGGATAGCAACGGCGTCTCGTATTTCCGTATCCCCTTTAATGCCCTGACGGGGGCGGCAAAACCCTTCAAATTGCGGTTGGTGCATTGAATGCAGGGTATGGCCACGGCGGCCCAACAGGTTTCCTTCCGGGTTATATAACGAATGTTTTTCCATGATCACTAGCCGAAATCATATAGTGACTGTTGCAATATCAATTATTATTTTATTGATAACGGTTGATATTTATTTTAGGCTGATCCCGATCACTAACGGTGCACCAGGAACAGCCATGTCAGAGCAACCGGCTATAGGCCCAAGCAGAAGCAACAGGTCGAGCTACAAATCCGATGAGGAGCGCCGTCAGCAGATCATCGCCGCCACATGGCGGGTGATATGCCGGGAAGGGGTTAGCGCGGCAAGTCTGCGCACCATCTCTGCGGAAATGAATTCAACGACGGGTCTTCTGACCCGTTATTTCCCGGAAAAACAGGGCCTGCTTCTGGCTGCGCTGGAGCAGGCGGCGGGGTTTCTCAGCCGCGACGTGGAGGCGGCGAGCGCCATTCATATTGGCATGGCGCGGGTCGAGGCGGCGGGATTGGCGGCCCTGCCGCTAACGCCGGAAAGACTGCAGGCCTGGCAGGTATGGGTGGCGTTCATCGGTGAATTGACAGGCAGGCCGGAACTGGCCAGGGCGCATGCGGTATTTCCAGACAAACTGCGACAAACGCTGGTACAGGGGCTACGCGAAGCCCAGCTTGGCGGTCAGATCGCGCCGGAAACATACCCGCCACAGCTGGCGGATATATTGCTGAATCAGGTTACCGGCCTAGGGGTGCGCGGGGTCAGTGACCCGGTGCGCTATCCAGCGGAAAAGTTGCCGGGGCTGATCGCCCCGTTCTTTGCCCGGTTGATAGACTAGCCTGACTACAGGCCGAAATTGCCGAATTTCTTGTTGAAACGGCCAACGCGCCCGCCAGAATCCACCAGGCGCGACGTGCCGCCGGTCCAGGCGGGATGGGTCGTGGGGTCGATATCCAGCTTCAATTCGTCCCCGGCCTTGCCCCAGGTTGTCCGCGTCTGATAGCGGGCGCCATCGGTCATCACGACTGTAACGTGGTGATAATCGGGGTGAATGTCCTTTTTCATGGGCCTTGCTCCGGTCAGCACTATCTGGGCCTTTGGCCACAGGACAGGCTGTAATGATTGGTCAGGAACCGGGTTATACATGGACATAACACAGGGTGCAAGCCAAGATCATGCTTGTCCGTCAAGCCAGGCCCGCAGAATTTCGTTTACCTTTTCCGGGGCTTCCTGCTGTGCCCAGTGAGAAACCCCGGGCAGATAGTGAATGGTGAAATCATTGACCAGATTCTCGGCGCCATAGGTCAGTTCCTTGCCCAGGGCACTGTCCTGTTCGCCCCAGATCATCAGGGTGGGCACGTCCAATTTTCCAGGAACCCGGGCTTCTATGGGCTTCGCGCCACGAAAGGCGGCGCGGTAATAATTGATCATTGCGGTCAATGCGCCCGGTTGCAACGCATTGCGCCTGTAAACGTCGAGAACTTCGTCGGGAAAGCGGGATTTGTCCACCGCCATTCCGCGAAACACTTCGCCAATGCCCTTCGCGCCATCGCGCGCCAGGCTCCATTCCGGCAGCCAGGGAAGCTGAAAGAAAAACACATACCAGGACCGCTTCAGCTGCGCCCAGCGCCGTATTCCCTGCGCAAACATTTTGGGATGCGGAATATTCATCACTACCAGTTTCTTCAGTGGCCGGATATTGCGCAGCGCAAACTCCCAGGCAATCACACCGCCCCAGTCATGGGCGATCAGCACCACTTCTTCCGCCCCGGATGCGTCGATCAGCCCGGCCACATCGGCCAGCAGATGCGGCATGGCGTAATTCGCAACACCGGTAGGCCGCGAACTATTGCCATAGCCGCGCAAATTAGGCGCCCAGGCCAGATAGCCCATCTCCGCCAGCAGCGGCAACTGATGCCGCCAGGAATAAGCATGCTCGGGAAACCCGTGCAGACACAGCGCCAGTTTTTTGCCGCCGCCGCACATATCGACCTCAAAGCGCAGGCCGTTGGCCTCGACAAATTCGGTGATGGGAGTTTGCATAGTCTTTTCTCCCGCATAAGATCAGGTGCTGCGTTTGATCCCGATCATATCCTGACTTTCAAAGATAGGAGAGCATAACAGAATGGAAAGTGGAAGCAGTAGAATTGGGAAGCGCGCCGGCGCCCTACGGGCGGAGGAATTGCGCCGGATTTGTGAAAGCAGCGGCCTTGGCTTTGCCAGCACGGCGGAGCTTGCAGCGCCCGGCCATGTATTCGGGCAGGAGCGCGCCATCAACGCCATCGCGTTTGGCGCGGACATTGCCCGCGAGGGCTATAATCTGTTCGTGCTTGGCGAACCGGGCAGCGGGAAGCGCTCGCTCGTGCGTCAATTGCTGGAACAGTGCGCCGCAACCGAGCCGCCCCCCAGTGACTGGGTCTATGTGTATAATTTTGCGGCCCCCCACAAACCAAACGCCATTGAACTGCCAGCCGGTCAGGGAGTGCGCTTTCGCGACGCGCTGTCGCAGATGGTCGATGAACTGCGCACCGCCCTTCCAGCCATTTTCGAAGGCGAGGAATATCGTGTGCGCCGTCACGCCATTGATGAAAAATTTCAGGGCCATCAGCGGGCGGCATTTGAGGTGTTGGAACAGCGCGCGCTGGAAAAATCCATTCGTGTGATCCGCACACCCGCCGGGATTACCCTGGTGCCGGTGCGTAACAATGAACTGGTAAAACCAGAAATTTTCGAGGCCATGCCAGAGGCCGAACGCAAGCAGATCGAAACGGACATTCAGGAACTGCAACGCAGCATGGTTCAGACCTTCGAGCAGATGCCGCGCCTGGAGAAAGAGCGGCGGCAAACCCTGCGCGAACTTAATCGTGAATTCGCCAATTTCGCCGTGCGTGAAATCATGGACGAAGAGCGTGCAGCCTTTTCTGAAATATCCGAAGTGCGCGAATATCTGGATATGGTGCAGGCGGATATCATCAATAATGTGCAGATGTTTGTGCAGTCACAGGAAATGCAGGAAGCCTCGGAACTTCCCGGCGGCGCGCAGCAGGGTGGCGATGGCATGGAGCATAACCTGCTGGGAAACCCATTTCACCGGTACGAAGCAAACCTGATCGTTGATAATTCCCAAACCAAAGGCGCGCCGGTGGTGGATGAAGGCAAGCCCACGGTGCAGCAACTGGTCGGGCGGGTGGAGCATATTGCGCAGATGGGCGCCCTTATTACCAATTTCATGCTGATCAAACCGGGCGCATTGCACCGGGCTAATGGCGGTTATCTGCTGATCGATTCCCGCGCTTTGCTGATGCAGCCCTTCGCCTGGGACACGCTAAAGCGCGCATTGTGGAACCGTGAAACGCGCATCGAATCTCCCGCCGACATGTTTTCCATAGTCAGCACAATCTCGCTGGAGCCGGAACCCATTCCGCTGCGCACCAAAGTGGTGCTGTTTGGCGAGGCGCAGACTTATTATTTGCTGTCTGCATATGATCCAGAATTTCAGGGCCTGTTCAAAACCGTTGCGGAGATGGAAAGCACTGTTGACTGGACGCCGGAATCCGAACGTGCCTTTGCCGCTCAGTTAGCGGCCATCTGCCGCGCCGAATCTGTGCGCCATCTGGACCCGGGCGGGGTTGCGCGGATGATCGAACAGGCCGCGCGCCATGCGGCGGATGCGGAAAAACTATCCATTCACATGGGGCACATTGCCGATCTGCTGCGCGAGGCGGATTATTGGGCGCGTAAAGCGGGGGCGGCGTTAATTTTCGCAGCGCATGTGCAGCAGGCGGTGGATATGCGTGAAGAACGCATCGGGCGCATCCGCGAAAAAAGCCAGGAATCCATCACCCGCGATATTGTGCTGATCGATACAGCGGGCGCGC
>OBEQ011675295.1_pt1 | contig 11392 bp, 7 predicted proteins | sample 1670901 | NCBI WGS metagenome assembly OBEQ01 (sample SAMEA104232315, study PRJEB22302) | groundwater metagenome | biome: forest; feature: aquifer; material: groundwater | place: USA | collected 2011-08-07 | depth 5.4 m | reverse complement strand
TGGAAAAGTCATTTCAGTATTTAGGATATAAAGAAGGTGATTTTCCCGAGAGTAAGAGGGCGAGTAGAGAGATATTGTCCCTGCCGATGTTTCCGGAATTAAAAGATAGTGAGGTAGAAAAAGTGGTGAAGGAGTTAAATAAATTTCTAATTAATGCCTAAATGATAACAAGATTAAGTTATCATGACATTGATGCGGTTGTCAGAATGCATAAGAGCCAACTGCCGGGGTTTTTGTCAGAGCTAGGAGAGTCGTTCCTTAGGAAATTTTATAAAGTGTCTTTGGATATCCCAGAGTTATTTAGTTTTGTGGAAAAGAGGAATGAACAAATTTATGGATTTGTGACTGGAACTTCGACTACGAACGGGCTTTATAAAAAGATAATTTATAGAGATGTTTTGGGCTTCGGATTCCTATTTTTGAGGTATTTTATTGTTCATCCAGGACAAGTTTTTAAATTTGCAGGAATTTTGGCTTACCCAGGTTTTTCTGATAATATCCCAGAGTTATTGACTATATCCGTTGATAGGAAATATCAAAAAAAGGGTGTAGGGAGAAAATTATTTAAAATGATAGTCGGTGAATTTAAAAGAAGAGCGATAGGAAAATTTAGGGTGAGTGTTTATGAGAGTTTACCAGCAAATACATTTTATTCTCGGGTTGGTTGTAAGTTTGAGAAGTCTTTTGATTTTTTGGGGGAGAAGATGAATTATTATGTTTATGAGTCTCTTTCTTTGGACGCTCAAAAGAAAGAGACGTAAAGAAAAAGCGCCCAGTGGACGATACCTTGTTTTTCTAACTTCGAGCAATCTGGGGGAACCCTCGGTTGAAGATCAACCGATACCCCACATTTGCCACTCAGCAAGAAAAACTACGGTCTCGTCCAATGGGGATTTATTTCAAATACACAAATTTTGGCCGGTACCACAAGTTAAATATGAATTTCAAGTCTGTTTCTTACTGGCTAGGGAAAATAGTTATAGTTAGTGAAATATTTTTGCTTCTTTATCTTCTCTGGTGGCGGTTGAGGCTTGGTCTTACGCGCTATTTTGATGTGGATGAGTTTGCACACCTTCACTGGGGGCATAATCTTTTTATAGGACAGAGACCATATACTGATTTTTACTATATTTTTCCGCCATTTTTCCTCTATATACTTGCTGGTGTTTGGTTTGTCTTTCGTGAAGCTGTCAGTGTAGTTATTGAGGCGAGAATCGTAATATTTATTCTTTTTGTTTTGACGAGTTTGCTTATCTTTCTTATTACTAAAACGAAACATACAGCAGCGATTGCTTTGCTTGCCGCAATTACTTTTGCATTTTTACCGATACCATATGATAAGTTGTTGGAGGTACGACCCGATTTGCCCGCTACCTTTTTTTCATTATTAGGGATGTATGGGGCAATAAGAGCTATAGGGATGACAAAGGAGAAGAGTAGAAAAAAAGCGTTTTGGTGGTTTTTCTTTTCGGGTATATGTTATGGAGTTGGGGTAGCGTTTGTGCCGAAGACGGTATTTTTTTTACCACCTGTCGTTTTGATGTTTGTCTTTTTGTGGCTAGTTAAGAAAGAGGATATAAAGGAGATAGGGAGAATGTGGGGATTTTGGGTATTAGGATTATTAATTCCCCTAATTATTGTTGGTTTAGCGGCGATTTTTTATGGGAATCCAGTTTTAGCATTTCTTTTGATGACAAAGATCCCATCGGATGCTTCCAAACTACTTAGTAGTATTTATAATCATTCTTTCTATATGGCGCCAAGTCTTTTTTTCCACCATAACCAGACATATTATGGAGCAGGTGGATATCCTTTGGGGTGGATAGTTAATCTAGTAATATGGTTAATTTCCTCGATCTGGGGGGTGGTGCGGTTGGTGGGGTTTATAAATGAGGAGAAAAAAGAAGATCAGGCGATAAATTTAATAATTGCAGCGACCTTTTTTACGAATTTCTGGGCTTTTGTGAATTTTTTTCCTCTAAAGCATGCTCAGTATTTAATAAGTCTCGTTCCGTTTGTGGTTTACTATTGGGCGGATATGTGGGGAAGTATACAAAAAGAATGTGAAAGGCGAAATTTGGGAATAATCTTTCAGGCTGGATTTGTAGTTTTGTTAGTTATAATAATGGTTGCTTCTGAGTCGACAAACAGGCCAAAACTGGCTTGGGATAATAGCCAGAACCTAAGAGATACAGAAAAAATGGTTAGGGGTATACCTGCCAATTCATATGTTTTTGATTTGTCAGGGCAAAGCCTAATTTTTAGGGACCCTTACTATATTTGTTGTGTGCCGTATGGGCAGTATTTACCTACGCTTCCGCCTCTTTCTCCTCTTCGGGACAGTTTAACTTTGACAAAGACTAAGTATGTTGTGGCGGGAAGGCTGGATACATTGCCGGGAGAGGACCAAAAATATATTGGGGATAATTATACTCTAAAGATTTTGGACGGGTTGGTGCTTAAGCTCCGTGAATAAAAAGCATGGAATTTCTAATCGTTAGTCTGATATTAGTACTATTTGCAAGTCTAAATAGCTTAAATTATTTTGTTTTTTCTCTGGCGACTCCGAAAAATAGTTTCTTTTTGGGGACGGTACACTGGGCCGGAGACTATTTTTACTATCTGTCACAATTTGCCCAAGGAAAGCACCAGTGGTTCTTTTCCTACGATCTCTATACTTCGGATTTTAAACAAAAGACACTGGTGGGGTGGGTAAATGTGTTTTTGGGGCATCTTTTTTCACTTATCCGGATAGATCAGCTTTTAGCATATCAACTGAGTGTAATTATTTTTGTCGCTTTGATATTGGGCCTTTCTTATCTTCTGATTAGGGAAATTTTTCCGGATAGTTTAACAAAAAGAATAGTGTCCTTTATCTTTTTTACAGCCGGGAATGCTTTTCCCAGGATTATCTCTAAAGATGGCGGATTTAGCTTTTCCTATTACAATTATTGGTATGATAATGCTTTGCCATTTGTACGTTTAGGAAATGTGCCGCATCAGTTATTGGCCAAAGCAGCTGTTCTTCTGATTATTCTTATCTTTCTTTTAGTTGGGAAAAATTTAGAGAAGGGTAAACTTAACCTAAAAGGGTTGGTCTTATATTTATTTTCAATGGTAATCTTGGGACTGATGCTTTCTAGTATCGATCCGGTGATGTGGGGAGTAGTAACTTTGGTATTAATTGTCTCGCTTGGTACACATTTTCTAGTTCGGAAATATAGAGACGGGCGAGAGGCGGGCAAAGGGAGAGAGGGCATCTTATTGGGCTTATGGACAGGGCTCTTTGTGAGCGGTTTACCAATTAGTTATTACTTGAAACAGCTATTTTCTAAGCCTCCTTATGTTCAGCTGGCTAATTGGGAGGCGACACAGCAAGTAAGTATTGATCCGATACATTTTATATTGGCAAGCGGGCCGATATTGATACTGGCTATTGTTGGATTAGCTTTTTTTTTGAAAAAATTAACTTTTCAGAAAATAATTGCTGTTATATTTCCTATAGTGACGATTGGGATCTTTTTCTCTCCTTTGCCGGGATTATTGAGAATTGTAAATGTACGATTTTTACCTGCTGCTACTTTCCTTTTTCTATCTTGTCAGGCGGCAGAGGGAGTGTGGGGATTATCTTTGAAGTTGGAAAAGCGGCGCAAATTTCTGGTGATAGTTTTAACTATTTTAGTAGTTCTGATAGGTATTCCGGCTTATCAAGTACAGTTTGGGGAGAGGCTGGCGGTGGATACGAGAAATTCTTATTATTATTTATCTTCTGATGCTTATAAAATTTATAAAGATGCAGAGAAAATGTCAAATCCTGAGGATACATTCCTCGTCATTTGGCCTTTTAATTCTTCATTTCCCGGCATAACGGGAAGAAGAGTTTTTATGGGGCATCATTTGCTTACTTCTGCCTCTTTTCGGAAAGATAAGGAGCAAACGGATTTTTTTTGGGGAAACGAGACTTCTGAGGTAATGGGGGAGTTTCTTAAAAAGAATCAGATCGATTATGTAGTAACTTATCCGTGGACAAAAAATATAGATAAGATAGATAATTTGGTAAAGATAGATGAGAGAGGACAGCTGGCTTTGTATAAATCCAATTTTGCAAAGTAATTTAGCGATATTTTAGAAATTGAGTGGGAATTTATTCTTGACATTTCGGATTAGTTTATAGAAGATAATTATATAGAGTATGAAGCAAATTGCCATCAGTCAAAAAGCAGAGTTGTCTCTTGTAAATGAGGCAGGTAGTCTTCCTCCGATTAAAGATCTTTTTGAAGAGTCATGGAATCTATTTAAGAAAAGCCTTCTTAATCTATTTCTCCTGACTATTTTTTCTATAGCAGTATATTTTGGAGTGATTATATTACTGGGTGTTGTATTTTTGTTATTCGGATGGATTACGGGGTTATTTAATTCGTTAGGAACTTCGGGCATGAATGGTCTTTTTAATAATGGACCTATCAGTATATTGGTTGCTATTCTACTTGGTTTATTATTTATCGGATTTTCTATTATTTTTGGATCAGCCATACAGATAGGCACGATATTGATAGTAGGTAAACCAGAAGAAACATATAAATTGGGTCAAGTGATGAGGAGAAGCTTTGGGTTAGTCGTTGGTTATCTTTTGGCATATATGATCGAGTCATTCTTTTTAATTGGGGGATTATTTTTATTTATATTTCCAGTATTTTATATAACTTTCCTCTTGGCATTTGTGTCATATGAAGTGGTTTTGAATAACCAGAAAGCTTATGAGGCTATAAAGAGAAGCGCATTTATGGTGCGGGCTCGATTCGGAGATATATTCTTTCGTATGTTTATTTTGATACTTTTATATATTATAGTAGAAGTTTTTATACCAGGCATAATACAGAAGATCGAACCAAGAACAGGATTTTTGTTGGGAATTCTTTCGTTTTTGACAAATTCTTTGGTAGGTTGGTTTAGCCTGTGTTATAGCGTTTGTCTTTATTATCAAGTTAGAAAAAGCGTGGTAGTCGATGAGAAGAATTCAATTCGAACTATATGGATAATAACTATTTTGGGCTGGGTGATAGGGATATTCTTCTTCTTGGTAGGTGCAATACTTTTGGTTAAGTCTATTCAGTCGGGGTTGATGAAATATCCTTCCAAGTATCCTCCCAGTGGTAATTATTTTAATAATCCATACAATAATAATGGCTTTTTCAATCAAATAACTATTCCTACACCGAAAGGCGTTGAGACTTTATAGATCCATTCTACTTGACCCTCTATCCTCTATCCATTATGATACACGCGTTTATGACTCCAGAAGTTTCTATCGTTATTCCTTCTTATAATAGCGAGAATACAATTATTCCCTTAGTTTCCTCAATCTATCGAAGTCAAAAGGTTAATCTTGCCAAAGTAGAAGTAGTCATGGTTGATGATCATTCCAGTGATAAAACTGCTGGATTGTTGGAAAAGTTTAAACTTCGCCATCGTAAATTGACTATAAGGATAGTGATATTGAAAAAGAATAAAGGCCCAGCACGGGCGAGGAATGTAGGAGCTAGAAATGCTCGGGGAAGAGTGTTATTTTTCCTGGATAGTGATGTAATTTTATATAAAAATTCGCTTTATGAACTATTTAAGTCGTTTGACGATCCAGATATACATGCTCTTACCGGAGTATGGGATAGAAAGCAGAAAAAGCAGGCATTTTTCCCAAAATTTAAAGCGCTTCGGGATTGGAGCTATTGGATAAATGAGCGAGACCCGAAACATTATTACTACCTTTTTTCAACTCGAGTAGCGGCAATTGACAGAGGCCTATTTTTACGATTGGGCGGTTTTGATGAGGGCTATAAAGCGGCTTTGGTTGAAGATATAGAACTTACCTATAGGATAGCAAGGCGATATGCAGTGGTATTTAATCCCAAAGTAAAAGTACATCATGAGTTTGAGGATTTTATACCTATAGCTAAAAAATATTTCTGGAGGTCATTTTATTGGAGTAAGATTTATAGAGAAAGAAAAAAATTTGATCCGGTGGCGACAACCGGGAAGGAAGCCCTGACTACAATTTCTGCAGGGACTCTTTTGGGATTAATGATACTTTGGATAGTGACAAGAGGGGTGATAGGAAAGATACGGGTGATGGGGCTAATGCCGGCCGTGGATTCAACATTTTTGGCTTTGATGGCTTTATTTTTGGTTATTCACCTGTGGGGGGTGAGGAAATTCTTAGGCTTTTGTTATACCGAGGAGGGAATAGGATTTGCCGTCAAGTCTTTTGTTATCGGATTTATACTTTATATTATTATACTTTCGGGAGCGATTTTTTCTATGGTGTGGTATTCAAACTTTCGATTTCATCGTTGACCTTCTTTGCCTCGGGAGAGTTAGGTTGAAGTAAGGCTTTGACAATGTCTAATTCACTTTTGGCTTTGTCATAGTCTTTGATTTGTTTGTAAGCTTGGGCCAGATTGTAGTGGGCGTTGGCCCAGTCGGGTTTGAATCTTTCTGCCTCTTGGAATAGTTTAATTGCTTCCTGGTATTTACCTTGCTGGTAATAGACTCCTCCTAAAGAAAGACGCGATTGGGGATCTGTCGGGCTTAAGGAAATTGCTTGTTGATAGGAAATTATGGCCCAATTATCAGCACCATTGGCAAAATTAATCAGTGCCAGATAGATGCTGGCTAAATTAGTCCAATTAGTCAGACTAGTTTTATTCAGAGCAACTGCCAGGCGGGCTTCATTTATAGATTGTTGGATTAAGCGGGGAATGGTTTGTTTATCTGTCTCAGATAGATTTTTTTTGGCGGAAAGAGAGTTAGCTAGAGCTAAATTGGTTTGGGAAAAGGAGACGTGATATTTATCCATAAGGGGATTTATCTTGAGAGCATTAGATTGGAGATTATAGACTTCTTGACCACTGTTTCTTTTTAGAGCGTCAAATGATTTTTTGAAGATGACTTCGCCTAGATAAACTCTATAGGTAAGATAGCCTAATATGATGGAAAATAGTACACTTCCGATTAAAAAAGGTCCGAGAAGAAAGAGCCAGCGGTAAAAAGTCATGTTTGATAGGTCGATATCAAGAAGTTTCTTTTTAGGTGTGGCAAGAGCTAGGAGGATAAAAGTGGTAATAAAAATGGATATGCTGCTTAAAGTTAGTATTTGCAGTCCAAAGGCAAGAAGGATGGGTATAAAGAGAGGATTTGATTTTAGCTTAGAAATTTTTGTCCCTTGATAAATAAGGATAATGGGCAAGAGAAGAAATAAAATCCCAGAGAGAAGACCAGTTTCGGTAATAAGGGTTAAGAGGTAAGAGGAGGATGAGGAGAAGAGTAAATTCCAGTAAGGTGTTTGATTGAGTTCGGCAGGACGCCTGATGCTAAAGGCGGTTATATAATTTCCCGGACCAACACCGAGGAGTAAACTGGGGAAGCTTTTAATAGTTTGAAAAGCTATAGAGAGGCTAATTTTAAACGGTAAGAGATTGGGGTTTGATTTGATAAATCGTATTGATAGAGATACTACGGCTAGGATAATGATTATTCCAGCAATTAGCGAAAAGAAAAAGGCAGGTTTATGGTCAACTACTGTCGTTCTTTTTGATATAAACGGTCCAATTATTTTGGCCAGAAGTAATGAAAGTGTAATGATTAAAAAAAGAAAGGCCAGGTAGTGGGAGCCTCCCGGGTTGAATGTATTACTTTTCAACCAGTCGATTTTGATAAGAGTTGTAACGATTGAGTTTGACCAGAGGAGTGTTATAAGGGAAAGTATGGTTGCCGAGGTAATCAATCCTAAAAAGACTGGTTTATCATCATTTAGATCTCCCCAGATATTAGATAAGAGAATAAATAAAAATGTGGTACCTCCTAAGGTGACCAATCCCAGAGGTGCTAGGAGGGAGCCTAATTTATAAGGAGATCCGAAAAAAGTAGAGATGGTGGTAATGAGGAATAAAAGCATAACGGGTATATGGAAGGGACTGATATAGAAGGTCAAACGTTTTTCTTTTATAATTTTTATAATCCAGAGAAGAAATAACAGAATGGTCGTGCCAACCAGAAGAGTTTGTTTATTAAAGTCAAAGAAATCGGTGGTGATGGGTAGGAAAAATAGCGGGAGGAGAAATACAAATATAGATAGGATGATAGTGATTATTTTATTCATATTTTTATTTGGGAATATTGCCGGTTTTATTGATTATTATATAGTCATGCCAATTTATTTTCCCTCTAACATCCACCAATTAAATTTTATATCGACTGGTTGGGGTCGATCAATAGAGACCTTGAAGTAAAGCTTCGGAATTTTCTCTGAGACGAAAAGAGTTTGGCCTCCGGTTGAGGTAATTGGGGTAAGGTATATAAGAGTACGATCGGTAATAGCCGGGTTATAAAGAATAATTTGGGTTTGGCCCGAGGGAATAATTCCGATACCTGTGGTTCCTGAGGTATTGATACTGGGTACGGTTTGGCCATTACCGGAGGGGTTTCCTATTAAGCGAATGTTTGAAGATTCGGTAGCAGAGTAGTCTGCCGGGAGGCTTAGAGACCCGATACGGACGTCACCGGAAAAGTTACCATTTCTGGCGGTGAGATCACCGGCTGTTTGGATATTGCCACTGGCATCAATTGAGGTTACTGTTTGATCCTGGTTTCCTTTAACAAGTAATTTGCCAAAAGAAGAGGGATTGTTGGCGTTATTGGTTGAACTGTCGGTCGAATTATTGAGGTTTATAGTGAGGTCCGAATTGGGTAAGGGATCTAAGCTTCCAGTTTGTATACCGCCGATTGCTTTAATTGATCCATCCACAGTTAAATTACCGTTGGTATCCATGACGATTTTGCCGCCCATAAAATTGATGGTGTTGAGGCTAGAGATATAGAGGGCATCAGAGGTCGTGGTTATTTTATTGAAGTCTAAAATAATGCCGCCATCGACCAAGAGAGATCCGGAAATGGTAGTGTTTCCAAGAGAGGTATCGCCCAAGACAGATAAATGATCATTGATAGTAAGCTCACTTAATCTATGGGGGATTGATGCGGAGTATGAGGGTATTTGGCCATCGGTAGTGTAAGGGATTTCCTGATTGAGGGCGATATTGGTATTTTGAGAATTGGAACTATTATTTGTATCCATGAGTGATGAAGAAGAGGCGATAAAGTCGTTGATACGGGAAAGAAGAGATGAGGAAGCTGAAGAAGTTGGAGAAGGAATAATTGAAGTTGGTGAAGCTTCTTGGGTTGGAGAAATATTTTGATTGATATTATAGACATTGGTAATATTTTGGACGATTTGCCCGGTTGATGAAGAAGGAGTGGGTGAAGTTGTCTCTAGAGCTAAAATATCGGAAAATTTTCCATGTTTGGTAACGATATCATCGGCAAAAACTGTACCAGAAACTGTAGCGTCACCTTTGACGTTTAAATTGCCTTGAGTGTTAATGGAATTGGCATTTACCTCACCTGAAAAGCTGGCACTTCGTGCTGAAATACTACCCTCAGTGTAAACATTGCCTTGGGAATCAATAGAGGCTACTTGTTGATCTTCTTGTCCTTTTACAATGAGGCTAGCGAAATTTCCCGAAGTTGATGATGGTTTTGATAAGTCGATGACCAAGTTTTCATCAGGAATTGGAGCGATAAATTTCGTCTGGATTCTCTCAGTTTCGACTAATGGGGAGACAAGTATGGTTGTTATTTTAAGATTATTGGTGGTAATTTCATCGATTTGGGCTGAGGCTATAGAGGCGGAATTAGCGACAATTTGAGTAGTTTTTATAAATCCTGATTCAAGACTAGCGATTAAAGCTGATGAAAAGTAGCCAAAGCGATTGATAAGTGCGCCGATAGAGTTGACTAGAGAAAATTGCATAGACGAAGAATCAGTTAAGATACCCGAATAGGTCGAATCGGAAGTATTAGTAGCCAGCGACGCTATTTGGAGATCTCCTTTATCAGTTAGGTAGACATCAGGATCGTGCCAAGAGACGCTGACATAGACCATAATTTTGGATTTATTATCTGAGGGTGACCAAGCTTCAAGCGCTCTACCCACAACAGTCCCGGCAACTTCTGCCTTTTGAGCAAGACCATCAATATTACTTGAAGTGAGAAAATCGCCTGGCTGGATAGGGGCGGAATAAGGGGAAATTTTAAGCGGTACCCTACCAATTAAGGCGATAGGTACGTAGCGTGTATCACCGATTTTATCAGGATTCTGGGAGAGTCTAAATCCAGGTTTTTCGGAAACCACACCGATAGGCCCATCTCGGGCACGGGTTTTTCTGACATATTGGGTATTTGTTTCGTCAATCGTTACGAGATCACCAGGTTCGAGTATACTATCATTGGTGGGATAATCCTCGGAATAATCAAAGCCTCCGGTATTAATAGCCACTGGGGCATTAATCTGGAAGGTGCCGTAACCGATGCCTTGGCTAGTATCTGCCTGGGTATTACTACTAAATTCTATGGTACCGACTGAGCTATTGGCGCCGGTAAATTTAAGAGCATAGGAAACACCGGTATTTCTGGCCCAGCTATAGACACCGGAGACGTTTCCTGAATCTGCGGTACCAATATACATGGTACCGTTGAGTTGATTCATGGTAGTGATAGCATCGACAGCTCCCTGGGAACCGAAAGCACCTTTGGTACCAATAGCAAGGTACCAAAAGTTGGAATTGGTGGGATCGAATTCATAGAGAGCTGCTAAATTTCCTGCTGCCCCGACATCGGATCCGGCATAGAGTTTGCCATTATAGGTAAAGAGTTTTGCGCCAATGATATTTGCGGAAGTATCGAAATTGGGATCTATCTTCCCTGAAGTACCATTGAGAAGAAAGAAAGCATTTGCTCCGCCTGTAACTCCAGGAGCACCAGTTCGCAACTGATAAATATCAACAAGATTGGTAGCTCTCATGGTGGCGACAAATAGTGCACCATTATAAACAGCCATGGAGGTTACAGCCCGTTCGTTGCTAATTGAAGTACTAAACTGTCCGGCAGTATGGATTGTGTCCCAAGTAGTACTATTAGTTGAGCCGCTGTAACGTTCGACACGAGCTGTGGAACCGGCAGCGACTGCACCGGCATAGAGTTTTCCTCCATACGATATTAAGTAGCCGCGATCCATATCTGCGGTATCAGTAGCGACTAGTTTACCAAGATTGTTGCCGATATCAACAAAGACACTTGTACCAGTACCACCATTATATACATAAACGTCAGATTGTTTGGGCTCGTCTGTAATGACATACAAACGGCCATTATTTACAGCCATATCACTGATTCCATCGATAGCGAGATTTTCACCTCCACCAGTAAGAAGTGTTCCTGCGGTAGTATTGACCGCTGTCCAGGTACTATCTGCACAAGTCGCGCTGCAAGTATCCGCGCTTGT
>OBEQ010125813.1_pt1 | contig 11393 bp, 11 predicted proteins | sample 1670901 | NCBI WGS metagenome assembly OBEQ01 (sample SAMEA104232315, study PRJEB22302) | groundwater metagenome | biome: forest; feature: aquifer; material: groundwater | place: USA | collected 2011-08-07 | depth 5.4 m | reverse complement strand
TTGCACTACTTCCCCAAGAAGGCTTCCCAGCTTTTCAAAATTCCTGACTTTTACCATTACAGTTTGCTGAACCTTATAACCGACAATTTCCGGAGGCGGGCAAGGCTTGCCACTGTCAAATAACCCAGGAGAACAATTAAAATATTGATAACGCGGTTCCACGCTATATTGCTCTGTTTTAATATCTTTATCATCAACTCCAGCAGCTTTAACAACGCCGATAGCCCGATTCACTTTAACGGTATTTTCTTTCTGCAAAACGCCGAGGTCTTTTCCGCCCTGCGTTAAAACGCTGAAAGTAAACTGCGCCACATCCGGGATTGCCACTGCTTTTCCCTCTCCGCTTGCGGAAAAACTCCTGAAAGACGAAGGCTCAATAACCTTTGAATAAGATTTTACATACCAAACCGCTGAAAACGCCAGCGCCGCCATCAATCCTATTCCCGCCATTCCCAAATAATTTTTAATTTTTGCATCCATAAATTTATGGTAACATTTTTAATCAATAAGCGTAAATCTACTGAAAAATAAAAAACGGCATCTGCCGTTTTTAATAAAAAATAGTTTCTGTCCGGTGATAAGGAATTGCCATTTTAGTTTTCTGGCTTTCATTCCACAAAAGCCAATCTATTTCATAAGGATAGAGCTTCCGGCCGCGGTCTTTAAGCGCGCCTTGCAAAAGCTCAACAGCCCAAACAGTCGCGCTTCGAATTTCTACTTCTTCTTTCGCGCAGAAAGAAAGCATTACTCCGCCATTAATTTTCTTTTTTAAGTCCGGCGCATATTCTAAAATGCCGAAATGGAAAAGAATTTGGGGCAGCTTATAATCCGCAAAAGCAGTGGCATATTCGGGGTCTTTGAATGCGCCGAGCCCTTTTCTGCCAAAGGCGCCGTGGATATCCATTGCTAAAATCTGAGCCCGTTTCCAGAGATAAATTTTTTCTCCTTTATAATATGCAGTATCATCAAACGAATATAATTCATTTGCGATTTTGGGTATAAGCAATGCAAGCCTATGTTTGCCTTCCAGCAAGAAATTCCTGGAATCACCTTTATATTGCCAGAAAAGATAATCGCTGATCCGCCGGGTTATCTCCCACCGCATTTTAAGGAAAAGAAGATTGGTTCCGCCTTGGAGCCAAAGCCGAAATTCATCAAAAGAAATTTTACGGAGGTAATTTAAATTAGCTTTTTCCGGATGTTTCTCAAAAAAACGCTTGAGCGCAATGGCAAGCGCATAATAACCGCTGTATTTCTCCCCATTATGCCAAATTTCCCATCTGCTCTGGCCTTTAGGCCAAAAGCAAAAATTAAGCGAATCAAGAAGAATAAGATAATCCAGCATCATTTGCGGATCATTGGTCTGAAGATGCATGGATTTTGGCCATAGCGGAACCTCTATTTTTGAAGCCAGCCAACAATCTGCTAATTCCTCAATTTTCTTTTCATTCAGCTTTACTAAGCTGGCTTTTTTTACGACCTCCAGCGTAGAGGCGCGAACCGGGTTTTCCCAGAACATTTTCTCTTATTGCCTATGGTAAATATCTGGAAAAAATTATAACGGAAACGCTTTAATTTTTCAACTTATTATAATTTTCCTTGTTTTATTTTTTCCCTGATTTTCTCCACGTAAGAATTGAAAAAATATATGTTATGAAAAGTAAGAAGGGAAAGCGGCGTAATTTCATTTGCGCGCAAAAGATGAGAAATGTAACTGCGGGTATAAGCTGTACAGACAAAACATAAGCAAGTTTTATCCAGCGGTTTTTTATCTTTTGTGAATATGGATTTACGCAAATCAAGTTTCCCTTCGCTTGTAAAAGCAATGCCGCGCCGGGCATAATGTGTCGGCACCGTGCAATCAAAAGTATCTACGCCGCCCTTGATGATGTTTTCCATATCTTCAAGATAACCGATTCCTAACAGGTGGCGGGGTTTTTGTTCATCCAGAAACGGCACTGCCCAATCTAAAATTTTAGACATAGTTTTTTTATCTTCTCCCAAGTCGCCGCCAATGCCATAACCCGGAAAGCCAAGCGAGTTTATGAAAGAAGCGCTTTCTTCCCGCAAATCTTTGAAATGCGAACCCTGAACGATTCCAAAAAGTGCTTGATTCGTGCTTAAAGTTTTTAAACAAATTTCCGCCCAGGCATGGGTACGCTTTAAGGAATCTTTTATATATTCGTAAGTGGAAAGCGGAGAAGTGCATTCGTCAAAAGCAAAAATAATATCCGCGCCAAGCAATTGCTGGATTTTTATGGATTCCCTGGGCCCTAAAAATAATTCCTTGCCGTCCAACGGCGATCGGAAATGCACTCCATCGCCGGTTATTTTTACTTTTCTCGGCTGGACTGTTTTATCAATGAGTTCCCTTTTTTCCTGTCCGGGAAAATATTTTAAGATTTTTCCCACATTTAAATCATGGCCAAAGCCTAAGCTGAATACCTGAAATCCGCCGGAATCGGTCATCAGCGGCCGCGGCCAATTCATAAATTTATGAAGCCTGCCGGCAGATTTCACGATTTTCTCCCCCGGCTTTAAATGAAGATGGAAAGTATTGGAAATTAAAATTTGGCTTTTTGTCTGCAAAACCTCTTCGCTAGTCAAAGTTTTCACTACTGCCTGCGTAGCAACCGGAACCAAAGCCGGAGTTTCCACTATTCCATGGCTAGTTTCCAGCAAGCCCAACCTCGCCCGGCTCTTTTTTGATTTTTTAAGAATCTTAAATTCAAACATATCAAAAGACTTATCATAAATATTTATAACCTTACACTAACTTGTGTTTTTTTAACAATATTGCATTTACTGCCACTATCACAGTACTTAAAGACATAAACAAAGCGGAAACCGCCGGATTAAGCAGAATTCCCTTAAATGCCAATGCGCCAGCGGCTAAAGGCAAAGCAGCTAAATTATATCCAGCTGCCCAAAAAAGATTTTGGATCATTTTCCTGTAAGTTAATCTGGAAAGTTTTATAATTTTTGCTATATCCCGCGGATCATTGCGGACTAAAATTATTCCTGCAGATTCAATCGCCACGTTGGTTCCAGCCCCGATCGCAATGCCCAAATCCGCCTGAGCAAGCGCTGGCGCGTCATTTATGCCATCGCCCACCATTGCAACTTTCATTCCTTTTTTCTCCTGCAGAAATTTAACTTTTTCCGATTTTTCCTTAGGCAAAACTTTGGAAAAATATTCGTCAATATTCAATTCTTTTGCAACCCAGCTAGCCACCTCCATGGAATCTCCGGTAATCATTCCGACTTTTATACCCATTTGTTTTAATTTTAAAATCGCTTCTCTGGATTCTTCCCTGATTAAATCCGCCAAAGCGATCGCGCCAACCAACCTGCCGCCAACAACCACGAAATTAATCGTTTTCCCTTCGCTGGCCAAAGCCTCAATTTCAGATTTAAATTCTCCGGAAACATCATCTTTGCTTTCCGTTAAAACCGCTTCTCCACCAATCCAAACCGGATTATTGCCAAGCAATCCATAGACCCCTTTTCCGGAAACCCGCTGGAAATTCTTTAGCGGCATAAATTTCATTCCGCGATTTTCTGCTTCTTTAACTATTGCCTTTGCGGCAAAATGCTCCGAATCCCTGTTAACTGATGCTGCTAATTGCAATATACCGGACCGGCTCATTGCCAAATTTGGATTAGGAATTATTTCATCAACTCCGTATTCACCCTTGGTTAAAGTTCCGGTTTTATCAAACATCACAATATCAATTTTTCGAGCCGATTCTAAAGCCAGCCGCTGGCGGACAAGAAATCCGTTTCGCGCCGCAAGCGTCGTTGAAATTGACGCAACCAGCGGCACTGCCAAGCCAAGCGCGTGCGGGCAGACAATCACCAGCACCGCTACCAGCCTTTCCATCGCAAAAGAAAATCCTCCTCCAACCGGCGATTTTGAAAAAAACCAAGCAACAAAAGTAATGCCTCCGGAAAAAATTGCGATTAATGTCAAATAAAAAGCGGCCCGATCAGATAAAATCTGAAGCCGGGATTTAGACCGCTGAGCTTCCTCAACTAATCTCATAACTCCGGCCAAAAAAGTATGCTCTCCAATTTTATTAACCCTGACCCTCAAACTGCCATCTCCATTAATTGTTCCGGCGATTACTTCGCTTCCAATAAATTTAGAAGATGGCTTAGATTCTCCGGTAACCATGGCTTCATTAACTTCTGATTTTCCGTCAATAACTTTCCCGTCTGCCGCAACCTTAGATCCAGGCCGGATTATTATTATATTACCTTCTTGAAGTTCTGTAAGAGGAATTTTTTCAATTTTCTCTCCGCGAATCACTTCTGCTTCATCCGGCAATAATTTTGAAAGTTCCCTTAATGCTCCTTGCGCTCCCTGCACTGCCTTCATTTCTATCCAATGGCCTAAAAGCATAACCGTAATTAAAGTCGTCAATTCCCAATAAAGAGTCTTGTCTCCTCCGGAAAAAGTCTGAAAAATGCTGTATAAATAAGCGGTCCAAATTGCCAAACCGATTAAAGTCATCATTCCCGGCTGCCTGCCCCTTACTTCCAGCCAAGCGCCTTTGGTAAATATCCATCCGCCATAAAAAAATATTATTGAGCTTAAAAGTACAGGCAAATATTCCGAACCGGAAAATTCCGGCATCCGCAATCCCAAAATTTTTTCCGCCAAATCGGAATAAAGCAATACCGGGATTGTAAGAATTAAGCTTATCCAAAACTTCCTTAAAAACATTTGCGTGCTGTGGCCGGAATATTGATTATTCTCATTTTCACTTTTCCCTGCCCGTCCGACAGGCGGGGCTTTTAACTTTCCGCCAGGAACTAAGTACATTCCACATTCAGGGCACATACCCGGCTTATCTTGCTGAATTTCCGGATGCATCGGACAAGTATAATCAGAAATATCGCTATGGTTATAATGTTTATCGGGCATAAAATTTATACTTTTTTAATATAGCCTAAATTCGCTTTTTTATTTTTTAAGAAAACTAAAAATAATGCGAATATCGCAATAGAAGCGAAAGCCGAAACCAGGCAATATAAACAAATTGCTTTGATTATAAAAATCTGCAAATAGGTAAACCAAAGCGAAGCTAAAAATCCGAACACCGAAATTCGCAATAATCTTTCAAAATTTTTTTCATTTCTATTCCATAAATACCAGATCGTAAAAATCAAAATCAGAAAGTAATAAATTACCCCCAAAAGCGCTACCGGGATTCCTCCTAAAGTTGAATAAACACTGGTCGTAACCTTATCACAGCCCTCTATTACTGAACAAATCGCCGATGCTCCTTGATAATGCTTAGCTGCGAGATAAGATGCGTCTAAAATACCGACCAAGCTAAATGCCAAAATAATCCAAGCTAAATTTTTATTATTTTTATTCATAAATAAAATTTTAAAAGTTAAAAAATTTCTTTTTATTAAAGTATGCTTTCATATCTGAAATCAGCTATATTATAGCCTTTAAAATAACCTATGTCAAAAAATCTCTATAATTTTATGCCGAGAAGTGTAGCCAGAAATAATTTTAATATTTGATTGAGAAACATTAAAATAATCTGCCAGCAATTTCATAATCGCGGCGTTTGCTTTTCCTTGGACTGGCGGCTCTTTTACCGAAACGCGGTAAATTTCCTGATCGCCAATTATAATTTTTTCCACCTTTTCTTCGTTAGAATTAGGTTTTGCTTGGACGTTAATTTTCATATCTCAACTTCCGCGACAGCTTGGCAGTATTTGCAATAATCGCAATCATCTCCGCATTCTGGAACCGCATCATTCATTAAAACTTTTTTTATTTTATAAATAACTTCTTCTATCCAATGGTCGCTTCCTTTATAAGGAATGATTTTTATATTAAATTCCAATTTAGCGTCAAAAGCTTTTTTATCCGAATCTCCGTTGCAATAAACAAAATAAGCGGTATCGGAGACTTTAAATTTATTTTTACGGAGCAGCCATTGGTAAATTTCCACCTGCCTCTTATAGCCAATCTGCCATTCCGCATCCAAGCTAACCTCTGCTTTTTTAGAAGTTGCTTTATAATCCACTACCATCAATTCTTTTTTCGGGCTGACCCAGACATCGTCAACTCCTCCGGTTATAAGCAAATTAGTCGGCTCATGCAAATATTGCACGCCTCCGCGGAGCGGCTCCCGCCATTCATCCATTTTTTCATGCTCAAAAGGAACCGCGTCTATACCGTAAGCTTTCATCAGCGGATGGGCAGTGCCCTTTGCCCTATGCGCATCAAATTCTTTTTTCAGCAATTCATCCACGGCAGAATTCAAACTGAACGGGAATCCAGGAGGCTGCGCAACACCCAAACGGCGATCCAGATAAAAACAGCGCGGGCAATTTAAAAATAAATCTATCTTGGAACGGCTTAATCTGAATGGTTCGCCAGAAAGCGGATTAAAATTATTTTTGCTCCGGCGAGGATTATAATACTTAGACATGATTATATTATATATCTTCTTTAAGCTTTATAGCTTCTAAAAAAAGAAAGAGGGGTATTTCTTTTCTGGCTTTGTTTTCGGCAGAGGCGCGGGGGCCCGGTTCGCTTTTTTTATTGGAATTCCATTCTTCCAGCCGGCTTGCCAAAAATCCGGATTTTTGAAGCGCTTTAAAATAAAACTGCAATGGCCTGTGGAAAGACAAAGTGTATTCGCTTGGCATTCTCCGCCGGCTGGCAGACGGATGCATCTCAATTTTTTCTTTTGATTCGGAAAGATAACTGTCAATCCTACGGTATTGGACTTTATTTTTTGCATCCCATTCCCAGCCGGACGCCTTGGGAATCCGGAATGCCGGATGATTCATTACTAAAAATAACTTGCCATTTTCCTTTAAAACTCGTCCGCATTCATTAAAAACCCCCTGGACATTTTCCATATTTTGGATAGCCAAAACAATCACTGCCTTATCAAGGCTTTCGTCTTTTAAGAATTTTAAATCATTAGCCGAAGAAACAAAATAAAGAATCCGGCCGCGCTGATCCTCTTGAATACTGCTTTTGGCGATCTCTATTAATTCTTTAGAAATATCAACGCCGATTACTTTGGCGCCTTTTTTTAAAAATTCTTGGGAAAAAAATCCCGGTCCGCAAGCCAAATCCAAAATCGTCTCCCCTTTTTGGATTTCTAAAAGCCTGAGCAGATTCGGCAAAATAACATCATTTTGGTAAGTTCCCTCTCCCTGGAGAAGCAGCTGGTACCAATCCGCAACCTCGCCCCAAGAAGTTTTTTTCTTATTCATGATTTCTATTATATCAGCAAAGGTAAAATATTGCTCTAATTTAGCAAAATTAGTCAATTAGAGTAAAATTAATATTAAGAGATTTTATGGCGATTTTTAAAAGATTTAAAAATAAATTTCCGGAGCTGGCATTATCAAATTTTGACAATATTCTTTTTGTTTTTTTTATTTTAATTCTAGTGTTCCATTATTTAAAACTGATTCCTGCCGGCCTGCGGCCTTGGGAACAAAAATTTTTAATCTTCGGCGGCGCAATCGGCATCTTGCCGGTTTTATTAAGCTCACTGAAGGCTTTAAAAAATCGCAAAATTTCAGTGGATCTTTTAGCCGCAATCGCTTTATTTTTCTCTTTGTCTGCGGGCGAATTTTTATCAGCAATTTTTATCAACTTAATGCTTACTTCGGCAAGAATTCTTGCGGCTTATACCGGAAGCCAAGCTCATCGGGCCATTCAGCATTTGTTAAAATTAAGGCCAAGCATAGCAAGAATTAAAAAAGGCGATAAAATAATTCAAATCCCGGTTGCAAAACTCCAAAAAGAAAATTTAGTTGTGGTCGGCCTTGGCGAAACAATACCGGTAGACGGGAAAATTATGGACGGAGAAGCGGATATCAACCAAGCATCTATTACCGGCGAATCTCTCCCAATTTTTAAAACTAAAGGCGATCAGGTTCTAAGCGCCACTACGGTAGTTTCCGGAAATTTAACTGTTCTTGCTGAAAAAGTAGGGAAAGAAACTACTTTAGAAAAAATAATTGAATTGGTGGAAAAATCCGGAGCGATTAAGCCGGAAATAACGGCTCTGGCGGATAAATTTGCCAGCTGGTATGTCGCTTCCATGCTGGTTGGATCAATAATTTTATATCTTGCCACCGGCAATTCTAATTTAGTATTGGCGGTAATTTTAGTAGTCTGTGCAGATGATATTGCCATCGCCCTGCCGCTGGCTTTTGTGGCTGCCTTAGGCCGGGCAGCCAAGCGAGGAATAATCATCAAGGGCGGAAATTTTATTGAAGGGCTGACTAAAATAAAAACTATTTTTATTGATAAAACCGGAACAATCACTCTTGGCAGATTAAAAGTAGAAAGCGTCGTTTCTTTTGAAGAAGGAAAGGAGGAAAAACTTTTATCTTATGCTGCCATTGCGGCTTCTTCCTCCTTGCATCCTTCTGCCAAAGCAGTTCTTCATTATATTAAGCTTAATAAAGTTGCCGTAATTTCTCCGGATAAATTTGAGGAATACAGCGGCCGAGGCGCAATTGCCTGGCAGAACGGCCGAAAAATTATTTTTGGGAAAAAAGATTTTCTTAAAGAACAGGGCGTTAAATTAACTGATGGACAAAAAACTAAAATAGAAGAAGCAAAAAATATTGGCCGGAATATAACTTTAATCGCCGCCGATTCTAAGGTAATAGGATTTTTTTCCATGGCGGATGAAATCCGGCCGGGAGCAAGAAAAATAATTTCGGAATTAAAAAATATGGGAATTGGAAAAATTATCATGCTTACCGGCGATAATGAAAAAATTGCCCGCGAAATCGCTTTCCGCGCCGGCATCCAAGAATTTTACGCCAATTTAATGCCGGAAGGGAAAATTAATAAAATTAAAGAGTATTTAAATAAAAATTACGCGGTAGCAATGGTCGGCGACGGTGTAAATGATGCCGCCAGCTTAAATGCATCTACTATCGGCATTGCAATGGGCGGCATCGGATCAGATATAACCATTGAATCCGGCGACATAGTTCTTATGCAGGATCATTTGGATAGACTGCCGGAACTTTTCCTTTTGGCAAAAGACACCATCAAAGTTTCAAAACAGGATTTTTGGATTTGGGGAGCGGTAAATGTTGTCGGCCTTGCCTTAGTTTTTTTGAATATTTTATCGCCAACCGGAGCAGCGGCCTATAATTTTGTTACCGATTTTATTCCTATTTTAAATTCAATGAAACTTTTCCGATTAGGGTAAAAAAGAAAAAAGGCGCTTTCGCGCCTTTAATAGATTTAACCAGGTTTATAAAAATCAACGGTAACGATTTCTTTAGGCTTAACTTGAAGCTGAACCCGTATCCCGCGAAGCTTTGAATCGCCGCTTGCTAATGCCTCCAAAATAACTGCTTTGCCAGGCATGCCATAAACCCAATTGCCATATTTCATAATCCTAGATTGAATCTCCACTTTTTTAGCATCTATGCCCCTAAACCACATCTGAATTACCGCTCCTCTTTTAAAAAAATTAAGTTCAAGCATCTTTTCATTTCCATTTGATCCGATCTTTTCATATATAGTTTTCAAACCAACAAATTTCTTATCTTTGTTCTTAAGCTCTAGCCAATAATCCTCGCTGTTCTTTATAATACGCCATTGATTTTTATCAGAAACATTCGGAAATTCCATCTATTAATCCCCTTTTATATTCTAACTATATTTTAAAATAAAAATCGCTTTTTTACAATAGTTATTTTAAATTAACAAGTCAATTTCCTTTGGGGCTAACCTGCGGGTTTCTTCCGGCCTTAATTTTCCAAGAGAAATATGCCCAATGCGGATCCGTTTTAAATTTAAAACTTCATAGCCAAGTTCGCTCAGCATAACCCGGATCTGATGGCGCTTGCCTTCATTAAGAATCACTGAAAGCGTATGGCTATCAATAATTTTTGTTTTCGCCGGAAGCAGTCTGCCAAACGCTTCCGTCTCCATTCCTTTCTCAAAAATTGCCGGAATTCCTTTACGAAGCTTTTCTGTAACCTTCACAATATATTCCTTTTCAAATTTTGATTCAGTGCTAAGAAGTTTTGTTGTTAATCTCCCGTCATTAGTTAAAATAAGAAGCCCTTCGGATTCTTTATCCAGCCGGCCGATTGGAAATAATCCCTGCTCGCGCCACTGGGCAATAACGCTTTCCGAACCTTCCTGCGACTGAGTTGCCAGCCCCCTCGGCTTATAATAAGCAAGGTATTGGTATTCTTTTTTATTTTTTCCGCGCAAAATCACTTTATCCTGCTCGCCGACCGTCATCCCCATTTCAGCGCGTTTTCCGTTAACAAAAACCCGCCCCTCGGCAATAATCTGGTCAGCTTCTCTCCGTGAAGCAATGCCTTTATCCCGCAAATATTTATTTATTCGGATTGGATAATTCATTTGAGAAAGTAAAGCATAGCAATTTCTTTAACGCAACATAAATCCCGCCTTTAAAGGCGGGATTTATGTTGCAGCTAAAAATCTTTTAAGCTGAAAGCTTATTATATACTGTAGCGACAACCCAGCCTCCAACAAAGCCGCCGACTAAATGCATTACTGCCATCCAGACAGTTCCGCCCCAAGTATAAGAAAAGGCAGGATGCAAACCGCCAACAGCTTGAATGGTTCTATGAAGAAAACCGGTCGTCAGCGATACTGCCATTAAGGCTAACCACGCGCCTCCGGAAAGAAGCCCGAGAGTTAATCCAAGTGCTTTAGGATTTAATTTCATAAAAATATAAAAATTAACGACCTTTTATTTAAAATATAATCTAACCAAAAGTAAAAGTAAACGCCCGCAATCCAGGATTTTCAATAATAATTTCCAAAGTATGCTCGCCGTAAGAAGAATCCTGGATTAATTTATACAGCTGGTCATTTTTTATAAAAGCAGTGCTGGAACCGTCTTTTTGAATATCTGCTCCAGCTTCAGCAGATAAAGGCTTTCCGTCTCTTAAGATTTTTATAGTTGCTCCGGCGTCGGAACTTGCAACAAAATAAACTTCTTTGGATTGATAGCGAAAAATTATTTTAGCGGCCTTACTTTTATTTTCCGCAAATTCATTTTGAATATCCCAATCGCCAACCAAATAAAGAGTGTTAATTTTTGCTTCTGCGGGCGCAACAAAACTCTGCATTCCAACAGATCTTTTTGTTCCATTTCCAAGATATTCATTTCTAAACGCTCCAAAATAAGTTTCTGAACTTCCTACTTTCGGGCTCTCTCCTTCTTTCGTCAGCCCAACTTTTTCTAAATTTTTCGCCATATCGCCATCAATGCCCAACACCGATACCCTCTCTTTAAGCGCTTCCTGAATTTGTTTTTCCGTTACAGCATAACCACCTTCTCCAATATGGTCGTAAACGACGAATCCGTCTATATCAATAAGAT
>OBEQ012178682.1_pt1 | contig 11395 bp, 8 predicted proteins | sample 1670901 | NCBI WGS metagenome assembly OBEQ01 (sample SAMEA104232315, study PRJEB22302) | groundwater metagenome | biome: forest; feature: aquifer; material: groundwater | place: USA | collected 2011-08-07 | depth 5.4 m | reverse complement strand
GCCATCACCGTCATCAGCTTGGGGCGGACGCGCTTCACGGCCCCGTGGACGATGGCTTCCTCGAGGTCTTCCTTGGTCTTCATCCGGCCGGCTTCAACCGCGTCCCGGTATGACAAGTCCAAGAAAAGAAGCATAAACACACCCGTCTCGGCGTCCAGCCCCATCAGCGCGATCATGCCCACCCAAACCGCGATCGACATGTGATAACCGAGGATAGAGAGGAGCCAAACGGCGCCTACGAGCGAAAACGGCACGGCGAGGAGGATGATGCCGGTCTTCACGGCCGAACGCGTGTTCATGTACAAGAGAAGGAAAATAATGAAGAGCGTGAGCGGCACCACGGTCTTCAAGCGGTTCCGGACGCGGATCATGTTTTCGTATTGTCCGCTCCACACGAGCGCGTAACCCTGGGGCAGGCGCAGCTCGGAATTCACCATGCGCTTCGCCTCATCCACGTAGCCGCCGATGTCCCGGCCGGCCATGTCGACAAAAACGTAGCCGGCGAGCAGGCCGTTCTCGTTGCGGATCATGGAGGGGCCGGCCGTCACGCGGACGTCCGCCACGCGGCCGAGAGGAACGTGCTTGCCGGCCGGCGTCGTTAGAAGAAGCTGTTTCACGCGCTCGAGATCGTCGCGCAGGTTGGGCACAAAGCGCACGTTGATCGGGTAGCGCCCCCTTCCCTCGACGGTCGTCGAGATATTTTCTCCGCCCGCGCCCATAAGAAACGGCACGATGTCGTCCACCGAAAGGCCCCAGCGCGCCAATTCTTCGCGCTTCACGTCGAAGTCGATGAAGTATCCGCCCGTGACGCGTTCGGCGTAGACGCTGCGCGTGCCGGGCACCGTTTTTACGATGCGCTCGATTTGCGCGCCGATCTCCTCGATCGTCTTCAAGTCGGCGCCCAGGATCTTGATGCCGACGGGGGTCCGCACGCCCGTCGTCAGCATGTCGATCCGGTTCTTGATGGGCAGCGTCCAGGCGTTCGTCGCGCCGGGGATTTTGAGCGCTTCGTCCATTTTGGAGATGAGCGCCTCGTGCGTGATCGGGCGGCCGCCGTCTTTGCGCCACTCGCCCTCGGGTTTCAACAGCACCACCGTCTCGACCATCGAGAGCGGCGCCGGGTCTGTCGAGCTTTCGATCCGGCCGGCCTTGCCGAAGACGCGCTCCACTTCGGGGAAGCTTTTTAATATCTCATCCTGCTTTTTCAGGAGCGCTTCGGCCTGGTCGGCGGATATGCCCGGCAAAGTCGTGGGCATATACAGGACGTCGCCCTCCCAAAGCGGGGGCATGAACTCGGAGCCCAGCGTCCGGAAGATGGGAATCGTCGTCAACACGAGCAGCAGCGCCACGGCGAGCGTCGTTTTGCGGTGGCGAAGGACCCAGCGGCAAACCGGCTCATAAACCCTGAACAAAACGCGGCTGACGGGGTGCTTTTCTTCGGAATAATAAGTCCCGACGGCCAGACCCGTCGCCGCCTTCGCGATCCATCGGGGCCTGAACTCGAACGGCTTCATGCGCGTAAAAAGCGTCCGAAGGGCCGGATCGAGCGTGATCGCCAGAACGGCCGCGATCGCCATGGAGAGGTTCTTCGACCAGGCGAGCGGCCTGAAGAGACGGCCCTCCTGATCGATCAACGCAAAAATCGGCACGAACGCGACCGCGATCACGAGCAGCGAAAAGAAGACCGAAGGGCCCACTTCTTTCATCGCCTCGAGAAGGACCTCGTGATAATCCCCTTTTCGGCCCGACCGGTGCCATTGCTCCAGGCGTTTGTAGACGTTCTCGACCTCGATGATGGCGCCGTCCACGAGGACGCCGATCGAGATCGCGATGCCGGAGAGCGACATGATGTTGGACGTGAGCCGCATGTAATAGAGCGGGATGAAAGAAAGCAGCACCGCGATCGGGATCGTGACGATCGGCACCGCGGCCGAAGGAAAATGCCAGAGAAACAGGATGATCACGAGGCTCACGACGATCATTTCTTCGACAAGCTGGTGTCTCAGCGTGTCGATGGCCCTCAGGATGAGGTCGGACCGGTCGTACACCGGGACGATCTTGACGCCCTCGGGCAGCGACGGCCCGATTTCTTTGAGCTTCGTCTTGACGGCCCGGATCACGTTGAGCGCGTTTTCGCCGTAACGCATGATGACGGTGCCCGTCACGACGTCGCCTTTGCCGTCCAGGTCCGCGACCCCGCGGCGGATTTCGCGGCCGATCGAAACGTCGGCCACGTGCTTCAGAAGGACCGGCGTCCGCTTGGGATCCGTCCCCAGCCCGACCACGACGTTTTGGAGATCCTCCACCGACTTCGCGTAGGCCCGGCCGCGAATCATGTACTCGGCGCCCGCGAATTCCATGAGGCGGCCGCCGGCTTCCTGGTTCCCTTTGCGGACCGCCTCGACGACGCTCATGAGCGGAATGTCGTAAGCGAGCAGCTTGCTCGGATCGACCGCGATCTGGTACTGCTTGACGTCCCCGCCCAGCGAAGACACCTCGGCCACGCCGGGGACGCTTTGAAGCAGAAAGCGCAAGGTCCAGTCCTGGAAAGACCTCAGCTCTTCGAGGCTGTGTTTGCCTTCGGGGTCCGTGAGGGCGTATTGGAAGACCCAGCCCACGCCCGACGCGTCCGGCCCGAGTTCGGTCTGAACGCCCTCGGGAAGGCGCGAAGAGATCTTGCTCAAATATTCGAGGACGCGGCTCCGGGCCCAGTACACATCGGTCCCGTCCTTAAAGATCACATAGACGTACGAGAACCCGAAATCCGAAAACCCGCGGATCGCTTTGACTTCGGGCGCCCCGAGAAGCGACGTGATGATGGGATACGTCACCTGGTTCTCGATGAGATCCGGGCTGCGGTCCCAGCGGGAATAGATGATGACCTGCGTGTCCGAGAGATCCGGGATCGCGTCGAGCGGAACGTGCTTCACCGCCCACACGGCCCCGATCACGGCGGCGGCCACAACGAGGATGACAAAAAACCGGTTCCGCGCCGAGAACTCGATCACCTTCTCGGCGAAACCGTTCCGGCGGCGGCCGTCAGGAGGCGTGATCATGGGATTGCTCCTTTATGGCGGACTTGAGGCGGCTTTCGGAACCGACCAGGAAGTTGCCGTTCGTCACGACTTTTTCGCCCGCGGCAAGGCCCGTTTCGACGCGGTACCAGCCGTCGGCCCGGTCGCTCACGGTGACGGGGCGGGGCTCGAATACGCCTTCGCTCTTTTCGACAAAAACGATGTGCTCGGTCCCGGTCGGAAAAACGGCCGCTTCGGGAACGGCGAGCCCTTCTCCCAGATCGGCTTTGAAAACGGCGGAGACGACCCCGAACGGCCGGAGCACGTCGCCCGCGTCGGCCACGCGGATCCGCACGTTATACGTGTGCATCAGCGCATCGGGGATCTGGTCGATCAAATTGACCGTTCCCTCCAGGGCCTGCTCCGCGCCTGGAACCCGGATGGCGATCTGGATCCCGCGCTGAACGTACGGGCGCTCATGGACGTGGAGCGGCACGTCCACCCACTTCCGCGTGCGGTCGACGCGGCCTGAGACCTCAAAAGTCTTGGTGAGCCGCCGCATTTCGACGGGCGCGGTCTGGATACCGAGGATCCCCCGCTCCCGCGCGTCAAGCGTGATGACGCCGTCGCCGGCGCCCGTCGCTTTCTCATGCGTCTCCTCCGTCATGGGAACGAGCCGCATGCCGCAGATCGGGCAGTCGCCCGGGCGGTCGGAAATATAGGTGGGGTGCATCGGGCAATGGTATTTCTGGGCCTTCGCGGCGGCGGTCCCCGGATGCGGGGCAAAGTGCTTCCAGCCGATGTAAACCGGAGCGGCGAATAGAACAATGAGCGCGATCAATACGGCGAAAAACTGTTTCACGGTCTGAACCTCCACAGGTTGATGGAACAACCTCAAGCTATGGAGGAGATCAAATCAGATAGGCGGAATAGAGGCGGTAGAGAGGCGGAGCGGCGGGCGGAGAGACGTCGGCAAAGAACCGGGTGATGTGGTTCGCGCCGTAAACGGGCGCGGACGCCGGGCGGAAATCGGAAGAAGCATCGACAAAAGACGGAATGGAGGCCGGAAGGACTGAAGACTCTTCCGAGCGCGTTTCGACGGAACAGGAGCAGCCCGACCCGCAGCAGGGGCGTTGGACCGGGGCTTTGGCCATATGGCAGCCGGGGGACTTCAGGGTCCCGCATGCATCGGCCGCAAAGGCCCTCGCCGCGGGCGCCAAACCCGTCAAAACCATCAATAGGAGAAGCAGTATTTTCTTCATAAGTTAACTCTATTAAGCAATATTATACCATGCGATCGGCGGTTTTATAAGGGGGCCCCATCAGGCTCCGGAGGGCCTCGGCAATGAGAAGAACGGCCAGAATGAGCAGGGCAAGTCCGACAAAAGAGATCGGATTAAAGGGCGGCTTCAGGAGCAGGAGGAGCGACCAGAGCGTCATCGCCATCATGAACACCATCGGGATGGCGCTCGGCCACCAGGGCTTCCCGGAGCGCTTCAGCCAAAGCGACACCGTCATGAGCGTCAGCGCCGCGAGGAGCTGGTTCGAGGTGCCGAAGATCGTCCAGAAGATTTTCCAGGCCGGAATGAGGTTGCCCGCCGCGTCTTTGACCTGAAGACTTACGCAGAAGAGCGGGACCGCGAGAGAAAGCGTCGTCGCCGCGATGCTGCCTGCCCTCCCCTTCCAGCCCGTGAGTTCCTGCAGGATGTACCGCGCCAGGCGCGTCGCCACGTCCAGCGTGTCATAAATAAACGTCGTAAACGCGAGCAGGACGAAGGAGCGCGCGAAACTCCGGGGGATACCGAAGTGCTGGACGAAGCGCGAAAGCCCCTCGGCGTAGATGCGGTCCGGGGAACCCGCGGCGGCCGCGTCGCTCTTCGCGAGGATCATCACGGTCGACAACGCGATCACGGCGACGAACGCCTCGAGCAGCATCGCCCCGTATCCCACGGTCTGGCAGTCCGTTTCTTTGTTGATCTGCTTCGACGTCGTCCCCGAACACACGATGCCGTGGAAGCCCGAACAGGCGCCGCAGGCGACCGTCACGAACAGGATCGGAAAGAGCGGCAGGCCCTTCGCGCTCGTGAAGCCGATGAAAGCGGGATAAAGCACCTTTTCGCCGCCGAGAAAGAGCCCGATGGCGCCGAACGCGAGCGTCACGTAGAGAAAAAATCCCCCGAGGTAGCCGCGGGGCTGAAGCAGCAGCCACACCGGAATGACAGAGGCCAGAAGACAATACCCGAGCAGGATGAAGTTCCAGATCTTCTGGGGCCCGAAAGGCCCGATGCCGGGGACGATGATCGGGATTTTTTGGCCGAACCAGACGGCGAAAACGACGAGCGGCAAAAAAACGAGGGTCGCCGCGCCGAGCGGCACTTTGAAACGGTAAAGGACGACGCCCATCGCGAGGCCGAGCAGAAGATACATCAGCGACGAGGCGGCGACGCCGCCGCCGAGCTCGGGGTCGACGAAGGAGCTTGAGGTGATGTCCGTGAAAGCGGTGATGACGTAGATAAGCGACAGCCAGACAAAAATCAAAAAAAACAGGTACGCCCGGCGGCCCATTTCCTGCCGGACGATATCGACGATCGACACGGCGCGGTGCCGGACCGAGCTGATCAGGCTCGAGAAGTCGTGCACGGCGCCAAAAAAAACCGAGCCCACGACGATCCAGATCATCACGGGGAGCCAGCCGAACGCCAGACCGGCGAGGATCGGGCCGACGATGGGGCCGGCGGCCGCGATGGCCGAAAAATGCTGGCCGAGCAAAAAAGCTTTGCGGGTGGGGACAAAGTCGATGCCGTCGGCGAGCTCGTGCGCGGGCGTTTTGACGTCGGCCCGGAGGTTGAGAAGCCGCGCAAGGAAGCGGCCGTACGAAAAATATGCGAGGACAAACAAAACACCGACGCCGAGAGCAATCCAGTAAAGAGGCACCGATCCTACCCGCTGATGATGAGGTGGCAGTCCTGCGGCAGGCCGCGCGACAGCGTCCGGAGGACGTCCCCGCGCACGAGCCGCGTCAGGGCGCCCCGCTTCGTCGTTCCGATCATGACCGTTTTGACGTCGAGCTCGCGGGCGGCCGACGCCATGAGCTCGCCCGGATCGGCGCCCACGCGCCAGATCGGCACGGCCGTGATGCCTTTGGTTTCCATTTCTCTCTGCGCGGCGGCGAGCAGCTCAAGCGACTGGCGCGAGGGTTCGAGCTCGACCGGCAGTTCGCGCCCGCCCGGAGCTTCTTCGACGTAAATGACGTAGATGGAGTTTTCGCCCTTGCCCTTCACGCGCATCGCCGCTTCTTCCATAAGGAAGTGGTTGATGCCCTTCAGGCCGACGAGCGTCGAGCTCCGGTAAAGCGGCGCAATTTCCTTCGCCTCGGCCACGGTGAGCACATTCATGTCGGCAAGCATCTCGGGAAGCGGCGCGCGGGCGACGGTTTTGGCCGCAAACCGCAGTCCCATGCCCCCGGCGAGCACGCTCAAAACGAACACGAGCGCGTGGTGCTTCTGCACGGCGATCGTGATTTCGATGACGCCCAGGAGAACGGCGCAGGAACACAAGAGAATCCGCTCGCCCCGCGTCAGCTTCAGGTCAAAATCCGTTCCCGTCGAAGCCAGGTTCAGCGTGATGGCCCCGACGACGCCGATGGCGTAAAGGGCCGCAAGGCCCACGAGATCGTGCTGGAACAGAAGCACCGCGATGGGAGCCATTGTGGCTAGAATAAGCGGCAGCATGGGCATGCCGAAGCGGTTGAGGCGCGCAAAAACGTCGGGAAGCTCGCGGTCTCTCGACATCGCGAACTGGATGTTCACGAGGTCCGATACCGCCGTATTGACCGCCGAAAGCAGCAGCAGCCCGAAGACGATCGAGATCACGACGCCGTACCAGTCGCCGACGTAATAGACGCCCAGCACGCGCAGCATGTCTTCCGTGTGGTCTTTGAGGCCCGGCAGGGCGTTCATGGCAATGCCGAGAAGAAACGTCACCACGGAGACCTCGAGGATGACGGGAATGATGGCCTTGCGCGCGGTTTTGTGCACCGGCGGTTTCATGATGCCGGTCATGTTGGCGAAAGCTTCGACGCCCGAAAGCGCGAGAACGATGCCGACGAAACCGGACCAGTTATGCATGAGGGACCCGGAGGGCCAGGCGAGCTCGACCCGCGCGAGATGCGGCAGGGTAAAAAGAAACAATATGGCCGCCGCCACCGAAGCCAGGAGGCCAAAAACGACCGCCAGCGTTCCGCTTGCTTTCGCGGGACCGACCCAATTGATCAAACCGACGACGGCAATCGCGCCGACGGCCCAAACGGCCGGGTTGGAACAACCGAAGTAATGGAAGGCGTCGAGGGCCGAGAGAGACGCCGTGACGACGTAATCGGCCACGAGAAGCAGCGCGCCGACGACGGCGAGACTGCGCGAACGGTGCCTAACGGCTGAATAGACGCCGCCTCCGTCCGGATAGACGCGGCAGACCGACATATAGCAGATCCCGACGAGGGTCGTCAGGATGGACATGAGCCCCAAGAAGAACCAGGACGCGTGCCCGGTCAGGGCGAAGGCGATGCCGAGGACGTAGGCCTTGCTGGTTCCCCAGTCCCCGTACAGCATGGCCCCGGCCTTATACCAGGGCAGGTCGCGGGGGCGGTCTACCTTTTTAAGAAGAATGGTGGACATTAGAGGGTCAATGATACCGGACGCTGTCCGGCTTGTCCATGAGGAGAAATGAGGCGCTTAATTCAGCGCTTTTTGGACGACTTCGAGGAGGTCGTTCTGCCGGAAAGGCTTCTTGAGATAGGCGGCAGCGCCCATATGGTAGGCCTTCTGGACGTCCTCCTCGCGGGACATGGCGGAAACAACGATAACGGGGACGCTTTTGGTCTGAGGCTTTTGGCGGAAGGCATTAAAGAACCAAAAGCCCGAAAAATATGGCAGGCGGATGTCGAGCAGGATGAGATCGATTTTTTGGGAGTTGGCCGTTTCGATGGCCTTCAAGCCGTCCGCCGCGTAGAGGACTTCATAGCCCTCCGGTTCCAGCATCTCCCGGGTGAGGAAGGCCAGCTCTTCGTCGTCATCGATGAGAAGGATTTTTTTCCCCATCACCCCAGCCCTCCGTTTAATCGCCGACGCCGATGCCTTCCGGGCGGAGCCCCAAGACGAGCTCGACCGTCTTTTTGGTCAAGAGGAGCTTCGCGTACGCGCTCCGGTCGTCGAGCCTGAGGAGCCGCGCGCCGGCGAAGGCGGCGCCCCATTTGAAGAAATGCGTCCCGTATTTAAAAAGCAGCAGCGCTTTAAGGACGAGCACGCCGCTCAAGCCGTAGTATTTGCGCGTGAAATAAATCTGGCTCCGCCGGTATTCGACGAGGACTTTGAGGATGTTTTTGCGGGCCGAGACGCCGCCGTAGTGGACGATGCCGAGCTCGGCGTTGTACTGGATGCGCCAGCCGCGGTCCTTCACGCGCCGGCAGAGGTCGATGTCCTCGAAATACATGAAAAAATTCCGGTCAAAGAGCCCCGCCTCCGTGAGCGCCTGGCGCCGGATCATGAAGCAGGAGCCCGAGACCCAGTCGACCGCGCTCGACCCGGCATAGCGCTCTTCGAGATAATCGCGGATGCGCGCGTCGTTCAGCGAAAGGCGGTGGTGCAGGACCTTGCGGACCAGCTCGCTCGAGAGAGTCGGGAACTGCCCCCACGAAAGCTGGAGCTTCCCTTCTCCGTCGACCTGTTTCGGGGCCACGATGCCGACGGAGGGGGTCTCGGCGAGGATATTCACCATCTTCTGGATGGCGGCGTCCAGGATCCGCGTGTCGCTGTTGAGAAAAAGGAGGTACCGGCCCCGGCTGTTGTGAATGCCGAGGTTCGAGGCGCGGGCAAACCCCGCGTTTTCGCCGGTTTCGATCAGCGCGATGTCGGGAAACGCCGCGCGGATGGTCTCGAGGCTCGAGTCCCGCGAGCCGTTGTCGATGACGATGATCTCGTGGGGACAGCGCGGGGCGTGCTCACGAAGCGAACGGAGGCACTGAAGCGTGTACTCCGGCGTTTCGTAATTTATGATGACGATGCTGAGGACGGGAACGTCCGAAGGTCCTGCGAGTGGCTCCATCCCAAATTTCCAAGTACGTTTTTTTCAAGCCTATCAACAAACGGTGACCATGTCCAATGTTTCACCGTGTGCGCGCGGCCCGCCGCGCCGAGCCGTCCCGCCAAATCCGCGTCCGCGCAGGCGGCGATCTTGCCCGCCCAGAGGGCGGGGTCGCGGTCGAGGATGTAGCCGGTCCCCCCGTCGATCACAGACTCGAGGTAGCCGCCGTCGCGCGCCGCGAGGACGGGCGTCCCGCAGGCCATCGCCTCGAGCGGAACGAGGCCGAAGGGCTCCCGGAGGGCGGTGCAGAGCACCGCGCGCGCCGAGCGGTAGAGAGAACGGAGGTCCTGTTCGCTGATGCGCAGGCGCATTTCCCACGCGACGCCCGCGCGGGCGCCTTCCGCGTCGAGACGCGCCTTTTCACGCCAGTCGATCTGGTCGCAGACGACGACGAGCCGCGGCCGGGACTCCTCAGGGATAGCCCCGAGCGCCCGGATGGCGAAACCGTGGTTTTTGTTCCGGTCGATCCGGCCCACGGAGATCACGAGGTCCTCTCTTTTTTGCGAAGGATCGGGCGAAAAAAAGCCGGTGTCGACCCCCTGGTAGACCACGACGGGACGGACGCCGTAAACGCGCTCGATCCACAGCGCGGCGAAGCTCGAGGGGGCAAGGACGGCGGACGCCGCGCGGATGCTCCGCCGGTCTTCCCGCTTGATCCGCTGCCGGCCGGCGAGGCCCCAGAGCTTTTCGAGGCGCTGGCGGACCGAGAGGCGGGCGAACCTGCTCCCAACTCCCTCATCTCCCCTCGGAGGACCGCCGGCAAAAACATTGTATTCGCCGAGTCCCAGCGGCTCGTGGCAATAATACGCCGTCGGTTTGCGGACGAGAGGAAGCAGCGGCGGCGCGCCGAAGAAACGGCACTTGTCCACGTAGCCCCAGTCCGCTTCCGAACGGTTGATGCGGTCCGCGACGCGCCGCGAGGCTTCGGCGTACCGGCGAAACCGGGAGGGGCCGCGGAAATCGAGCGGTTCCACGTGCTCCTCGCCCCGCACGGGGACGGCCGGCAGGAACCGACATTCGGCGGTCGAGAACGAATAAAGCGAAACGACCCAGCCGCGCTCCTCCATGAGCCGCGTCTTTTGGTACAGCGCGCGGAGCGCGCCGCCCGACGGGAGATTATGAAAGACGGCGATTTTCACCGAGCACCCCCAGGCGGCGAAGGACCCGCTTCACGCCGACGGCGACATACGCGGCCGGGTAACGCGGAAAGAGCGGAAGCGAGCGGATGAGCTGGCGGAACGATGGCTTCTCGTCCGCGAGACCGCCGAGCGCGGCGCGCGCGCGGAAAGCGAACGCCTGATAATGCGAACGCCAGCGCATTTGCGGCCAATAAACGGCGTACGAAAGGGCGTGAGAATAAAACTCCGCGCCTTTTCCCCAATGCCGGCGGCTGATCCGCGCGAGCTGGGGAACGAGCGTCCCTTCTGCGATGTCCACGACGGAGCCGGCATCGAGATGCAGGCGGATGCGAGAAAAAACCTCCTCCCGCCTGTGAATCGCGAACCGGCCGGCAAGACGGATCATAAAATCGAAGTCCATGTAGGATTTGAGCGATTCGTCCAGCAAACCGACTTCCTCCAGCGCCTTTTTGCGGAAGAACAACGAAGGCTGCGGCAGGGTGCCGTGCTTCCAAAAGCGGATGATCCCCTTTCGCGTAAAGCCCTCGGGCGCCGGCTCTTCCTGGATAAACAGCCTCCGCCCTTCCCCGTCCACGACCTCCGCGCGGCCGATCAGCGCGGCGCAGTCCGGGTTCGCCTCAAAAAAGGCGGCGACGGCGTTAAAAACGCCCGGCGCGTAGCAGTCGTCGCTCGAGAGCCATCCGATGATTTGGCCCCGGGCGCGCGAGAAACCTTTGTTCACGGCTTCCGTCCGTCCGGAATCCGGCTCCGAAGTCCAGCGGAGATGGGGGTGTTTCCTCAAAACGTCGAGCGTGCCGTCCGTCGAGCCGCCGTCGACGACGATGTGCTCGAAATCGGGATACCCCTGATCGGCGACGCTCCGGATCGTTTCCTCTATATAGGCGCCCTGATTGAGCGAGGGGGTGACGATGGAGAAAAAAGGCTTGAATGCCATGATTTTGCAATTATACTCGGATCATCACTTTATGATCAAAAAACTCTTTTCGCATTTGGACCAAAGAGGCCTCGAATCCTTCGAGGACGCCGAGGCCCGAAGCATCAACACGGCCCGGCTCCACCATCTTGAGAAGCTCGGGCTCGACCTGGAAGGCAAGAAGGTGCTCG
>OBEQ012507511.1_pt1 | contig 11396 bp, 5 predicted proteins | sample 1670901 | NCBI WGS metagenome assembly OBEQ01 (sample SAMEA104232315, study PRJEB22302) | groundwater metagenome | biome: forest; feature: aquifer; material: groundwater | place: USA | collected 2011-08-07 | depth 5.4 m | reverse complement strand
GGAGAGGGACATCTATCACCTGACCCACCAGAGTATGCGTCTTTCCATCAACATCCCTCTTCTCCTTTTCCGTCCCAGTGTGCTGACTCTTCATGATCTGATCCTTCTGGAGTTTCCAGGGTATCTTCCTCCATGGAGTCGTCGGCTGTATCGGACCCTTCTGAGACGCATCACCCATCAGGCCGATGCCATCCTTGTGGATTCAAGAGCGGTTCGGGGGAAGCTCGTTACCGACTTGAAGGTCCCAGAGGGCAAAATCCACGTGATCCCCATCGGACTCCCATCCACTTTTTTTGCTGAGAGAGACCCACAGGAAATCGAGGCCGTTCAAAAACGCTATGGACTGAGGAAGCCATGTCTTCTCACAGTGGGGAAGATCTACCAGCATAAAAATCAACCCTTTCTCTTGAAGGTCTTGGCGGAGCTTCAGCAGCGCGGACTTAATTACCAGCTCGTGCTGGTGGGAGAACCCTATTGGGGACCGACCGTTCTCCAGATCCGATCTCTGGCAAGAGAGCTAAAGCTTCTTCCTAATCTATTATGGTTGGGTCATGTCCCGGACGAGGACCTTCCACTGATCTATCGCGCCTCCACCCTTTTCCTATTCCCGTCCCTGGAAGAGGGATTTGGGTTACCTCCCCTGGAGGCGATGGCAAGCGGGATTCCTGTTGTGAGCTCAAATCGGGGGAGCCTTCCGGAAGTTCTGGGGGAGGCATCGGTCCTGTTGGACCCTTTCAATGTCACAGCCTGGGCGGAGGCGATCGTTGAGATCCTGGAAGACGGGCCTTACAGGGAGTCCTTGATTCAACGGGGCCTTAAGCGGGCCAGGCAATTTTCCCAAGAGAGAATGGCCCATCAGACACTGGCGGTCTATCGGAAGGTGTTGGCCCTGAGGGCGAAGGGATGAGATGTCCTACGATGATCTCTTGCAGCGGTGCCGAAAACTGATCTCAAGAAGCGCTTAAATTCCCATCAAACGTTTCGGTTTGGGGAGAAGGAGAGGTTACCCTTGGAAATCGAGAAAGAAGACTGCCTCCTCTGCGGGCAGAACCTTTGGCGATTAGAATGTGTTGCAAAGGATGAGCTCACGGAGCAGAATAGAGATTACTTTTATTTTCGTTGTCGAAACTGCGGATTCGTGATTCTTCACCAAAAACCTTCCCAAGACTCTTTTGATTCCATCTATTCCGACTCGTATCCGGCCTATCTGACAGATCAAAAACGGAGCGCCTTTTTAAATTACGTTCTCTCTGGAGTGAATTTGAAACGTTCCCATCGGGTCCTTCAGTATCGACAGAGGGGGCGGCTCCTGGATATCGGTTGTGCGATTGGCGATTTTTTGGGGGTGATGACGCGGAAAGAGGGATGGGTCTGTTTGGGAATCGAACCAAGTCCTGAGATCGCCAAAGAGGTGGAAGTCAGATTAGGAATTTCCGTTATCCCAAGTTCGATAGAGGAAGCGGCCTTGAAGGAGGCCTCTTTTGACGTGGTGACCGCCTGGGACGTCTTGGAACATGTGCGCGAACCTCGGCTCGCCCTGAATAAAATTCACCGCTGGCTGAAAGACGACGGCCTTTTCGTCGCCAGTATGCCGAATATCAGTAGTCTCGAGTATCGTCTCTTTCGGGGGTTTTGGTTTAACCTGGATCCCCCTAGGCATTTTTGGCATTATACCCCTCGAACGATCCGTCGGCTCCTAGAAGAGGAACACTTTCAACTGATCAGGATTGAAACCAGTCTCTGGTCTAGTTGCGAGGCCTTCCTTAAGAGTTGGAAATATCTGATTCGACGATGGGGTTTCCGAGGAAGGTTTTTTCTTTTATCCAGAATTCCCTTGCTCGTTGTTTTCTTCCCGATCCTAGGCCTTTCCCATCTCTTAAACGGGGGATCGATTTTATTTCTGTGGGCGAGGAAAAAAGTTGTCTAAAGATCGTGTACAGTCTCAAACTCTTTAGGCGGATCGGTAATTTTAATAAAGCTGGTGGGTTCACCACGTAAAAAATTATGAAAATTAAAAGTCATATAAAACTCAAACGTATTTGGAACGCGATCAAACCTTTTCTACCGTGGGGAACCCTTCCTATTGTAATATTCATCTATAGAAAATATATTAGCATTTCCTGCTGGTTTATCGGCTTCTGGGATCAGCGGTATGTCAAAAAGACCGGATTTTCTCGCTTACCGCCCGCCTCGTTACGATACCGCGTCTCCGGCTCCCTTGATATTGATCTTTTTTTGGAAGTTGGTGAAAGATCTTACCAAGATATAGAAACTGCACTAAGGAAGATCGGTAAAAGTTTAAGTTCGTTCCAGCACATTCTAGATTTTGGTTGTGGCTGTGGACGTATTCTTATAGGGTTTCCCAAGCATTCACAAACATCCCATTACTATGGAACGGACATTGACGCTGACGCAATTTCTTGGTGCCGTGAAAATATTCATTTTGCGAACTTTGATGTTAATGAACCGGTGCCACCGTTGAAATATTTGTCCGAATCATTCGATTTTATTTATGCGATATCGGTGTTTACTCATCTAAACGAAGATTTTCAGTTTCATTGGCTGAATGAGCTTAAGCGGATCACCAAACCTAACGGCTTTCTGATCTTAACAATTAATGGGTACAGTGTCTGGAAGGGTCTCCTGCATAAAGATGTTTCTAAGATAGAAAGAAGGGGCTTCCACTTTATTATAGATAATGTTATGAAAGATATATTCCCTGAATGGTATCAAAACGCATATCATACTAAAGAATATGTTTTTCACAACTACGCTAAGCATTTCAAAGTAGTTGATTATATTCCGGGAGGGTTGTGTGATTATCAGGATATCATTATTCTTCAAAAGTAGGATAGAAGATTGGTTAAAAAAATATTGAGGGTATCTTGACAATTGGGGAAGGAGCGGGTATACTTCCCTTGTAAGCATATCCGAAAATTAACGAGTCCACTACTTGTAGAATGTAAGCGGTGAGACGAGTTAATCCAGCACTAATTTTATGAGTCTTCACGAGAAAATTAGTGCTGGAGGCAAACCCGTCGAAAGGCGGGGACGCAAAGCTATGGATCTAAGGCCTCGGGGGCTAAGATTGCCAGGCGCACCGATAACGCCATAACGACTCTCCCAAGGTTAAGACAGCCAAGCTGCCGAACCCGTTCGACGAGCTCAGGGTTTGAAAGGCGCTTGGCAATTTTTTTTGTCCAATAATTCAAGGGTTTTAAAAAGTGTTAAATCTGACAAATGTGAAAAATGCAGGAGGATCCCTAAAATGACACACGCCCGCCGTATAGCATCGATTTTTTTCATTTTTGCCTTTGGTCTTTCTTTGGTACTCGTTCCCGCAGAGACCGCTCATGCGAGGGTTTATATACAGGATGGAGGAGGAGGAGGGGGAGGAGGCGGTGGCGGCGGCGGGTGTGTCCCAAGCGCTTACTCCACGATTACAGGACAGGTCGTAGACCATAGCACTCTTGCGGCGATTTCTGGAGCCAGGGTTCAAGTCGTTACGTTTCAGGATGTATCTCTTGAGATGTGCGGCCGGCAAACTTCAACCACAAGGACAGTAAGCACGGGCCTTCCCAGGAAAATCACTTATGAAACCACTACAAATGGAACCGGTAATTTTACGCTGGATCCCTTGCCGACCGGCGTGACTTTTGAATCGGTTAAAATTGTGGCCACGGGATATCCTGATGTACCCTATAGCGGACCAAAATCTGTCATTATGCCGTCCACATCTAAAAACTTCATCTTAAATTATACCAGTAAGGGAGGCCAGGAACTTCTTGCGCTCACAAATCTGCAGGGGACAGTTATCGATACCACAACGCGTTCGCCTATTGTAGGCGCGCATATTGTCGCTGAAACTATAGACGATCCTGATTTTTCTCCAGATGGTACCGCAAACGCGAGTAAAGATTATCAAGGCTACACCCAAACGGACGGTTCCTATTTGATCAATGTGGATAACGATATGACATTTCACTTAACCGTAACCGCAGATGGATATACGCCTATTCAGTTTTTTCCGCATCCCACAGACGGCAGCCTCGATATTATGGACATTGAAATGATCGGCTCACAGCAAAAAAATTTCGAAATGCAGGATCTTCTTCCGACGATTGTCATCAATCCGGACCCGCTCCCCAATCCTGTGAACGAAAAGTCCGCTTTTTCCTTCACAGTGACGGCAACGGAACTGAATCCGGGTCAGAATGTTTACCTTGATGCGACAGGGGTCCCTTCCTGGCTTACCCCGACCGTCATCAACGGGGCGCAGGGGTCAGATCATGTTACTATTTCTTATGAAGCGAACGACAATGGGAATATTCCAAATACCGCTGTCGTTCATCCAAACACAATCAGTTCACTCTCGTTCACGTTTAATGCCAGAAACGATCCCGGTGGTGTGATAAAGACAACGATATCCCGCTCTACCACCGTAAATGATGTGAACCAGCATCCTGTCATTACGCGAGAGGACATCCACATTGACGAAGGAGTGACGACGACTATTCCCTCTACAGCGATAGATGATGATTCTGAGGATGTCGTGACGCTCGCGAAGGAGTCAGGGCCTTCCTGGCTTACCGGCGGACCTGCGAATGGAAATCCTGTTACTTTAACTCTTACGGCAAACGCCCCATCTAGTCCCGGAAACTACAATGCCAGCGTCAAGGCCAACGATAACTTTCAATCTTCCTATGTTGTTTCCAAGCCGTTTGTCATCATCTTGGACAATAACGAGCACAACCCCGAAATCACCTCTTACCTTCCGCCTGACGAGGACCCGAGTGTTCCGGACGTTCAGGTGACAATAGGGCAGGGGGGTAATCAGACCTTTACCGTGAACGGGCGAGATCTTGATAGTGAAGATACATTGGGCTACGAATGGAGACTCGACGGAACTTTGGTGCGTCAGGTGAGTGGACAGCCGAATCCGGGAAGCGATAGTTATACGTATAATAGCGCTGTCGCGGGATCTCATACCCTTGAGGCGAAAGTCAAAGATTCCAAGGTTCCTGCCCATTATTCAACGCCCCTCCTCTATCGCATCACGGTCACGTCCGCGCCTATCAACAGCATGAATCAGGCTCCGGCAACCGTAGCCGAAGGGGAGATCGTGACCGTAACAATTACAGCGACGGATGCGAATCCGGGAGATACGGTGAGCTTTAGTTCCTTCACTTTCCCCAGTTGGCTTTCCCTTCAATCAAACACCGAGGGAAATCCGGCTATTCTTGTTCTTCGCGGGTCACCCCACTTTACGATCGCTTCGAGTACAAATCCCGCGGACAAAAATATAACCGTGACTTCAACGGATGGAACCTACACGGACACCGACACCTATACCGCGTCCGTTTCAGAAGGGTCAACGGTTTTTGTGGATGGTTCCTCCACAGCCACGGGAGATCCCGGGACTCAAGGAACGAGGCTTTATCCCTATCGGAAAATTCAGGACGGGATTGATTTTGAAACGAACACTTTGGTGACGGGGAACGTCATTACGGGCGTTCGCGTCCTTCCGGGCGTTTATGAGGAAGGGCCGGTGCTTCAGAAATCGCTGACGGTCCAGAGCGATGCGGGCCCCGAAGTGACGCGGATTGTGGGCCGTTTCGATGACCTGTTGATGTCGCATGAGTTCGAAGTAAACAACGTTACATCGGGAGGGCTTGTCGGCTTTACTTTGGATGCCCGTTCTTTCAGTACGTATGGATTGAGGATCTCCAATACGGCAAGCGGCTTTGTGGTCAAGAATAATATCATCCGCCGCACGGAATACGCCGGTATCCAGCTGGAGGGAACTACTTCAGGGGGGAATGCCCTCATTCTAAACAACCTCATCATTGATAATGCTAATTACGGGATCCTTGTGAGGCACGCCCTTTCAATGCCCAGCATCATTAACACCATTATTATGAATAGCAGTTATTATGGGATCGCATTTTCTTCGGGGGCCGTCGCTTCTAGTTGTGTGTTTGATTCAAACATGTATTATGGAAACGGCGTGGGGAACGCTTTTCCGTCAGGGCTTGCGGTCCTTAATCCTCCCTCTAACCCCAATCCGTCTCTGATAGGGAGCGGGGACTACCATCTCTCATCCGCGTCGGGAGGCTTGAATAACGGAAAGGCTGATTATGGGACAGACCCCGACGGAAGCCAGGCGGACCGGGGTTCATACGGCGGGCCTTCTGCGGTCATCACCGATATCGCCCGCGTGATCCGAGCCGAGGTTGATCTCATCGATCCGAATCTTGCGAACGTTGTGAATCCGGGAGAAGGAGCTGTTTCAGTCTTGGATGGAAGCCAAAGTTCCCACCACAATGGGGTAACCGCCTATAGCTGGAGTGTGGTGAGCGGCTCAGGAACTTTGACGAGTACAACCACACCCAAACCGTTCTTCACGGAACATGGTACGGGGACTACGGCCGTCCGATTAACGATCGCATCTTCCCAAGATAACGTGAATGTTAAAGTCAGGACGCCGCAAACTTTCTATGCGGCCTTGTTAGGGAATGATAACAATAATGGCTCTCAAACTACGCCTGTCCATACCATTCAGCGCGCGATTGACCTGTCGGCGAGAAATGATACAGTTCTCGCCACGGGAGGAAGCGATCCTTACAATGGGGTTTATGATGTCGATCAGGGGCAGAAACCGATTCAGATGAAAGAAGGCGTAAAACTTCATGCGGAGTTTCCTGTGCTCCAGGACCACGTGAGCCCCATCACCGGGACAGTGTTCCAAGGGAGTGCTTCTGTCCTCATTCAGGTCAATGATCTTTCTTCGGGAGAAATTGACGGATTCTTCCTTTCTGGAAAAACTTCCGCCGCTTCTCTATACGGTATCATTGTCAACAATTCGCAAAATTTCAAGGTTCTTCGTTGTGAGATCCTCGCCTTCATGGAAAAAGCTGTTTACGTGAATGGAGGAAGTGCGACGCTGAAAAATAACCTCATCTTTGTGAATTCCAAAACTTGGCCGGACGGACTCCCTGTCGGCATCAATAACTACGGTATCTATGCGGCAAAGGCCAATGTGGTGATTCGCAACAATACCGTGGATGATAACAACCTCGTAGGAATTGAAATAATTGAACCGGTAGCAGGAACAGATGTCCGAAATAACCTCTCGACGAGAAACAAGTATGGCATCTATTGGCAATGGCAAACCGGTTGGAGCTGCACGAATCATCCGGCTGTTACGATGGATTATAACGATTTCTATGGAAATACAACAGGTGATTATGGCTCATCTACCGGCGATGCTTCAGCCTGCAAAGGGGCGAATGATATGAATCCATCGCAAGATCCGCTCTTTATTTCCCAAGTTACTTATCCGGAGGATAATTTTTGGGATTACCGCCTTAAAACTTCACCCCGGTCGCCCGCGATCGATCGCGGCGATCCCGCGGCGCAATACAACGATCCAGACAACACCCCGTTTGGAATTCTCCGTTCAGATATGGGTGTTTATGGCGGACCTGACGCGATAGGACGGTGATGCAGATGAAAACAAATGTTATTTTAAACAGCGTTTTCCTCTGTCTCGCTATTGTCCTTGCAATCCAAGTTTCTCCTTCTCACGCAAGGGCTTATTTTATACAAGATGGAGGAGGAGAAGGGGGAGGAGGTGGTGGCGGCGGCGGATATTCTGGCTATAGCCTTCAGGGGCACGTTTACCTTAATCTGAATCAACACCCTCATGGATCGGGAATTGATGGGGTCCATATGGTTTTTAAAAAGGATGGGTGCGACGGGCCCATAGATACTCAGGTAGATACTTATAGTGGCGGCAACTATTTTACCAACATTACTTCAGGTATCCTATACTGCATCACGCTTTCAAAGACCGGATATAACACAACCACTTATACTTGGCAGACCGCCGGTTCGGGAGAAGTCGTAGACTGGTTGTTGCAGGAAACTGCTTTGGCTCCTCTCTTTGATCTTCCAACCGACACAGTTTTCACCATCCCTGCAGGATCTCCTTGGAACGTTCTTTTCAGGGCGCATGACCCTAATCAGGAAGATCTCGTGACACTCAGTGTCGTCGCTAATACCGCCTCTTCGTGGCTTAGTTGTGGCACGTCAGACCCTCAAGGACATTCTGTTGACCGCACCTGCAGCGGAACTCCTTCGACAGGAGGAGGCCCCTATACCGTGACTCTACGCGGGACAGATTTGTGGAACGGCATCACAGATAAAACGATCCAGGTCACTGTAACGAATAACACTCCACCCGCCTGGGTCTCTCCCACTCCTGCCGACGGCGCGGTCTTTAACTTCACGGTGGGGGTAGCGATCGTTCCAATCACCTTCAAATCACAGGACGCCGAGGGATCCGTGGATATTTCCCACACAGGAACTGTTCCTGGACTGACTCTTACCGACGCCGACGGGAATCCTGCAACCATGACTATTTCAGGGGCTCCATCGACTGCCGGGAACTACTCGGTGCATGTGGACGCGGTTGATACAGGCGGCTTACATCCCACCGATGGGATAAGGGATATCACGATCAATGTCGCGGCTCCCAACACCCCGCCCACCTGGGTCTCTCCCACGCCTGCCGACGGAGCGGTCTATAATCTGGCGGTTAATACGTCGATGACCTCCTCTATCATCTTCAAAGCACAGGATGCCGAAAGCCCTGTCGATATCTCCCACACAGGAACTGTTCCCGGGCTTAGTATCGTCGATGCTGATGGCAACCCCGCAACCGTCACGATCTCGGGGACTCCCACCACCGTGGGGAGCTATGGAGTGCATGTGGATGCGGTCGATACCGGGGGATTGCATCCCACCGATGGAATAAGGGATATCACCGTGAATGTCATTACCACGCTCTATAGCGACTATACTTCGGGCCATCTTCCCACCAACAGCAATCGCGCGCGCGGCGCGGATGCAAGAGATATCAACGGAACTGGGGGCAAGGACATTATTTTGGGCCACTCTCTCTACAACTATGATTTTTCAACGAACCCTCCCACGCCGGTTCTCACCACTTCAGGCACGCGCCTCTACATGAACAATGGATCGGGGACGTTTACGGACGGGACCGATGACAGTGGAGGAAGGCTCAAAGTCGGCAGTTCTCAAAAAACCTACAAAAACTATGGACTGAGACTCGCCCCCTTACTGGGAGGGAGTGTCACCCCCGACGGAGCCGGAGGATACTATTACTCCGGAACTCTCGACCTTTGGATCCCCGACATGTGGGATGATGGTCTGCAGGAGCAGGCCCGGATGAATCACCTTGTCAATAACGGCTCTGGGTTTTTTGCCCGGGACGGCATCTTTTCTCCGGGGAGCACCTACGACACTTCCATGAGGAACTACGGCTTCGACATGGAGGCCGCGAAGAAGTACTACAATTCCAAGAACTATCTGGCGCTCATTATCGCCAATTCTGGCGAAGGCGAGCGCTACAGCGCTTATGACGGGTTCGTCTGGAAATTCGTCGACCAGGTCAATGCCTACTTCCGCGCGGATGACGGCATGGACTCTTACGGCCCCTCGCCGTTTGTGTTTAAGAATAGCGCCGGTACGGCCTATGACTTTGCCCGCTCCAATGACGTGGAACTGGCCGATCTCGACGGAGACGGGGATTTTGATGTCATAACCGGAGGCGTCTGCTACTACGGTCATGACGATGGTTATGGCCATTATGACCACATTAAAAATCCGGGCCCGGATAGTGACGGAGACGGCGCCCCGGATTATGAGAATAACCCCAAGATCTACCTGAATTACGCCTATAACAGTATTCCTCCTCCCTATCCCACCGACTGTAATGATTCTAGTGATCTGTGTAATCAAGAATACCGGAGGAAAATTCCGACCGGGTTTACCCCCCCCTCGTGGAACGGAAACTGGGACTACCCAGACCGGCCCCAAAGTGATACCCTCCTTGTTCAGCATGTGGCGACCGGAGACTTAAACGGCGACGGAAGGGCGGACCTTGTGATCGCGGATATCCAGCATGGGCTGTACTCATTCCGGAACACAAGGACTGCTAACGGACATGGGAATGTCTCCTTTGACACACAGCAGATTAATATCGGCGGGTCAGCCCCTTTCTACGATGTACAGGATGTGGTCATTGGCCTTGTCGATAATGACAACAAGCCGGACCTTATCTTAATCGGCGGGCACTATGTGGTGAACGGGAACCAGAACATGCCAAGGAGGGAGAGGGTCTTCATCAACACCTCCACCTTTAACGGCAGCAATAACCCGATCACCTTTGTGGAGCAGACCGATCAAACTCTTCCCAACCTCTCGGATGTGAGCGAGGGAGGCCTTCTCTTTGATATGGATGGCGATTCCGACAACGACCTGTTCGTTTATAACTCAAAGCGCACCGGGTCGGATCCTAGTAATCAAGACAAACTGTACAGGAATGCGACGTATTAACCGGGTGAAAGGGGGAAGTATGAAAAACACATTATTCCTGATCGTATTATCTGTATCGTTCCTTCTTCCTGGAATGGCCAAGGGAGAACTGAGTGACGCCTCCTCCGTTCCCGTGAATGCAGTCTCTTTAACCCCCACTCAAGAGGGGGTCATGGTAAGTCTCACCCTTGAAAGGAAAGAGGATGTCTCTGTGAGTGTCCTTCAAGGAGATAAACTGGTCTGGCCCCTTCATCGGGGAGCGATGAACCCCGGAAGCCATGAGTTCATCTGGAAAGACCGGAAGCCCACCCGGTCCGGCTCCTTTGTCCTGACGGTCAGACTGAATGGCGTCTCTTTCCATCAGGAAGGGTTCATGAAAGAGGCGGCAGGGAACCCTCCTCAGGAAGATAGACAGATGGTGATCAGCGTGACAGTTGCCCCCACCGATCCAGGGGTAGGACCCAAATGACCCCTTTCAAGAGGATTTTTTTTCTTCTGGCCGTATTTTTTCTTGCGCTCTTCATCAGTTCTGCAGAAGCCCAAAATACAAAATGTATCGAGGAGGGAGATGCGGGAGTCAGAGATGGGAAAGCCCTGATTGCCGGAGGCGGATGCGGAGGGGGTGGAGGCGGCGGGGGATATTATTCTCCCTATAGCCTTCAGGGGCACGTTAACCTTAACCTGAATCAACATCCTCATGGATCGGGAATTGATGGGGTCCATATGGTTTTTCAACAGGAGGGGACTGGGCAGTGCGACGGACCCATAGATTCTACGGTAGATACTTATAGCGGCGGCAACTATTTTACCAACATTACTTCAGGTATCCTATACTGCATCACGCTTTCAAAGACCGGATATAACACAGTCATTTACACTTGGCAGACCGCCGGTTCGGGAGAAGTCGTAGACTGGTTGTTGCAGGAAACTGCTTTGGCTCCTCTCTTTGATCTTCCAACCGACACAGTTTTCACCATCCCTGCAGGATCTCCTTG
>OBEQ010415399.1_pt1 | contig 11396 bp, 15 predicted proteins | sample 1670901 | NCBI WGS metagenome assembly OBEQ01 (sample SAMEA104232315, study PRJEB22302) | groundwater metagenome | biome: forest; feature: aquifer; material: groundwater | place: USA | collected 2011-08-07 | depth 5.4 m | reverse complement strand
TTAGAGATAGCTATTATAGAAAACCTCAAAGCTTGAATGATTGCAGCTATAGCAAATAGTTAGGTATGGTTGATGAATTTAGGGATGCCAGAGCTAAAGAAATTCTCGGAAAAGTAGCCCCTTACCTTAAAGAAAGTGACCGTATCCTTGATATTGGTTCTGGCAGTTGTACAGTAGCTAAAGGATTAAAGGACGGTGGATATAAAATAACGCTTCTTGATGTGGTTAATAAAAGCGTATACCAAGACTTTCACCCTATTATTTATGATGGTAGAAATATCCCTTTCCCTGACGATAACTTCGATGTAGCTCTCCTTATTACTGTCCTTCATCACACAAAAGAGCCAGTCGAAATTTTAAGGGAGGCAAGCCGAGTCGCTCCTAGAGTTATCGTGATGGAGGATCTTTATAAAGGTTTTTTCCAAAAGTATCTAACTTTCGTAATGGACAGTTCTCTTAATCGGGAATTTTTCGGACACCCGCATACAAATATGACCAAAGAAGAGTGGGAGAAAGTTTTCGGCAGCTTGGGATTAAAAATTATGGATAGAAATGTTCATAATTTCTGGAGGCTCTTCACTAGCGGGACTTTTTATCTTGAGAGGGCTTAATAATTTACTGTTCTCCGAAGAAGGTTGAAACTTAAAGTTTTTTATACTCTAACACTATCTGCTGGCCGTCTTTCATTACAAACTTCGGGTCAGTTACCTCCTGCCCGTCTACCTTTATTTTTAACTTGTAGCCGTCGCGCAGGAGCGGTTTTCCCCAGACCGAGAGAAAATCAGTAAAGGTGTATCCCCTATCTACGGCGGCTTCAATGTGGATGATTCCGTCAGTTGCGTGAGTGTGAATCTCTCTGGTGCAGCCGGGGAGAATACCAATGTTTGCAGGTACGGATTCTCCTTTCCCGGCAAGCGAGATAGTTAAGTGCGGGTGAATATGAAAAGCTTCGTTTGTTAAACACGGCACTCCATTGCTATTTGATCCTGTTTGTTGGTTCTGGCTTTGATTAGCGCTATTGCTGGGTCCCAAACTAAAAAGCCCGGAGAGTCCCACTAAACTGATCGCCGTTACGCCAACTATTATTAAGGTGATCACTTTACTCCCTTTCATAGATAGAGAATTAGGGCGGACAGTGCGATGAGAGTAGTAATAAAAAAGATCGCTAGGGTTAAGATAATAAGGGAAAGTGCTTCTTTTTTATTACCGCCTAAATACCAAAGGACCGGTCGGCCGAACATTAATAAACCGGTAAAAGCCGCAGAGAAAACAAAGAGAAGAAGCATGGCGATAGGAAGGAAGACGGTATTGGCTGGCCCAAAGAATTTGGGTGCGTAGAATAAAAGTGAAGCGACTCCAGCGACATATGCTGCCGTCGCTAATGCATTCTGAATAGCAGTTTTGATAATCTTCTTTTTCATACTATTCCTCTTTTCCATTATACCATTCCACACCCTAACTGCCAGAAATATTCTTAGAGTTCACCTTATTTTTCTGTCGCTCTTGTCTCGTCCGCTCATTCTCCGTAAGATATTGTTTTCGCAGACGGACGCTCTTCGGGGTGATTTCAAGATATTCGTCCCCCGCCATAACCTCAAGTCCCCGCTCAATCGTAATCTCATACGGAGGAACAAGGTCAATGGCCTCGTCAGAACCTGATGCCCGCATATTGGTAAGCTGTTTACCCTTCGTGGGATTGACCATCATTTCCTCGCCCCTTGAGGTATTACCGATAACCATGCCTTCATACACTTCAGTTGTGGGCGGTATATAGATCATGCCGCGCTTCTGCAAATTCCAAAGCGCATAGCCGAGCGCCTTGCCGGATGCCATAGAAATCATGGAGCCAACTCTGCGATGGCGAATTTCTCCGGCAAACGGATGGAAGCCGATGAAGCGCGAGGAAAGAATCCCCTTCCCTTTCGTGTCAATTATAAACTGGCTTCGATAACCGAGAAGTCCGCGAGTCGGGCCGTGAAGCGTGAGCCGCACGCTCTCTTCGGTAGCGCGCAGGTCTTTGATCGCAAAGCCGCGCCCGCCAAGTCGCTCGATGACGGTGCCTTGATGAACAGTCGGCGTATCAACTAGTACTTCTTCAAATGGCTCCATTTTTCTGCCATTTTCCTCGCGCATGATAGCTCTCGGCTGGGAAACCTGTACCTCGTAACCTTCGCGGCGTAGGTTTTCAAGAAGAATCGCGATGTGGAGTTCACCGCGTCCGGAGACAACAAAGCTATCTGCAGAAGAAAAATCAACCCGCAAGCCGACATTAACTTCAAGTTCCCGCTCGAGGCGTTCGCGCAATTGCCGCGTAGTCACATATTTTCCTTCTCGACCGGCAAAAGGCGAGCTATTCACAAAAAAATTAAGCATGATTGTCGGCTCATCAATCGCAATTGCCGGAAGCGGCGCGAGATTCAGGTCGGTTGTAACGGTTTCTCCGATGTAGATATCCGGCAATCCGGCGAGAAGGACAATGTCCCCCGCGGGGGCGCTTGCCGTCTCTTCCCTTTGCAAGCCCCTAAAGGTAAATATCTTAGTAATCTTTCCGGTGCGCGACTCTCCATTCACTTTCTTTATAAACACATTCTCTCCGGCAACGGCCCTGCCAAGGTAGATACGCGCCACCGCAAGCCGCCCCAAAAAATTATCGTACCCGAGATTAAAGGGCTGGAGGGCAAGTGGTGCTTCGTCGGTTGATGCGCCCGAAGCTGAAGGCACATGTTGAAGTACGGTCTCAAGAAGAGGAGTGAGATCGGTTGAGGTATCGGTGAGCTTTCGCTTTGCAATGCCTTCTCGGCCAACGGCATAGACGACCGGGAAATGCATCTGGTCCTCATTTGCTCCCAGTTCAAGAAAAAGCTCGAATACCTGCTCTTCGGTGCGCGTCGGATCCGCAGCGGACTTGTCAATCTTATTGATAACGACAATGGGCTTCAAACCGAGTTCAAGCGACTTGCGAAGCACAAAGCGCGTTTGCGGCATCGGTCCCTCTTGCGCGTCCACCACTAAAAGCACCGAGTCAATGGAGCGTAGCACGCGTTCCACTTCCGAGCCGAAGTCGGCATGACCGGGTGTATCAACGATATTAATTTTTGTACCACGATAAAAAAGAGCGGCGTTTTTCGCGTAAATAGTAATGCCGCGTTCAAGCTCCAGGGTGTCGGAATCCATAGAGACCCCTTCCTCTGCCACGCCGGCTTGCCGAAGCAGGGCGTCGGTAAGCGTCGTTTTCCCATGGTCAACGTGTGCGATTATGGCGATATTTCGAATTTCCATTTTTGGTGAGTTTATACAAACAAAAACCCCCGCAGGGGAGATTTATGAGTCCGTATTATACCACTAAAATTATATATCGTCAAAACTACAATTGAGAGTGTTCTATCGTGATCTGCGGCGGTGGACGAATGGTCGCCGCTCTCGCCGGGAATGATCATGAGGCCGCCGGGTGGGCGGCAAGTGGCGGGAAGCTTGCTCCAGGGGTGAGCTTTCAGGTGGAAGTTCCGGAAGCTTCGAAATCGGGAGATTCTTCCGAATCAAGCGTTCAATGTTACGCAGTTCGCTCCGTTGTTCGGGAGTGATGAATGATATCGCGTGCCCGCCTGCGCCGGCGCGGGCCGTGCGGCCGATGCGATGGACGTAATCCCCGGGGTTAGTCGGAACGTCATAGTTCAAGACAAGTCCGATCCCGACAACCTGGATCCCTCGTGAGGCAATGTCGGTTGCGACAAGCACGCGATACTTCCCGGATTTAAATCCTTCGAGTGCCTCCCGTCGCTGAGACAATGATCTGCCAGAATGAATCTCAGCAGCATTATGCCCCATGGCGCGGATTGTCCGTGTGAGTCGGCCCGCTGTGTATTTTGTTCTCGTAAAAATAAGTGTTGTGTCCGGATATCGTTCCAGTACTTTTTCGAGGAGTCGATTTTTAACATTCTTCTGGATGATGAAAATCTCTTGCGTTACTCGCTCGGGTAAACTTCCGGAAGGCGCAATCTCTATTCGGATCGGCAGTTTCATGTGGGCGGTAGCTAGCTTCATGATTGCCGGTGGCATTGTCGCGGAAAAAAGCATTGTCTGGCGGTTCTTGGGAACAGTCCGGAGAATCTTCTCGATTTCCCGGGCAAAACCCATGTCAAGCATACGGTCTGCTTCGTCAAGCACGGCGATACTTACACTATCAAGCCGAAGCGTTTGTTGTTTTAAGTGATCAAGAAGTCTGCCGGGCGTTGCGATGATAATCGTAGGGTTTTGTTTAATCGCCCGTATCTGCGGCCCGATGGCAGTGCCACCGATGAGGACCACCGTCTTTAGGCCGAGATTTTTGCCTGTCCGCCGTAATACTTCGTCAACTTGGATGGCTAGCTCGCGGGTCGGCAGCATTACGAGGCCCTTTTTTTGGGTCTGGGTCAGCCGCTGAATCATCGGAATGCCAAAAGCGAGCGTTTTTCCGGTTCCCGTCTGGGCGATGCCGACGATATCTTTTCCCTGTATCGCGACCGGGATTACCTGCTGCTGAATCGGAGTAGGAATTATGAATCGCAGGCGGGTTAGCGTCTCAAGGAGCGCCGGGGCAATGCCGAGAGAGGAGAACCCCGAGATTGTCTGGGGTGGGTTATTTTTCACGTTATTTATGAGTTTATCTGGCCAGAGGCCGATATTTCTATCGGCTTCTTAGCGAGTTGCGCTGATTTGTCGTTCAAGCGCTTCGATTCTTCGTGCGTGTTCTTGGAGAATGACCTCCTCAATCCGATTAAGGCGCTCGATAACATGAGCTAGTTGCTGGTCGATTCCAGTAAGTCTTTGGTCAACTTCGATGAATCTCTGATCGATACCATCTAAACGCCTATTAACGTTTGTAAACTCCGCCCATACTTTTTCGAAATTGGTACCGATCGCCTCGTTTATGTCGGCTAGCGTGTGGAGAATTTCCTCGTTAGTATCTTTAGCCATATCTTTTTAAGAGTAATTTACCCTTTGAGGTTGTCAAGCATTATCCTCCTTCGCATCCCACTTCGCTGAAGCTACGAGGGACAAGCAAGGATTCAGAAGGACACAGTAATGGTTCTTTGGGGGTCGAGATAGAGAGAATACAAGATGCGCCCCGGAAGGGCGCATCTTGACCAATCGGTTTACAACTTTCTTACTTTGGCAGCGAAATATCTCTCACAATCCCAGCTTGAATGTCGGTATTGCTTGCATTCCCGTAGATTCTCACTTTATCCCCTGACTGAATCTGGCTCAAATTAATTTTCAGCCAATTTTTATTCAGGATTCTAGTGCTTGACGTGAGATGAACTGTGTAAGTCTTCTCTTGACTCGTCAAAATGAGGGAGCTGCTGGCGACGGTGCCGGCTACTCCAACAAAAAGCTTTGCACCTTCTTCTCTGGCCTCTTTTCCTTCTTGCTTTCCTTCTTGCTTTCCTTCTTGCTCACCAGCATTCACTTTCTCTTTTATTGTCCGGTTACGGACTGTCTCGGCATTAACGGTGAAATTCTCAGTTTCAGTAACTCGACCGACTACCCCAACGAAATCTCCCTTCTTAAATCCTGATAGGGTGCTAGTAGCATCTGCTCTGGGATAGATTTTAGTATCTGAGGAAATCTTAACTGTCCAATTTCCTCCCCAACTTTTTACAACCAAGGAACTACTGGCAACTGATTCCACTGTTCCTCGAAGCAAGATTTTACCATTGCTGTTTACCTCAAGGACCATTGCCGGATGAGAAGATGAAGACTTAGAGGAAGCTGATTGATTGCTAGGGGAATCTGATTGATTACTTTCGGCTAAAGCCAATGAAACCAGCCCTCCTGCTATGACTACTGTTAACCCAAGCGGTACTAAATACTTAATCATGAGGGTTTTGCTTAACATCTTTACTATTTATCTTATTAACCTTAGTCGACCTTTCAGAGCTTTTTAAAGCTATCTGTACAATTATGTATATAAAGACGACTATCAAGGGTATTTCTTACGAGAACGAGATAACTGCTGTGATCTCCGGTCTGGTACTACTGGGGATGTTGAGTATTATCCTCCTTCGCACAATGCTACGGAAGGACATAGTAAGAGTTCTTTGGAGGGTTGAAATAGAGGGCTAAGTGACACCCCTTGCCCCGTAGTGAGCTTCATTCTACATACTGGGGTGAGATAAATGAGACACTTCTAGCAAAATTTTGCAGTGTCTCATTTTTGATTGACAAAAACCCCTAAAATTGGTTTATTGGTATAATAGTACCTTCACGTTCATCCCGGTCCGGCAAGGCTGCTGGGTCGCAATCTGACGCTCTCGAAAGGAGCAGGCAATGAAGTACCTAGTTTCTTTGTCGGCTGTAGCGATGTTCCTCGCATTGCTTGCAGTTTCCCGTCATACAACGTTACAGATAGTCGTGTTTGTTGCGTGGGTGATAGGCGGTGCGACCTGGTTCTCGCTCTTGAGTAAACACAAGGGCTTCTGGGCTAGGAGGAAGCGCGGCAGGAGCCTGCTGGGGGACGTCATGATAACGCTCCTTTCAGTGGTCTTCATCTTCGTGTACGCCTTCTTCTGGCCGTTCTGGGTGATGTTTGGCGAAGACGTTTTCGCCTAACTCTACTCGGCTCGTGTGTGGTGAACAGAAAAGGTTCGCCGCGTGCGAGCCTTTTCTGTTTTTAGACCCAATAATTAAATGACTCGCTTTGCCCGTCCGAAGCTTTACACGAAAGAGGGCTGTACCCCCGCCAGAGGACGGGCAGGCGTCCGAAATTTTAATGAAGGAGGGTCTCGGTCACGTTTTCTAGATTTTCTTCTGAAGAGAAATCGTGGTAAAATGTAAAAGATGTTAATAGAAAAATTGAGCGCTTAATGCCGGAGCCGGGGATCCTCACCTTAGGGAAAGCACGCGCTCATAAAAACCCTAAGAATTCAAGAATAATAAAGGAATTTCACGCCGGAGTCGGAACCCCTCATAACAACATCGATATCGATGTTGTTATTTTATAGAGGGTTAGCTAACCCGTCTCGGTCAATGAATTATTTCTTAACAAGAATTTGAATAAGTAAAATAGCAATTTGTAATATGCCGACGGCAACTAATACCCACGTTAGCCAAAACATTGATTTTGAATGCCGATCGTTGCTTTCGGATAGTTTTTCATTTGACTGAATCATTTTGTCCGTTGATTCTTCTATTGTTTCTGCTAGACCTATAGTAGTTTCACCAACGAACCAGCTACCACTCTTCTTGGCACCGAGATCGCTTTCTGTGGTTTGTAGTCTGATTCGGACTGCATTAATTTTTTGTTTTGTGTCCTCTGTCATCTTAAAGGGTAATACCTAATCTATTTTAACAATGGGAGATCATCAAACACGGCTTCAATATTGTATCCGTCGGGATCTAGAACATAAGCCGCGTAATATCCCCGATAATATTGAGGACGATATCCAGGCACTCCGTTATCCTTCCCGCCTGCTTCCAATGCGGCTTTGTAGAAATCATCTACTATATTCTTTTCCGAGGCGGTGAAAGCTAAACAAGAAAATGAGTGAGGTTGCTTGCCATTACCACCAAGCTTAATCCAAAAGTCACGCTTACCATCCGCATCTTCTATACCAAACCCAACCGAACTCGGTGTTTCTTTAAGTAGCTTGTATCCGAGTGGCTTGAGAGCGTGAGAGTAAAACGTTTTACTTTTTTGAAGATCACTAACGAGTAAAGTGGTGTGGTTGATCATGTCGTTTATTCTATTTTAATTTGAAGCCTGATTAGGAGAAGTCTCATTTTCACCAAGAAGTTAATTAATTTAAAAATAACACGCGGAAAAACGCGATCAAAGATAAATAATGCTCCGGTCACTAGAGTAATTAATAGTAAATTATTATCTTTGCCATATTGAATTAAGTTGTATAAGCCTAGAATATCATAACCAGAGTAGTACTTAGTTAAAAATATAATTAAGAGAAAAAAGATGAAAGTCCTAGCTGTTTGGTTAGTAACCGGCAGATCGCTGCCTAATAACTTTATTTTTTCAGTCGTCAGATCTACTAAGTCTTGATCTGAATATGGTTTAAAGATTCCTGCCGCAAAATCTTTTGACTCTTTTATCTGTCTGCCAAAGAGCCAATAATTAAGGTTGCTTAAGAATTTTTTTGTAGGATCAGTAAAAGAGATACCCTTTTCTTTAAGCTTAACTTTCGTCCTAAATATGGGATCATCGATAGTTTTTAAATGCAGTTTATATATTTTATCTATTATTGTAGAAGGTTCTACTTGTTCTTTATCTCTTAAATCATAAAATTGCTTATTATCAATGCTATATTGATATCGAGACAACTCCTCTAGATCAAAGGGTTGTTTAGATGCCTTACTCTCTTCAATAGAGGCTCGGGTTGGGGATTTAGAATCCTCAAAGTTATAATCCCAGTGTTCTCCGAGAAGATATTGACTCTGCTTGCTAATCCGAACAACAAGAGTGATTTTGTTATCTTTTACTTCTCGTGCTAGATATCCAATTTTAATAAGAGCTACAGAATCCTTTTCGTCAGATGAATTTTTAGCCGGAATGAAAGAAATCCCGTCAGGATAATCTCTAATCACGCTAAGACCTACTGCTTCTTGGTCAATCCAAGGAGTGATTCTGTTTACTCTGGGTAAAGACCTGAAGAGATCCGTGAATTCTTTAGTTTGAGTGGTAATTGCAGGATTCTGATTATTCGTCACAGTTTTTAATATTATCTACAAATTGAAATCTCACGTCGCTCATGTCTATTTTATGAAAGTAATTGTGCAATGCGATCATGCTCTAAATCACTTAAACCTTCAAACAAATCGGTTTCGTATTTCTCGACTTTTTGATAAATATGGTCTTCAAAATCTCTTGGGATAACGTGGTAATGGATATGATTTACTTTTAATCTGCCTTGTTCCCTGAATGGATGGTAGTGCTGCCGAACATCGCATCCTTCAGCTAGTTTTTCAGAGATCTTCTTTTGGGTTAAGAATATTAGGTCGAAGATTGCGGTGATTTCTTCCTTAGTCAGTTTCCAGGGTTTTTCTACGTGCCTTTTAGGAATAACTAAGAAGTGCCCCGGAACTTTACGAGGATTGCTCAAGATGACAGAAGCTAACTTGTTTTCTTTGAGAATTCGCTGCATTGGATTGCAAAATGGGCAGTTTTTCATAGCTGCGGGGGAAGGGATCGAACCTTCATACCCACTTCCAAAGAGTGGTGTCCTGCCGTTAGACGACCCCGCAAATTGAGCTTATTCTATTAGAATTTTAGCTAAGAAACAACTTAAAAAGATTTATTTTCTCCGATCAAGATGATTCTTCTCATCCTTAAAAACGATGAAGCCCGCGATGGACTCCATCGCGGGCTGCTTACTTCGGGGGGATGTTTTTACTTCTGGGTCTGCCTCATGAGATGGACCGTTCTGTCGCTCTTGTATTTGTCGCCCCAGGAGGCAAGAAGTTTGCCGTCGAGGCCCATCGTGTGGCCACAGCCGTCGAGAAAAGTCACCTCGACATCGAATCGATCGACCTTACCAGTCCGGATTTCCAGACCGATCCTCGGATCGAGAAGAAGTATCCGGAATCCCTCGCTCAGCAGATTCCGTAGCTGGTGGACCTTCTCCTCGAGAAGAGGATTGCGTCCCGGCCGAACGTAGAGCCAGAGTGGAGGGGCATTCCAGGTTGCGACGTCGAGGGTCTCGGGATTGACGAGAACCTCGTCCTTCGTCAGGTCATCTTTTCCCGTGAGGGAATTGATAACCCGAGCCACCATCTCGGCGACGGGCTCTGCGAGGTGACGGGCGAGATTAAGGCGAGCGTGATTTACTTCTCCATTCAGGTCTTTCAGCGCGTAAATCGTTACGAGCGGCATTCGTCCTCTCCTTTATTAGTGGTCAGTTCGAGTCCATAGCAACCTGGACGCGCTCTACGGCTGCGAGCATCGACAAATCTCCGTCGAACGATGGGTCCTCGCTGTCGGAAGACCAGCCGGCCGTAACCAGCTTGCCCCACACCGCGAAGGTGAGATCGGGAAAGAGCTCCTTAAGAGCTGCCTTGATGGCCTCGCAACGGTCGTCCAAAGGCTCGCGATCGTCGTAGTAGAACGCTTCAACCTCAAGAAGGACGTCCACGGTCAGGTAGTCGTCGTTGCCGATGCGGCGAGCATCGAACTCGATGCTCCCTGGCGTGAGCCTGCCCTTCGGACTGTTATATCCGGCCGGCACAACATGCCGGCAAGCGAGGAAGAGGTCGTACTCGGCGATGTCTGCGCTTGGACGCAGGAGTGCTTTTACCATCGGCATAACTGCTCCCTTCTCTTGCGATTTCTGCCGGATTGGCATTTCTCTGGAGCTATTTAGTTTTAACTTCAGAAAAATGCCAACCCAACAAAAACAAAACTCTAAAAGTACTATACGGCTATATTAGCACCTTTTAAGCATAGTGTCAATATTCGGAATGAAGCGTTTTAATCCCCTATCTCAAGTCTCAAAGAACCTCTATAATCCTTAAAGAATAATTTTATGAACCTACCAATACGAGAAGAAGCACATACTATCCTGGAAAAGCACGTGAAAGATGAATACCAGCGCTATCATGCTTTAATGGTGGCCACTGCGATGGAGGGTTACGCAAAGTTGTCTAATGAAAGCGAAGACCTCTGGTATATTACGGGCCTACTGCACGATCTTGATTTTGAAGAGTATCCCCACATCCATCCGGCACAATCACTAAAGTGGTTTAAGGAGTGGAACTATCCCGAAGAGCTGATTCATGCAGTAGAAGCCCACGCCTACGGCTATAATGGTTTTGAAATTCTACCGCAGACAAAGTTAGCCGCGGCTCTCACAGCTTGTGATGAGATTAGCGGAATCTTCTATGCGTACGGAAAGTTGAATCCTATTCCGTATGGGGAAATGAAAGCGAGTTCAATCAATAAACGCCTCAAAGAAAAGACATTCGCTGCTAAAATAGAGCGCGATACTATCTATCGCGGTTGCGAAGCTTTAGGGATTGAATTAAATGAGCATATCAACAACCTGATCCATTCTTTCGCAAAGCTAAAATAGAATGTTTGACTCTAAATAATTCTTATCAACTATTTCTTCTTGCGGCGAACGCAAATTGATTAAAGTAATTATCTAAATCCTCAAGGGAAGTATGATAATTTTTTTCTTCTCCAAGTGATGCGTATAAAAATAATTCCCGAACTCGCGCAATTTCCCGCAAAGTTCCTTTTTTTCTCCAACGAGGATCCTCTAGGGTGAGATCAAAAAGCTCTAGAGCCCTCTCCATCGCTCCTTTGAAAAGTTTATTATCTTTTTTCTGCCACCGGCGGGTTCGGGAAACCTCACTGCCAATATTAGCGAGCTGATCTAAGAGAGAGAGCTTCTGCCATCCTCCCGCCGCCA